>ENA-OSET01005138-OSET01005138.1-sediment-metagenome-genome-assembly--contig:-NODE-5138-length-11210-cov-2.875775_pt1 | contig 11210 bp, 9 predicted proteins | sample MGYA00237882_ERZ534229 | MGnify/ENA primary metagenome ERZ534229 (study PRJEB26408, sample SAMN06266212) | sediment metagenome | isolation source: Hudson Canyon methane seep mesocosm | place: USA:Hudson...
CTTTAATACCTTGAAAGGCAATGGTGGCTTTTTGGCGCTCGGCATCTTTTTTACTTCGAAAAGAGCCTGTTTGTACAAAATAGGTGTATTCGCTTGGTCGGTTTTTTGCTTTATAGCGGTAAGCCTCCACTTTAGGTGCTTTTATATTGCTTTGTGGTAGCAGGTCATAAAATTTAAAGCGAGCATCAGGAGTTTTTGCTTGTGGCTTATCTTGTGTTTTAGCTGATTGGGTGTTTTTTTGATTAAGATCTTTGCTTATAGGGCTTTGCGTAGGCGGCACTGATTGTAAGTAATATAAGCCATAAGCAAATGTGCTGACTAAAATAATAAGCGAAATAATTGGCTTGAGGCGGTTAGTGGAAGGTGCAGCTTCAGGATGGCTCGGTTTTAAGCTAGCAGAGTTTGCACCTTTTGATGTTGTTTTTTTTGCGCTACTAGCTTTTTGGGTGCCACCGGGGTGCTTTTTGGTTTTTGCTTTGTTTTCTTTCTTGCTGGTACTCGACTTCGAGCCCGGTTTGCGTTTGTCGCCGGGCTTACGTGTGGTGCTTGGTTTCGCGAAGTCTTGTGTCATGGGGCAATAAACTACATTTCTTCTGGTGCATTAACACCTAGTAACTCAAGTCCATTTTTAAGTACTTGTTTAACTGCTAGGCTCAGGGTAATTCGTGTGTTTCGTACTTCTGCATCATCAACCAGTACCTTATTTGCATTGTAGTAGGTATGGAACTCACTTGCGAGGTCGCGTAAGTAATGTGTGAGTACATGAGGCTCAAGGTTGACGGCTGCGTTTTCAAGCTGCTCAGGATACTGGCCTAAGCGCTTCGCTAAGTCAATTTCACCTTCTGATTCTGATTTGGTCAGGGCTGCTAAGCCTTGAGAAGTATTTGTTTCCAGCTCCATTTCTTTAAGTTTACGTAACATACTGGCGATACGGGCATGGGCATACTGGATGTAATATACAGGGTTATCTTTGCTTTGTGATTTGGCTAAATCCAAATCAAAATCCATGTGCTGTTCAGCTTTACGCGTCACATAGAAAAAGCGTGCTGCATCGTTGCCGACTTCTTCCCTCAACTCGCGCAAGGTGACAAAGGAGCCGCTACGGGTAGACATTTGCATACGCTCTTTACCACGATAAAGAATTGCAAACTGGACTAAGCGAACATCGAGTTTATTTGGGTCAATTTTCAGAGCTTCCAGTGCGGCATTTACTCTCGGGATATAACCATGATGATCGGCTCCCCAGATATTAATAACTTTATCAAAACCTCGCTGGAACTTATTAAGGTGATAAGCAATATCAGAAGCAAAATAAGTGGTTTCGCCATTGTCGCGTTTGACGACTCGGTCTTTATCATCACCAAAATGGGTCGAGCGGAACCAGATTGCGCCTTCTTTTTCATATAAATGACCGTTGTCATCTAGCTGTTTGAGTGCGGCATCAATACTTTCACTTAAAGACGCTTCAGAGAACCAGTTTTGGTAGGTGACGCCAAAGCCTTGCAGGTCATCTCGGATATCATCAACGATAGCGTTTAAACCTTGGTCAAAAACTAAGGTGTAATCTTCGCCGAGTAATTCTTTAGCGCGTACGATGATGGCATCAATATAAAGTTCTTTGTCGCCCCCTTCGTTTTCATCTTTTGGAAGGTTTGAGAAAATATTTTCTAGGCTATGCTTAAAGCGGTCACCGTGTTCGGTTTTCATACTGGCGGCAATATCGTGAACATAAGCGCCTTTGTAGCCATTTACAGGAAATGTCAGGTCTTCAAAAAAACTTTCTATGTATCGAAGCCATACACTGGCTGCCAGAATATTCATCTGTCGGCCTGCATCATTGACGTAATACTCGCGTGTTACCTGGAAGCCTGCTGCTTCTAATAAATCAGCAACACTAGCACCATAAGCAGCGCCACGCCCATGGCCAACATGGAGTGGACCGGTAGGGTTAGCGGATACAAACTCAACTTGATAATGCTGGCCTGCACCAATGGTGGACTTACCATACTCCGACTTTTGAGTCAGGATGCTCTCAATGGCAGAAAAGTTACTTGCACCGCTGACAAAAAAGTTAATAAAGCCCGGGCCTGCAATATCGATTTTGACAATGCTTTCATGCTTTGACTGAAGTAGCTTTTCGCTGATCAGTTCGGCTAATTTTCGGGGTGGCATTTTTGCCTGCTTTGCTAGTACAAGTGCAATATTTGAAGCAAAGTCACCATGGGTTTTGTCTTTAGTCGCATCAATGTTGATTTTAAAACTGAGGCCTTCAGGTAATACCTGCTCATTGCTGAGATCGGTAATGATTGATTGAACAAGCTCAGAGATAATTTCTTTCATGCGATTCCTGTCTTTAGGTAATGAATTGGCCAATAGGAAAATAATGGCTCTCAAAAAATGAGAGCCGCATATTATCTATGATTTATCGGGCGCGTGCAAAGTACTTTATCGTTATGCTAAAACAAACTTCTAGTAAGGTAATAATTGATTTTATGATTGATATTAGTCAATTCTTTAACAAAAATTTTCAGGGGTAGACTTAACTAAGAGAAGGAATGGTCTATACTCAAAGATCACTGGGAACTAGTTAAAGAGTGTATGTATGGAAAGTAAAAATAAGGCTCTTGATGCATCTAAATTTGATATTGAAACTATCAACTTAGTCAAAGATATTGAAAAACAAAAAAAAATTCTAGAAGAGCTTTTTCGACTTATCATCTCTCTGAAGGATTTGAGTAGCAGCTTGGAAGAGCTGTTTAAGAATTTAGGCGCTGAAAACCCCCTCGTATGTGGTGCATTTGATCTTTTAGACACGCTAGATGACGAACACTTAAAATTTAGCTCTGATAAAATCGAGTACCGTTTAGAAAATGTAGAATTTAAAATTCGAGATGAAATTAGCTATTTTCTTAATTTAGTTACCCCTCCTAGTACAAATAAACCATTAATACTTGAAGCAGAAAATGATTTAGCGAGCAAAAAGAATGCTGTTCGTATTCGTGAGTTTAAACGGAAAATCAAACTATCTTTTGCATACAGAGTTTTGTTATGCGAAAGGAATATGCTTCCAGCGCCAGTGGAATTAGATGTCGCGCCAGAGCTTCTTTTTAAGTCAATAGAGTTACTTAAAAAGAAAGAGAACCAGCATCAAAGTGAATTATTGAAGCAATTTAAAGTTTTTAGTAAAAGTATTCAAAAGTTGTCTGAATGTTCCTTTATGACAGAGAGCTTATTAGACGAGTTGTTGGCTCTCAACCAGCAGGTAAGTGAAAATATTAAACACTTGAGTTTAGGAAAGCCCGTTTCAGATATTCCTGTTGATCTAGAGTCAATTGATTTTGATGTAAGGAGGCTAGTTATGGAAAAAACTAAAGAGGCTAGTCGTCAGAATATAATCCAAAGGCCTGTTAAGCAAGATGCTACAGACCATGTTAAAAAAGAAGACCCGGGCCTTGTAGGGCGAGTCAATGTATGGCTTGATAGCCCAATAAGTACTTCATGGAAAGACACAAAAAATAAAAAGTAGTGTTGAGGGGGAGTATTTCTAATAAGAACTTTGTATTGGTCGCGGGCCTTGACCACTTTGGTTCCTAGGTGGACGATTGTTTTTGATAAAAGTTTGAAATTTTTCTAATTGCTCGGCTGATAATACTGGCTGAAGTTTTTCAAGTGTTTCTTTATGTAGTGCATTCATTGCATCATGATCTTTCTTTCTTGAATCTCTTTGCTGCTTATGAATGCTTTTTCTTTTTTTGTGCTGTTTGTCCATGATGCTAAGAAACTCATCTTTTTGATTCTCGCTTATGTCTAATATTTGTATTAATTTTTGTGGGCCATTTCTTTCAGCGAAACTTGTACTTGAGAATAAAGTGAGTAATACGATAAATGCTAAGTTAGTTATCTTGACGGTTTTAAGTGATTTCATTTCAAATTCCTCATGAATAGATTTTGTTTACCGTTTTAGAATACTTAGGAAATGTGGAAGAAAATCGCAAGAACCGGGTAAAAATAAAGGAGAGATTTTCTTTAATTCTCTTCAAACTTATACCCCACCCCGTAAACAGAGTAAATGACCTCTTTTTCGGGCAGCACTTCAGCAAGTCTTTTACGTAATTTTTTAATATGGCTATCAATTGTTCGGTCACTGACAATTCGGTGGTCATCATAAATGTGATCCATTAATTGATCTCTGGAAAATATTCGTCCTGGGTCAGATAATAGAATTTTCAGTAATTGAAATTCAACGGCTGTTAACGCTAAAACTTTGCCATGAATACTCGCTTTATAACGTGACTCATCTAGTTCAAAACCATAAACGCTTGCTTTACCCATGTTGTTAATCGGTGTGCCTTGTACTCGCCTTAAAATCGCCTTGATACGTGCTAGCACTTCTCTAGGGCTATAGGGCTTACAGACATAATCATCAGCGCCTAATTCTAAACCTAGTAAACGATCTATTTCTTCAACACGGGCAGTCACCATGATGATGGGGACTTCAGAAAACTGACGAATATCTTTGCAGATTTCCATGCCATCCTTACCGGGCAGCATCAGGTCTAGCAAAATTAAGTCGGGTTGATTTTGTTTAACCCATTCATTTACATCCAAACCGTTATCAATAATGTGTGCTTGATAATCTGCCTGAACTAAGTAGTCGTATAGTAGTTTTGCCAGTTTAGCTTCGTCTTCCACAACGAGTATGGTTTTACTTGTCGTTGTTTTATCATTTATTGTGTCAGAGGTAGTAGTTTTAGGCATGGTGGTTTAATTCCTTGTACTGTTCTGTATAAGAGGCAGTGTTACGGTGATCCAAATACCACCAAAAGGTGAGGCTTGCGCATAAATATTGCCGTCATGTGCGTTAACAATGTTGTTACAAATTGATAAACCTAAACCTGCTCCGCCTAAAGCGCGATTTCGAGAGGCTTCCACGCGATATAAGCGTTCGAATAATAAGCCTAGTTCTTGTTGACTGACGCCGGGGGCTGAATCTTTAAAGTGTAGCTGAATTTCCTTGTCTGTCGTTTCTGATTCTATGTGCAACTCGCCTGGTGCATCGGTATAACGCAATGTATTTTTTAGCAAGTTACTAAAAAGTTGTTTTAAACGAGTGGCATCACTATAAACAAAGCATGCTTGCGTTAATGGTGGCTTATGAACTAGCTTGATCTTCTGCTGTTCAAATTCAAACTTGAATGAATCAAGTGTGGCGTTTAAAACCTCGTATATGTTGATGTTTTGTTTTTGATAATTTAGTGCTCCAATGTCAGACATGGATAATTCATATAAGTCACCAATTAAACGGTTTAAGTGTTCAACTTCGCTATGAAGAGAGTTTATTGCATCAGAATTTGCTGTGCGTATACCATCTTGAATTGCCTCAATCTCACCCTTTAGCACCGCTAAAGGTGTTCTCAATTCATGTGAAATATCAGCAACCCACTGACGGCGGGCTTTTTCATTCTCTTTTAAGGTATGTGCTAAGGAATTGAAGTTTTTAGAAAGTTGGCCCAATTCATCTTTGCTAGTGATGGGGATGTTTGTTTCATACTGGCCACTCGTCAGTTTTTGTGTGCCTTGCATAAGCCGTTTAATGGGTTTGACTAAGTGTGCCGCAATGGGGAGTGCTGCCAACATTGATATAAGTACCATCAGGCCAGCAACTAGCATAAAAGTATTGCTTTGCTGTTTAACAAATGAAAGGTCTAATTGGTCAGTAAGTTCCTTTTTAGGTACTTGTCCAAGGTATCCTACTAGTTTGCTTTCATTGGGGTAAACAACGGTTATAGGGTAAAGAATTAAATCTTCAAGGCGTTCTTTTCGGCCAAAAATGATCGTTTTATTTTCATCGAGTAAAAACGGAGGCTTAGGCCCTGGAGGGGGCGGCCTGTTTCTATCGGGTAATTGCTTGTTATTATTTGGTCTTGTTTGGTTAAATGTACCAGGAGGGTTGTGTCGGGGCGGTGGTCTTAAACCTCTTTCATGCAAAGGTGGAGCAGATATACCAAATTGGGATGCTAGCAAGTCGCCCCAGCGGCGGCGGTTGTTTTTTAAGGCTTGCCAGCCTTCTGAATGCACCCATTCATCAGCCATGACTTTTGCGAATTCTTCATGAATTTGCCGATCTTGCTTATTTATATAATTAAGGAATCCACGATCAAAGCTCCATTGCATAACAAGGTACATGCAAAGTACAACGCAGCTCACGGCGAGCAATAGTGTTGAGAATAGCTTGATGCGAATACTAAAAACCATAAAGTAGGCTTACCCAAGTAGTGTAAGCGTATTACTATAACCTCGAATAAGAAACCTCGCAGCCTATATAGCAAAACTTCCTTGGTATTTGCACATTCTTATTTATCTGGTTTAATATTTTTTTGTTTGTACTAAGTCGAAAAAACAGGCTGTCCAGTAAACTGATAGGGAGAAATTATTGAACCTTCAAACATTAAGCTTTAAAGCAGTGTGTATGATCAAATTGATAGCTTTTTTTAGTGCCATCGTATTGTTAAGTAATTGTGCAAATTCTTCACTTTCTACTTCTCCCAAGATGACCCTTTCAGATCTAGGGACGCGCTACTGGCAGGGAACTTACTATCTAAGTGTGACAGAACAAACATTTTCCATTCAATGTAAAGTAAGCCCTGAATATAAAACAGTGGATGATGTACCTGTTACATATAAAGGGCAGGGTATTACGAGCTTGTTTAATAATACTGATGATTTACAGAAAATTCAGAACTTAAAGCAGCAGTGTTTTGATAAGTCAGGAATTTGATAAACTGAGCTTGTAATAATACGTATGTGATTAGAAAACATATTGGAGTCGAAAAGCGAGCCCATTCCCGTCATCCTCGCTATCCGATACTTCGCTATGTAAGAGGTTAGCCATTAATCTTAGGTTTTCATCATAATAGTAATTGAGTCCTAAAGTACTTGTTTGACCTATGTTTCCTTCACTAGCCTCTTGGGCGTCCAGTACACTATAGCGTGCTGTAAGCTCCCATGCTCCTAGGTCTGATAAAGGTTTTACTTTAGAAAAAACACCTTTGTTATAGTTTCTGGATTCACCAGTCAGGAAATAGCTGGATTGAAGGTAATAACCATTAAAGTTAGTATCTTCACTACTGTCTACTGCGGCAAGGTGGGTATGCATGTATTCGGTTTGCAGTGAGAGTGAGCCGTTTACCCATGCAGCTTCAAGGCCTAGTAAATTCACTTGGTCAGTATCGATTTCTCCACTGCTAATCACTTTGTCAGCACTATGGATTTCTGCGCGTTCATTTATTTCAAATTCATCTCCATCCAAATTTCGCCATGAAGCAGCTAGGCCTAAGTGGAATAGTTGATTGTCTACTGTTAAGTGTGATTTTGAGTCTGGCAATATGGCTGACCAAGTCATTCGCCCCGTGATTGAATAAGGGTCTGAGAGTTCATTTTCTGTGTCGATATCATAAGCACCAAGAGCCCAAGTAAAATTGCGGTTTGAGCTTGAGAGCATCATGCCTTTATTTCGGCTAGGTGCAAATGCATTACTCGCCATTGAGCGCTCAAGGAAGGTACTAGCCTTTGAGCTAGTTAAATTTTCTAAACCAAAAGGTTCTTTCATTTGCCCAATGGTTATTTTAGCTTTCTTAAGGCTAGTTTGATCGAAGCCTGAAAATTGAATGTATGCGTCACCGATTTCGCTGCTGTTATCTTGTTCATCAAAACTAATTTGCAGCTTGCCTTTCCAGGCTTTATTAAGTTTATGCTTTACATCAATTCGTGCGCGTCGAAGCTCTGTATCAAACTCATATTTGTCACTTGTATCATTACGATAATTACCATCAAATAAAGCGTAATCCAGCATGAGTACACCACCAATTTGAGTGGATGAATCATTTTTGTCGCTGGAAAGGGTACTGTAAGCACTATCTGAAAAATTGTCGGCCAGTGAGCCAAAAGCAGGAAGTAATAGCGCCATTGTTAAGGTAAAACGGTACATGGTAGATCTTCCTACTAAGGTATTAAATTTACGGGAGCATGGTTGTCAGAGCAGCTATCTTGTTCGACAAAAGGTAAGTAAAAAACATTCAACTGAGCTGTATCGCGCAGAAAGTCAATATCTACAATTTCTACCTTTTTAATATTCAAACCAGTACGTTGTTTTAGATCATTCAGTAATAGTGGGTAGTTTTTAGCTTTAATATTATCGATTTTCTCGTATTGTATTTTCTGGCAATACAAAGCGTTGCTTGTGAGCATGGATTCACAAGCTAAAGCGCTTATGAATATGATGACGTGCAAGCTAATAAGCTCAGTGGGGTTTAAATTGCTAACGGCGGATAATAAAGAGAGTGCAATCACCAAAAATAAATACGTCATCTCTTTGACTGAAATAGATTCTGTGCGGTAGCGCAGCATTGAAAATACGGCAAAAAGACCAAACGCGAAGCCCATTGAAATATCGACCGAATGCAGCAGGTTCGTAACAATAAAAACGCCTATACCAAAGAGTAAAAATGAAATGGCATGGTCTCGGTTGTTTTCGGTAGAGGCTTGGGTATTATTTAGAATAAACTTTTGTAGGTAGCAGCCTAGAATCAGTGCAAACACTGAGACGGTATTGATGGTGAGCTTGAGTAAAAAGCTAGAGTCAAGAGTGGTAAACATGTCAGTTATCCTGTTAAAAATCAGTAAAGTATTCTTGTGAAAAAATGAATGAATAAGTCAGTGTAGTTTTTGCAGCTTCATTAGCTCGGGTTTGAAACGATTTGTTTTTAAACTCTTGTCCACCAATGCGCAGCCAATACAGTATTTACTGAATTTACTGGAACGAATATCCCAACGCGCCATCAAGCGAGCAAAAGGAGAGTGTATGTTGTGGCGGTTTTGTTTGAGCTCGGCAATAAATAGCTTAGGTAGGTGAATGTTGTCCTGAGGATTTTTAGAGAAAAAACTTAAATTCAAATCAAAAGTAATTCGCTCGCAACTGGCTTCGTTTGCAAGTGCTATCCGTTGATAGCTACCGAACTGAGATGGCTTAAGCTGCTTGTAAGGCAAATTATATTCTGAACTTAAAAAAGTTTGTGCCTCAGTTGTATTAATATCGGTTTGCGCGTACGGAATACGGGATTTGAGGGTACGGCCTTTGTTGTTCTTGAATTTAACTTCTAGAAATCCTATGTCAGAGTCTAGGTAATGGCGGTGACGAACCTTATAGCGGTTTAACTTTCCTTGGTGGTGCATGTGATAAAAGCGATGGTCTTCAGTATCAAAATAAGTGTTGTAATAAGTAAAAATACGTTTATTTTGGATTTCTAGAATCGAATAGTCAGTTTTTAGTTCTGCTAAAATAAAAGGAAGCTTCTCTATTGGTAGGATGAATTTGGTATCAACTCTATCCATTAATTCAGCCCCCTTTAGGTCAGATAAGCCGTGTGATGGAAAGCTTTCAAGAATTTCCAAATCGTGACGACTTACTCGCTTTTTAGTTCGATTATGACTGATGCTTGTAAGGTTAGATTTGAAATAGGCTGGTGCCTTGATATTCCTGGTATTCAGCTCGTCTTGAATTCGGTGTTGCATACTCATAATGAGGCCCTGGCTTGTGCTTACTGGCTAGAATTAAGCGCTCTGCCGATTTTCTATGCCTAATTAAGGCATGTGGCTAGACAGAGCACTTTATGTTGGAGGGCTTTGGTAGCCTTAAAACTAAAGTGGTGGGGGTGGAAGTTCTCCATCAGTGCCAGGAGGTGGGCCAATTGGTGGCTCACCACCTTCAGCCGGGGCGCCACCTGGAGGCATATTGCTACCTGAACAACTTCCGCTGCCATCCCCGCTTGAAGGTAAGGCGCCATCTAACTGATCAAGAATATTTTCGACACGAGCAGTGGCATAAGAAAGTAAGCCGGGAATGCCACTTACGTCTTGGGTTAAGGATGCTTCAAACTCTTCAGCGGTATAGAAGGCAGTGGGATCGTTATACACGGCTGTTCGGATCAGATCTGCCGTATCATTGATGCTTTGCTCTAGTGTATCTGGGTCAAGCCCTCCGGTGATTAATTCTTCAATATAGCTATGATAATTCGCTATATTGCTAGGGTCTTGCAGTAATTTAGCAATTAGTGGGCGGTCGGCTAATGCGCCTGAAGTCGGTTCGTCGATATAGAGGCCTACGACCTCCTCTGCAGTGCAGCCCATAGCAAAGCTTCCAAAAGATTGATTGAAGTCCCATGGAATAATTGAGAACACATTGTTGTTTTCGTAGAGATAATAATTGTGTGCGGGTTGTCCCTGGTAACTATCAAGACTGCCCATTGCTGTCGTAGCTGCGAAATAACGCAGCATTGCGTCTACGTCCATCACACTTTGAAAGTCTTGATCATCATTGTTAAGTACATCTAAAAATGTGATTAAAGCTGCATTGTCAGTGGTTTCTTCATTCGTTTTTAGCTCAATCGCCGTGTAGCTTTCATATAAATCATCGACCCAGGCGAGTGTATTTCCTATGCCTGCGCCGCCTGTAGCATCCGGCTTATATAAATCCCCTTCAGGGCTGTCAAAATTGCGTTCAAGGAATTCTCCGTCTATTTGTTCAACCATGGTATACAAACCATGCAGTTCACCATTCACAAATAGATTAACGTAGGAGCTACGTGGAGCAGGCAAGCCTGATTCTCGTAAAATCCGGTAGGAGATATGGTCCCGCATGTAAGTAGGATCTTTAAAATTGTTGTTCAGGTTAAGCTTTTTCAGGTTAAGTAATTTTTGTCCATCTACATACTCATTCATGTCAATTTTAAAACTAAAGCGTTCACTATCAGTTCCGGCTACAGAGCTAAGTGATGAATTACCCTTAGTACGAATAGCAATACTTTCGAGAGTGATACCTTTATAGGTAATTGAAGCCAAATGGTTCTCTTCATCAAGTGCATTGGTCATCATATCAGACCAGTCATTCTCGGTAATCTCAAGGTAAAAACTTTCAATGCTGCTAGTATCGAAGGTAAGAGCATCTGAATTTGATGACTCAGAACTTGGGGATAATGTTTGAGCGGTCCAAGAGCCATCAGGGTATGTGCCAAAGCTAAACCCTTGTGGAGAGTCACTATCATCCCAAGCCAAGTAGTCAACAGTCTCATTATTAAGTATTAGACTAAGCTCATCGTTTGACCCTAGTTTGAAGGGCACATAGTGAGTGCCTGGATCTTCATCTGTGGCGTAAA
>ENA-OSET01005139-OSET01005139.1-sediment-metagenome-genome-assembly--contig:-NODE-5139-length-11209-cov-5.613547_pt1 | contig 11209 bp, 10 predicted proteins | sample MGYA00237882_ERZ534229 | MGnify/ENA primary metagenome ERZ534229 (study PRJEB26408, sample SAMN06266212) | sediment metagenome | isolation source: Hudson Canyon methane seep mesocosm | place...
TGTGCTACTGCGATTGCTTCAGCCAAACGAAAATCTTCTTCACGATCGATATCAATAGTAGAGAGGCCGCGTAATTCGAAATACCCTGTCTTTCCATCGCCACCGTGATAAGCTACACCACGCTGTTTCATATCTTCATTGTATCGATTTACTTCCCAGCCCATTAATGCAGTGGCATAAGCCATAACGGGTGTCATCGTTTGCGATGGTGGATTTTTGGCAAGCTTATCAAAGTTCAAGGCTTCCCCCTGATATACGCAAGCAATTTGTTTGTGCTCGACAGAAACGAGGGTTTCCAGTTTTTCATCGATCATCATTTTTACAAAAGCATCGATCTCTTCTTTTGTGATAAATGGTGAAGTAGGTAAGACTTGAATCAGCACATCACATTCAACGTTTTGAACAAAATCATGGGCAAATTCATCATTAGTTGCAGTATCACTGGATAACTGCTTGGGACGTTGATAAAACTTCACGCCGTGTTTTTCGGCAAGACCAGCAAAGATGTCATCCTCAGAGTTTACATAGACTTCGTCAAAGAGATCTACTTTACTGATGGTCTCAAGTACATATTCAATCAACGGCTTGCCACCGATCAAACGAAGATTTTTGGACTTGACTCGTTTACTTCCCATTCTAGCGGGAATCATTCCTACTATTTTCATTTAAAATCTCTAATTAATTTTAAGAAGCAGATTGTCCGTGTAGCTGTTAATGGTCATATACATGATCTGTAATTTTCATAATTTCGTAAGCATCCTGACTCGTTCCGTTTACTATAGGACCATCACCTCGAATAGCCCCTATAAATTCTTCTAATTCAAAGCCCCAGGATTGATCATTTTCAAAATAGGTAATTGACTCTTTCGGCTTCCCCATAGCAAAAGTAACATCTTCGAATTCTCTACGACCAACTACTAAGGTTTCAGGTGCATAACTTCTTGTTGAAGATAAAATACCGTCTAGGTTAATGTACCCCTCCTCAAATGTCATTTCCAATAAAAACTTATGCTGCCATTGCGTGGCGGAAGAATGCAAGGTAGCAACCAGATCGTCACTGGACTTCAACATGAGAAATGCATTGTCTTCACACTCAATATCCCAAAAAGAAGTGCTGATGTGGCTACTAAGAACACTGAATTCTTTCCCTGAGAAATAGCGAAAAAGATCCAACATATGAATCCCTTGATCTAGCAGAATACCACCGCCAGAATAATTCTTATAGTTTCTCCAGTTATCATGAAAATCAATGCTCCCTGCTTTCCCATAAACACCACGCATCCAAAGCAATTTCCCGAAAGAACCTTCATCTACAAGCTTTTTAGCTTCCATGACTGAGAAATGAAAACGATGATTAAAGCCATACTTTAAAATCTTGCCAGATTTTTTTTCCGCTTCCATCACTTTAAGCATTTCCTCCGCTGTCATGGACGGTGGCTTTTCACAAAACACATGCTTTCCAGCTTCCATTGCCTTAATCACATATTCGCTCGCCACCTTGACAAAAGCAGACACTATAATGGCATCTGCATCGGTTTCTAGTAATTCTTCAAACGAGTCACAACAAATAATATTTTCGTCGTGATGCTTTTTATTCTTTAAATCAAAAATTGCGATTAACTGAGCATTCTTCGATTCTCGAATAGACTGCTCCCGAATTTTACCCATTTTCCCAAATCCTGCTATGGCAAATCTCAACTGATTCATATTGTTTTTGTTAATGTTATCTATAAATATTCCAATGGATCTTTAGCATTCTCTAGGCCATCAATTGCCGACATACCCATGCTAAGAATGGCTTCTTCCGTACTACCCCCTATATGTGGTGTCACAAGCACATTATCCATTGATGAAAAAGAAGAGTCGACGGGGGGTTCAACTTCAAAAACATCCAATGCAGCTCCAGCCAATTTATGATCAACAAGCATCTGTTTAAGAGCTTGCTCATCGACCAAGCCTCCTCTTGCCAAATTAATCAAAACCGCATCATTCTTTAATAACTTCAAACGTTCACTGTTTATAATATTTTTTGTCGAATTGTCTAAGGGTAAATGTAGAGTGACTATGTCTGAACTTTCTAATAACTCCTCTAACCCGACTGGAGTTACATTGTAGCGCGAATAGAAATCATCAAAATTCAAAATATCATGGGCAATAATCTTACAATTAAAAGGCTGCAAAATCTTAACAAGATCTTTGCCAATATGCCCACAACCAACAATACCCAATGTACAACCAGATAATTGCCGACCTTTTACCTGATACCACTTTCCTTCCCTTACTTCAGCACTGGCAAAAACCGAACGATGCAAAAGTGAAATAGCGAAAGAGACCACCAACTCCGATACTGAACGCTTATTCACACCTCCAACCCAACCCAACTTAACACCATTCTTGTGCATTGCATGAAGATCAAGCATATCTAAACCAACACCATATTTACCGATAACTTTTAGCTCCGGCAATTGGGATAAAATTGAATCATCAATAGTTTCCAATGCTGTAATCGCTCTTTCATGCCCACGAAGAAAGTTCACCAGTGAATCACCCTGTAATGACAACCCCTCATCATTAAATTTTGCATCTGGATAACGTTTTAAGACTTCTTCTCGTAAAACCGGATGTTTTGAAAAGGAACGGGATGCTACTACCACTGAGCCCATTTTACAACTCACCGCCGTATTCTTTAAAATAAAGCCTTATAGCCTGCTGCAATTCATTATTATTATAAAGGCCAATTCCAATACGCCCCTCTTTCCCCGGAAGAATCAATCTAAGTTGCGTCGCACTATTTTTCTTATCTTTTGACAGAGCACCCATCAGAAGCTCGAAATTGATACTAACATGGCGATAGGAACCACAGTTTTTATTCAAAACATCATGCATCCGCTCAAAATGCTCACTACTGGAAACACCCATTTTTGTTGCAACAAAATTAGCGATATCCATTCCAATTGTCACCGCAATACCATGCGGAATACTATAATTTGTCGCGGTCTCTATGGCATGACCAAAACTATGCCCATAATTCATAACGTTTCTTGGACCGGTATCAAACTCATCGATTTCAATTAACTTTCTTTTCATTAACAATGAATCGTGAATAAACGCTTCCATTACAACAGGATCAGAAATAATTTCGTCATAATGTTTTGACAGTCGATTAAAACTTTCAGGAGAATCTATTGCATGCACCTTCAACATTTCCCCTAACCCCGAGCATATATCTTTTTTTTCTAGCGTTTGCAAAAAACCGACATCAATAATAACTTTATCCGGTGGCGTAAACGTACCTAATATATTTTTAACATCTCCCGAATTAATAGAAGATTTAGACCCAATGCAGGAATCTGATTGGGCCAATAAAGTTGTTGGATAAAAGATCCACGGCAACCCTCTCATCACCGTTGCTGCAAGAAAGCAGGTGATGTCTTGAATTATACCGCCACCAATAGCGACTAGTGGTTGGCCACGCCTAACCTTCAGAGCAACCAAAGCATCAATATAATCAGGGAATTTATCGAGCGACTTATTTTCTTCTTTCGCATCTATTTTAATCAGTCGTTTTGAACTCAAGACTCGCTCCAATCTATCTTTATAGAGCCTAGAAATATTTGTATCTATAATATATACAGCATCCTTAATAAGCTCTGCATTCAATCTATCCATTCCTGAACGTATAAAACTCGCTGTATATTTACCCTTATGAGATTGGATAATAATTTCATCAGACACGCGAAAAGCCTCCATCTATCATCACATTTTGTCCTGACATATAAGTATTCCCTGCGCTAACCAACCAACTGACCAAAGAAGCGATCTCATCTGCCTTTCCTAGTCGCTTCATGGGTATCTTCCCCTTCAGTTCTGCCAGGCCTTGTTCACCCAATATAGTTCTGGTCATATCCGTATCAATAAAACCGGGCCCAACACTGTTTGCAAGAATACCAAACTCAGAAACTTCAGCTGCAAGCGCAGCGGTCATCCCATCTAAACCAAATTTACTGGCTGAATAAGAGGCTCGATATTCTTTGGTGATATGACCTAGAATTGAGGTTACATTTACAATCCGCCCCCATTTATTTTCTTTCATATAAGGAACCACCGCCTGACATAATAGAAAAGGCGTTCGCAAATTAACACGAATAATTCGATCGAAATCCTCCACGGCTATAGAGGAGAATTCTCCGATTTTGTTAATACCCGCATTATTCACCAATATATCAATTTCTTGGTCCTTTAGAAAACACACAAAGTCAGCGACGGATTTGTCATCCAAAAAATCAACTTGTCTGTATGCCGTACCAGAGGGATGGTCTGCTTCACGTGTAGTTCCTGTTACGATAACATCGCAACCATCTTTGACTAACTGTTGAGCGACAGCATATCCAATTCCACGAGTAGCTCCTGTGACCACTGCTCGGTATTTTTTTGCAAACATATTTTATTGCCCTTTTACAAATCGCATCAAGTAAGCGCTCACAAGGTGGTCTAACACCATATGTGCATCTTCAGCTGGGCCATATTCTTTATCCCCAGTTGGAACATGTACAGTTATGTCTGCAAGCTCTCGAAGTTTACCCCCATCAAACGCAGTCAATCCAACAGTAGTCGCATGCTTTTGTTTCGCTACACTCATGGCCCTAAGTATATTTTCCGAATTACCAGATGCTGAAATCGCAACAACAACATCACCTTTTTTCAATAAAACTTCTAACTGTTGACTAAATACTTCTTTATATCCACTATCATTGGCTATTGCAGTAATGACAGCTTGGTTATCACAAAGACTTACCGCTCGAAAGGGTTTATTCTTAGAATTAGTTCCTATAGAAATATCATTAACAAAATGACTTGCCGTTGCTGCACTGCCTCCATTCCCAATGAAATAAATACATGACCCTTCGTTTCTTGCCTTCAATAAAACCTCAATAAAGCCTTGTATTTCATCCAAAGAAATACTTTGTATGACATCACTCACATACTGAATATAGTTTTTGGAAAAGACCTTAATTGAACTATCTAGCTTATAAAATTCATCAATCTTATTCATAACAATACTCTTCTAAAAAATAATCTAAATTCTCTGATGGCCTGAATCAATAAAACAACAGCTCACCAAGCGGTCCAGCCACCATCAACAATTAAATTATGGCTGCTACCAAAAGTGTAATTAACTCATTATTATCTTCATTCCATGCTGTATGGTGGGCGTATCCGTAATCTTTATTCGGATATAATGATTGAATTTTTCGTATTTTAGATAAGTTGACATCTTCATATTTAGTTGGGAAATTTTGAAACCCAAACATTAAAATCAAATCTCTATCCGAAAAAATATTGATTGCAGCGTCTATCTCTTGAATCGTGTAACCACACATACCTGACACTTTATTACTGAGCCAGGATTTTAAAATAACTATTTCTTTTTCAAACTCGATATTGCTATGGTTTGTGTTTATATTCATAAATTTAAGGTGTTGCTTGACACAAAAAGACTTTATTTAGAACCCACTTCCAAAGTTCGATTTAGTTATTTTTGTTTCAATCCCTTCCTTTATAAGCATGCATATATTCGCAATTTCTTCATTACGTATATCTGGTGCGCTCGGCAAGCTAATACCATAAAGCGAGATTTTTTCAGACAATGGAAGTGTTAAACCCGTATCATAAACTGGTTGTTTATGTACCGGAGGAAATACGGGTCTAGAGTCTATTCCTTGCCGTTTTAATTCCGGCATTAGTTTATCAATCTCACAACCTGATATACTGCTATCTATAAGTATCGTATATAGCCAATAAACATTTTCAACCCATTCCATATTAGCCGGTAACGTAACCCCCGGTAGTCCTTCAAGATGCGACTTATATTCTTCTGCTATTTCTTTTTTTCTTAAAAGTATCTTATTAATTTTACTCATCTGCGCGACGCCTAAGGCCGCCTGCATGTTCGTCATTCGATAGTTATAACCAATAACCTCATGCCAGTAACGTCGGTCTTTCGACATTCCGTGATCCCTTAAAATACGGCATTTATCTGCTATATCAGCATCATCTGTAACGATCATGCCGCCTTCACCTGTTGTTATAATTTTGTTACCAAAAAAACTAAATACTGCAACATCCGCCAACGAGCCAACCATCTTATTCTTATATTTAGCACCTTGTGCTTCAGCTGCATCTTCAATAACGTATAAATTATGCTTCTTTGCGATGTCATTAATAGGATCCATATCCGCAGGATGACCATACAAGTGCACAGGAATAATTGCTTTTGTTTTTGGTGTAATTGCATCAGCAATCAAGCTAGGATCTATATTCCACGTACTAATGTCACTATCAATGAAAACAGGCGTAGCACCGGTATAGCTAACAGCATTCGCTGTGGCAATAAATGTTAGTGACGGCACAATCACTTCATCACCAGGTCCTATATTTTTTGCCAGTAAAGCTAAATGTAACCCACTTGTTGCAGAGCTGCAGGATACCGCATATTTAGTACCACAATATTCCGCCATCATATCTTCAAATTTAGTTACAAATGGTCCTGCTGATGAAACCCAACCACTTACGATACATTCATTTAAAAGTTCGATTTCTTCTTCATCAAAAAGAGGATTTGTAACCGCAATATGGGTCCGTTTATCCCTGAAATGGACATCTATTATTTTATTAGCATCATCTATAACGGGGATTATGCGAATTTTGTCATTAAATATTCCAGATATTTCCGCTGCAGAATTATCACTTTTAGCTACGATGGGTTTATTTGTTTCAATTACAGTTATTGTTGACTGAAGACCAAAACCTGCTAGAAGTGCTCGTCTAACATCACCATCTGTAAGAAGTGATTTTAACGCGCCGGTTTCATCTACAACAAAGGCGACGCCAAGTTCACCTTTACCAATCGCTTGCATTGCTTGCCTAATTGTTGAATCAGGCATAATAGATAACTTATTAATCTCAATTTTTTTCATACATGTAAATGTCTATTTATTTTTTAAGTTTTTATTCTGAAACGCTTCAAGTTTTTCAAAACTACTATGGATACTATCTAATCCATTATATATCTCTAGAGTTAAAGTCTTTCCTGATAAATCACAGTTCACAAGAAAGCCTATTACATCCATATCATTCTCTATACCATAATTCTGATCATGTAAGCCATCGTTTCCACTTATATGGAAATAGTCAGTCTGCAGCATCAATTGCTTTGATTGCTTAATAAAATCAAGTTTAAGTGTGTGACAACTCACTTTTAAATGTGCCAAATCCAGTAAAACTTTAAAATTAATTCTTTCAGAAAGTTCAAGGAAACCATCAAAATCAGTTAATAAAAATGGATTATTACCTTCATAGGTAGAATAATTTGTTTGCGAGTAAACATTATTCTCTATATATAATGTCACACCCTCACCAGCTGCCTCAGTAATCGTTCCCCATGCATTTGCAAACCGCTCAATCGCTACATTACGATCATTCACTTTCCTTAACGATATCTTTTTTCCCGCTTCCTCTGGAGTAAAATCAATTAAAAAACCTGCATGAATAGCATATTTCTTACTCCCAAGTAACTTACAGAGACTTACGGCTCGCAAGCAATGTTCAATACTTTTCTCATACAACTCATCATTCAGTGTTGCAATATTGAGAATAAAAGGTTCTTTGGAGGGAGGGAAATAATTATGCAGCAGATAATTAAGATTATAGTTATCTTTTAAATCTAATAAATCATTTACATAGCCATCGTAATACTTTGTGCCACCTGAAATCTCGATGTTTTTATAACCTTCTTGAGCCAATTCAAGCACAGATTCTTTTATCGTGTTATTTTTAACACAAGATGATGAAATATAAATCATTCGATTATCATTCTCCAATATCAGACCATCTAATCAGATCATCTTGTGAGATTGCATTTAGCGTTTTTCTACCTATAATTTCATCAAGATACATTGGGGAAATACCTGAAGAAGGTCGCTTTAAAGCAATCATATCATCGGTAATTTCAACTCCGATACCAATACTACATTTCGCAACAATACTACGACGCATACCTTTTTCATTTATTTTTTCAATCTCACAAGGTTCTTTAACTAATGATCCCAATGACAATTCAGCATTTCTAATATTTTTAACTAAGCGCGAAAACTCAACTGGATTTGCAGAAGTAGTTTGATCCGGTCCTGGTAATGATTTATCCAGGGTAAAGTGTTTTTCAATAACTTTTGCACCCAATGCTACCGATACAATGCATGCGGCATCGTCATCAGTATGATCAGAGTAGCCTGCAACAACATCAAATGCTTCTTGCATGGTTTTCATGGCGAGCAGGTTAGAATCTTCTATTTTAGAGGGATAATTGGTTGTACACTGCAATAAAATAAGGTCGTTATTACCAGTATTTTTAATTGCACTAACAGTAGCAGCAACTTCTGACATTGTAGCCATGCCGGTAGATAGAATAACAGGTTTACCTTTACTTGCTACATACCTCGCAAACCAAGGTTCAGCGGCATGAATCGATGCTAACTTGAATGCTGAAACACCCAGTTTATCAAGAAAATCTACATCCTCAACATTGTAGGGGGTTGATATAAACAGTACACCTTCTTCTTCACAACATTTTATAATTTCAGTATAAGCATCCATGCTCATTTCAAGACTTTTCAACATCTCAAGTTGAGATTCATCAACCGAAGTTGTTTTTAATTGATAATGTGCCTTAGGAGCGTTGCTTAATACCACCCTTTCTGCTTTGAATGTTTGAAATTTAACGCAGTCAGCACCGCAGCGAGCAGCTTCTTGGATTAGTTTTTTTGCAAGCTCCAAATCACCATTATGGTTTACACCAACTTCTGCAATAATAAAAACAGGTTGTGTTTTACCTATTTTATATTTCTCTATATGTAGTTCTTGATTAAACATAGTTTAGTATTTAAAAATTCAAAAAGATTATAATATTAAGCAGTTAACACTATTACCAAGCTGTCCAGCCACCATCGACTATCAAATTTTGCCCGTTAATATAACTTGCTTCATCAGAGGCTAAAAAAACAACTGAACTAGAGATTTCTTCAGTTTTTGCTTTCCTACTTAATGGCACTCGGTATGAATAATTATTTACAAAGGTCTCATTCTCACCTTCATGAGCAACTCCACCTGGTGAGATGCAATTTACTCTTATATTTTTCTCACCCCAATACGCCGCTAAATAGCGAGCTAAAGAAATTAAGCCGCCTTTAACTACGGGATAAACAGAATGAGAAAATATTTTTTTAGTCTCAGCCTGCTTATCTTTTAGATAAACACTATCCAAATTAGAACCTTCATAAATACGCTGATCATTTCCAACAACTCCATATATTGATGATAAGAGAATCATACTACCATTGCGCTGTTTTTCCATGACCTTGCCTACTTCTTTAGTCACTAAAAAAACGCCATCCAACTCTACTTGAATAACTTTCTGCCATCCGTCTAATGAACATTCTGTGTATGGTAGATAAAAATCATCTGGTTTTGCTGATACTGAATAGACAAGCACATCAATTTTTTTATGTTTTTGTATTATTTCTGCAACAGTTTTAGATACTGAATTCGAATCAGTAACATTTATATTTATCTGCTCGACACCCGACTGATCTTTTGCTGAGTTTGATTTTGCTGCTGCCATAGAAACGTTCTCTATATCAGCAGATATTACCGTTGCATTCTGTTCTTTTAAAGAGTGACAGAAATCTCTGCCAAGATAACCACGACCACCCACAACTAATACTACTTTTTTATTTAAATCAAACATAATTTAGACCATTAAAACTCGAAACGTTTATTGTCTGGAATATTGATTATGCTTTTATTACTTTGAGATTCAAATAAAGCATCTACCAACTTTAAGGATTCAATTGCGCTTTCAATATCAAATGAATTTTTCATACGATGTTCTTCAACATATTCAATAAATTCTTTAATCTCATCAACGTACATATCATTTGCATCATACGTCTTATCTGACCAAATCGTAGCAGGAGCGGAATCATCAGCGCCCTGCGCGATTACTCTATGCTCATTATAATCATAAGATATCCATCCTCTTTCAAAGCTGATCAATCCACTTCTATGCGGAGGTTTTTGTATGTAATCAAGATGGATCTGACTAACACAGCCTGATTTATGCCTTACCATAACATCCGAGATGACATCTACATCAAGCTTTAATAACTCAGATTCGGATACCATACCAGCCACATCAACTGGGTCACCCGCGAGATCTATAGCCATATGTATTTCGTGGATAAGTGTTAAAGCCACTCCTCCACCAAGATCTTTTCTTGCGTAATATGCTTTTTGGAAGTCTTCATATGGATGCCAATCGGGAAGCCACTGACCAAATTGACACTGTATATTGAGTATATTTCCTAAATCATTAACATCAATATATTGCTTTATAGATTTTACGATAGGGTGAAACATAAGATTATGACCGACGAATAATACTGTTTTATGTTTTGCAGCCTCTTCAACAAGCTTATCTATACCTTCCATTGAATGAGATAGTGGTTTTTCTACGAATATTCCTTTTACTAATGGTAAAAGCTTAAAGACATAATCAAGGTGTAAGCTAGTAGGATTTGCAATTATTGCAACATCTGGTTTTTCATTTATAGCTTCGTCCCAACTACTCACTTCGGTAACACCCAGTTCTTCAGGTAACTTTTGAAAATGGCCTTTCTTACTACGAAGTGCAATGATGTTAGTTATACCTAAAGAGCGTAAGGTTCTAATATGTCTTTGACCAATAGAACCGCAACCTATAATTAATACTTTCTCTACAGATTGCATTTTTTTCAATTTAATTGCAGATTGACGTGAATAACGTTTATAAAATTTAGCACTACAGTGTTTATTTAATTCTACAATTTCTGGTTTATCATCTAGCAACTGGAGTATTTTATCTAAAGTAAATACTCCCCCTTCTTCATAAAGCTCATTAAATATTGCTTCAAAAAACTGCCAATCATCAGGATAATCTAAAGTCATCCGTAAGCCTGGACGTTTATGAAAAGTGTTTTTAATATCTAAATCAACAACGTTAAATAAACCGGTGTCAGTGAAATACTGGTACCAGACTTCAGTATCAGTCGATTGCTTTAGATCAATAACCTTTCTAACCGCTTCTGTCTTAATACCATAACTAAACGCACCATGC
>ENA-OSET01005140-OSET01005140.1-sediment-metagenome-genome-assembly--contig:-NODE-5140-length-11209-cov-3.542760_pt1 | contig 11209 bp, 8 predicted proteins | sample MGYA00237882_ERZ534229 | MGnify/ENA primary metagenome ERZ534229 (study PRJEB26408, sample SAMN06266212) | sediment metagenome | isolation source: Hudson Canyon methane seep mesocosm | place: USA:Hudson...
ACCGCGACCATTTTCATACATCAACCCCAAGTTATTTTGAGCAACATCGTAGCCCTGTTCTGCTGCTAATCGATACCATTTAACCGTTTCTTCATAGTCTTGCGGTACACCTCTGCCGTATTCAAACATTAATCCTAAATTATTCTGAGCAACCGCATAGCCTTGTTTAGCCGCCAATCGATACAATTTAAGTGCTTCAAAATAGCTCTGTTCGATGCCATAACCATTTTCGTACATGCGACCCAAACTATTTTGAGCATAACTATCGCTTTGCTCAGCTGCTAATTGATATAGCTGAAATGCTTCAGCATAATTTGGAGCAATGCCTAAGCCATTTTCATATAGATACGCAAGGCGAGTTTGCCCCTCAGAAGCTCCCGCCTCGGATGCCAAACGGTACCATTTAATTGCTTCCGGATAGTTGACTGAAACGCCTAAGCCATTTTCATATAGATACGCAAGGCGAGCTTGCCCCTCAGAATCTCCCGCCTCGGATGCCAAACGGTACCATTTAATTGCTTCCGGATAGTTGATTGAAACGCCTACGCCATGTTGATACATATAGCCCAAGTATATCTGTGGAATGATATAACCTTGCTCTGCCGCTAGGCGATACCAGTGAATTGCTTTTGCAAAGCTCTGCTCCACTCCACGGCCAATTTCATACATGATTCCCACTTCATTTTGAGCAATAGCATCATTTTGACCAGCAGCGAGAAAATACCAACGAAATGATTCTTCATCATTCTGGTCAACGCCCTGCCCTAATGCGTACATCAGCCCTATGTTACGCTGCGCAGTTGCCATACCCTGTTCTGCCGCTAAACGAAACCAATAGGATGCTTGTAGAGGGTTTTTCTCGGCACCATTCCCTTCAACGTATAAGAGGCCTAATCCGTTCTGGGCAGACGCATTCCCTTGATCTGCCGCTAAATGAAGCCATTTAAGCGCGTCAATATAACTTTGCTCCACTCCTAGACCCTGAAAGTACATTTCTCCAATATTTTTTTGGGCTTCTGCCATACCCTCAACAGATGCTCGTCGATACCATTTCATAGCCTCAACCAAGTTTTGCCTGATGCCTTTTCCATATTGATACATATCACCAAGCTCATTTTCAGCTTTTGCATACCCTTGATCTGCAGATAATTTGATCCACTTAAACGCTTCAAAATAACTTTGTTCTACGCCAATTCCTTCAGCATATTCAATACCTAATTTATATTGGTCTACTTGATTACTCTGATCAAGTACGGGTTTATTTTTTATTAAACTGCAAGATGAGTTCAGAATAGAGCATGTAATCAACAAGGTTAATATATAAAACTTTTTCATTTAGTAGGCTCAGAATACGATGGAATTAAAAACATCAATGTAAAATGCTTGTTCATTGTTTGGCTCTGCAGATAAACTGCAAAAAGATTAGAAAAAAGACGTTGAAGTATAGGCGAGAAGAATACGACAAATAGTCGCTTCTACCAGCCTGTATTAAAAGTTAATAACCCTCCATATTCAAACCCTTATAAAAATCACAACCTAGCTGGTAGCCATTATCACACGCCTTACCAAACCATTCTTTAGACTCTTTTTTATTCTGCTGAACACCGTCTCCATTGAAGTAGAAAAAGCCCACTTTGAATAGCGCAACTTCATGCCCGTGACTACCTGCTAAACGATACCACTTAGCTGCTTGAGCGTAATCTTGTTTTACACCAAGACCCTTAGCATAACGCCCCCCCAAATTAAATTCAGCATTGACATCACCTTGAGTTGCAGCCAAACGAAACCATTTAGTAGCTGTAACATCACTCTTTTTAACGCCTTCTCCCTTACTGTATAGGAACCCCAAATTGTTTTGAGCCCCCGCTGACCCGCTATCTGCAGCCAAATTGTATAACTTTACTGCTTTAGAGAGATCTTGATTAACACCATTACCGTATTGATACATCATGCCTAAGCCGTACTGACCTTCTGCATTATTATTCTCCGCAGCTTTGCTAAACCACTTAAATGCTTCTTCATAATTTTGCTCTATGCCATGACCTTCGGAGTACAAGTTCCCGATACTGGCAGAGGCGCCAGAAGATCCTTGAGCAGCAGCTAACCGGTACCATTTCATGGCTTCTATGAAGTTGTTTTCGATCTCATGCACCCAACCTATATTAAATTGAGCAAACAAACTCCCCTGACCCGCCGACAAATGAAACCATTCGAGTGCTTTGGCACGATCTACCTGGACACCATCACCATTCATATACATTAAGCCCAATTGATTCTGTGCATTATCGGAACCGCTAGTTGCCGCTTTGCGTAACCACTTTAATGCTTCTTTAAAGTCCTGTTGAACACCTAAACCATCCGCATACATTAGCCCCAAATTATTTTGCGCAATGACAAGACCTTGCTCTGCCGCCAACCGATACAATGTGACCGCTTTAGAGTAATCTTGGGCTACACCATCGGCCATCTCATACATATAGCCTAAATCATTTTGTGCATAAGCATAATTTTGTGCTGCAGCAAGTGTATAAAGTTCTATAGCTCGAACAAAACTCTGTTGAAGTCCATTCCCATGGTGGAACAAAAGACCTAGGCTGTATTGTGCAACAGGGTCACCTAAATCCGCAGCTAACTTATACCACTCGGCTGCTTTGGCATAATCTTGATCAACACCTTCCCCACCCTCATACATAAGCCCTAATTCGTGTTGTGCAGTAGTATAGTTTTGTTTTGCCGCCAATAAATAAAGTTCGACCGCTCGGTCATAATTCTGATTAAGTCCATTACCATGATGGTACAAGAGACCCAAATTGTATTGTGCAATTGAGTACCCTAACCCTGCAGATAATCGATACCACTTAGCCGCCTTAGAGTAGTCTTGATTAACCCCCTCACCATATTCATACATTAGCCCTAAATTATTCTGAGCATTTAGGTGATCTTGAGCAGCCGCTAACCGGTACCATTTATATGCTTCAGTCTTACTCTGCATAACGCCAATTCCTTCGGCATACGCATAACCTAAATCATGCTGAGCGTATGACAAACCTTGGTTTGCAGAAACCTGAAACCATTCGATGGCCAAAGACAAGTCTTGTTCAACACCTTGTCCGTTTGCATACGAAACGGCCAAGTAATATTGCGCTATAGAATTTCCTTGACCTGCCAATACTTTAAGGTCAGTTATCGAACACACTTCAATTGTTTGAAGGTTACAACTTACACTAGGGACTACACCCCCATTAGCCAATGATGACAATGTGATTAATACCAAGATCAGATGTTTTTTCATTAATTCAACTCCGAATTTCATTTAAAACTTTAAACGTAACGACAGCATTTTTCACTAAGTAAGTTGATAGAAACATACATTACACAAACTTAGAGGTAGTGTGTTGTTAAGACTTTCTGACACGCCAACTAACCCCATAATAAATTGCTGTACCGACTAAACCGCTATAAAGACAGAATTTGTGTAATGCCTCCATAGAAACAAAACCATGAAAATTGTTGATGAGAGTAATGGGGTAAAATGGTTCTACATCAGTATGCATAATACTATCTAACAACACATGGCTGAAGCTTCCAATAAAAGCACTTAAAAAAGCAACCCACCATGCAATGTGAATCGCTCGTTCTTTTGCCATGCCTAAAATTTTGAGCCCTAATTCCGAAAGGTATTTACCAGAAAGCGCTGCAATACAAGCTATTAGAACAGCACCCACATAAGTGTGCGTAAAACCATGTAAATGCCCTTCACCAGAGATCATTACAATTAGTGGTTGAATATCCATAACAATTTGAGTCCAACCGAAAACCATGAGGCTAAAGCTGCTTTGCAGCAATGCCTTTATGAAGATTCCTGGCCCCATATGAACGGGTGTAAATGGCACAAATATCTCCTTTGAGACCAGCGCTTGCGGAGAAGTAGGGTTTAGAAAGCATTCTTTTTGACACCCTACTATGAGCTCAACAACATTATGGTTAAAGCTACCAAAAAGATCATGCAAGCCAGCATCAATTAATGAATCACTTACGATACTTTGCCCTCTTTATAGCTCAAGTCACGTGTGACCCCGCTCCGGCCTATCTCAGCTTATTTTTCTGTAAATCATTAAACCAATCATTAATGCGATTAGTAACTTCCTTGGGTTTCAATATTTGAGGTTCTGATGATGAAACTGACTCTTCTTGCTCCCATTTAGATACCAATTGAACCGCGTTATCGAATGCATCAATAAAATTCAAGCCCTTTGCCAACCCTTCTTTAAAATATGCTTCACCGAAATACGTGAATTGATTTCGGTCAGCACAGCCAAAAGAAGCTTTATCTTTTTGGGCGGCAGTAATTACAACAGTATCGCCATCATCAAGCTCTGATATAAACCCACCTGAATAACAAGCTGAAATAACAACAACTTTATTACGTATTTTTAGACTTTTTAAAATCTTACCTAGCTCTTTAGCCGACAAATCTGAAAATGGTAAATCCAGCTGATTGAGATAAAAATCATGTTCTTTCGACCCATGACTGGTTAAATATAGAAATAGGATGTCATTATCACGGTCCATTCTTTCAGCTACATAATCTAAGGTTTTTTTGATACTCACGGTTGTAGCTAACGGGTATTCACTATAAGTCTTTCGACTATTGATTAGCACGATTGATTGATCAGCTTGATTAAAATTTTGCGTAAACATATTTCGAGTAAAGATAGCTTCACGCCGAAATACTTCCTGGCTCCCGTCTCCACCAATACCGACAAAATATAGTTCTTTTTTCAGCGGGTTATTGTCGACAATGTTAGTGAGCTTTTCGTCCAGCAAACTAGGTTGAGAGTATAGTAACTCTTCAACTGCGGCTGCTGAATTGTACACAAGCCCTTCAACGTCCGATTCTATTAATCGCCCCCTTTCCCAGACTCCGGAGTACCCATCGATACCATCTATTGTTTCAGATAAAGTAAGTTTACCGGGACCATCATAGTATCCATTTATAAAGTGCCCTTCAAAAATATCGCCATCGCCATTGGTGTACGTTCCTTTTCCATGAAAGCCCCAGTCCTCAAATTGACCGATATATTGAGTGCCATTTTTTCTGAAACTTTTACCATCTCCAGTAAATGAACCGGCTATAAACGAACCGATGTAAGTATCACCATTTTGCCCTGTATATGTTCCATCCCCCTCATAAAGCCAGTTTTTAAAATCGCCAGTATACTGACTACCTTTGTTAGCGCTCGTAAAGAACCCGTGACCAGTGAATTGGCTTCGTTCGAATTGGCCAGAGAATACGTCCCCAGAAGAAGAGGTATACAAGCCGGCCCCATGAAACTCACCGGCACTGAACGCTCCAATGTAACTGGAACCATCAGGGTATTCGACCTTACCTTGACCATTAAAGCGACTCTCTTTTAGCTCGCCTTGATACTCAAATTCTTTCGTAGTCCAGTGCCCGTTTCCGCTAATTTCATCCTCTTGAAACTCACCTTCGTAAACACCATTACTGGCATCAGTTAATTTTCCAAAACCAGAAAGCATCCCATTCGAAAATTGGCCCTCGTAAACCGAACCGTCGGCATAAACAAAACGCCCTATTCCATGTGCTAATCCGCTCTCAAATGAACCTTCATAAATTGCGCTATTACCCCAACGAATACTACCCTTACCTTGTAATTTTCCATCCAACATTTCACCTGAGTAATTCCCACCATCTGGGAGTATTGCGACAATGACTGGGTCAACACGCTTTAACCACAAATGTATGATGATCGAAGTCAAACCTCCAAGCAGAATTGGAACGAGTACAAACTTACTTTTGCTGACGCGAATTGTCATATATTTTCCAAATTTATTTCAGTTAAAATTTCTGAATAATGCTAACCATAAATTACGAAATTTTTTGTGCCATCCCACAAGTCCTCTAATTTCACTAAACCTCGTTATATTCGCGCGTCATTAACTGAACAAGTTTGGGGTGCACAAAAAGTTGTTTTACCTGATTGTATTTCATTCAATACACCAGGTAATTCAATGAAAGATATATCGGCAAGGCAAAACAGAAGATAAACCTCATATCTACTGTATAGCTAGCGATATTACACTAAAGCTTCAACAATAATTAAGCTAGGAACCGACAACAGTCGTTTCAAATGACAACTATCAAATCAAAACAATTGTGACAGACTGTTGAAGTATTGCTTATTCGGCGTAAAGTAAAAATGAGAACCAGTTCATGTTATTGGAGAAGACCGTGGATAAAGTTAGTCAGGGAATTGAAGTTAGCACCGTAGGAGAAATGATAAACATATTATCAAAGCATGACCCCACTGAGCCCTTAATAGGTCGCGTTATTACCGACCAAGAATCCGTAGTCGTAATTACCCCCACCATCTGTAATGTAGACGGCAGAAACAAAGGCGTGCTCATCGATTTATGTACTACCCCAGACAGTCCGCTCAACAAATAGACTCTTAAAATATACACATATCACGTTAACAGGTAATACCTACTAACAACCCAGCAAAGGAATTACACTCTCTCCTTGAGAACACATCAGCAGTCAACCAAACATCAAAGTTTAGTTCACCAAAAAGTCTGTCCCCTTAAGTTATTCATCTATGTTTCCATATGTTATAGCGCATAGCACGACTGCACAGCAATACTGGCAACATCTGTGCGTTTCTTTGTGTAAAATATGCCAATATTATGGAGGATGATCAGATTCCACTTGAGCGCCTTGTCAGCTGTTTTTCTGATACAACGCAAAGATACCAGAGACATAAATACCTAACTAAACTCGTATTCAGGCACAAAAACAACACAGCCTTCCGTTATTTCATTTCGTAGCTTAGATAATTCTTGGCTTTGCTCAGACTCGTAAAAGCTCTTTGCCGAATCTTTCGTTTTAAACTTATAAACAACCATATGAGTATACGGTGAACCTTCTAGAGCAGTAACACTGCTACCAACAACTAGCTCCCCTCCATACTTCTCTACGATTGGTAACGATAGCGAACCAAGCTGCTCTATTTTTTCTCGATCTAGGATATTGTAATGATAAATTATATAACCGCTCACTTAATAGCTCGATTACAACGACCGCAGCGAGCGAGACTGACCTTGGTTGCTTTATGCATGGTATGAACAGCCCTCTATGAAAATCTTACCTTCGTATTCTCTAAAACCATAAATCAGTAGACCAGGCTTCGCCCGTTTCTCTAAATCAACTTTCCATATAACAATAGCGTGATCAGGATTTCTATGTATGGTCACTAAATCAGCTATTAATTTCTTAGTCGCAATTATATCGCCTTATTTATCTAACATTTATATAGAGAACCCTCTCATTTTCATGATAATTAGGCTCATTCGTTTGGATTTAAGAAGCTTATATGATCCTCACACAATTTTTATATAATTGATTCTATTATAAATATTTGTATCACGCTGTGACAAAGTGAGTCAGTTTTAACATTCACAAAAAAATATAATGTGCGCTGTCTAGCTGACACTCTTTTTACAGTTTGGCGTAAAGTGGGCGTAAAAACGGGAGGGTAGATCAATCAAAAGAAGCTGTAAGCCATTGATTTATAATAGAGAAAAAATAATCAGAAAAAAGAAGATGGTGCCCGGAGCCGGAATCGAACCGGCACGTCCCGAAGGACGACAGATTTTAAGTCTGTTGAACCTCTATTTTTTCTTCTCACGAACAATCATTCATGATCACGCAAAATCACACTTAATACTTTTATTTCAACAACTTAAGAACAATCATATATTTTTATTGCATTAAGATGATCACATAGTATTTAATATTACCCCTCTACTATTCATCTATTTTTTTAAAACCATTATGTCTATCACTCATACAGAGCTTAAAGAAAACTTCTTAAACAACCTTCACAATGCCGAAGATAAAGAACGCATTTATAGGGATACAAAACAGATCGGCCTAGGCGTTAAGATCACCACTAAGGGAACAAAAACCTTTTTTGTTGAGGGATGGGTAAATGGCAGAAGCCGACGAAAGAAGATTGGACGGCACCCAGAAGTATCGATAGAACAAGCTAGAAAAGATGCCAAGGGCATCATGGGAGATTTCTCGAGAGGTATTGATTCAGTTGCCGAAGCAAAAGCAAAAAAGAACTCTGAGATCACTCTCGAACAAGTCTTAGCGGACTACCTTGCTGATAGAAAGAAACTGAAGCCACGAACAATTGATGATTACAAAAGTGTTTTAAGAGTAGGTCTAAAAGATTGGACAAAAAGGCACATCTCTAGCATCACTAAACAAGACGTTTCGGAAAGACATCGACTATTAAGCAAAACTAGCATGGCTAGAGCAAACAATGCCATGCGAGTCTTAAGAGCATTATTCAACTACGCGATGGAAGAATACGAAATTGCGCCAGGCCAGCCACTCATATCGAACAACCCCACTAAAACCTTGAGCGCAAAGAAATCCTGGAATAATGTTCCTAGAAGGACGTCATACATTACAGAAGAGCAGCTTTCATATTGGTTTCAGGCAGTATTAAACCTGCAGCCATTACAGAGAAGCCCTATGAATGACGTAGTTAGAGACTATTTCATATTCTTGCTTTTATCAGGATTTAGAGAAAATGAAGCAAAACTTTTAAAATGGGAGAATATAAATTTCAATAAGAAAACATTTAGAGCCAAAGATACTAAAAACAGCCTGGATCAATTACTTCCAATGTCAGACTACTTGGAACAGCTCTTTTTACGACGATATAAATTTAGGCATGACTCTATTTATGTATTCCCTAATCAAGAGAGTACCCCGCTTAGAGATTTGAGGGCCTGGATTAAACAAGTAACTAGAGAATCTGAGGTCCGCTTTACATTGCACGACCTACGACGAACGTTCGCTACCATTGCAGAGTCACTTGATATCTCTCACTATGCTATAAAGAAGTTGATCAACCATAAAACAGACCAATCAGATGTCACGGAAGGCTATATTCAAATCGGCGCAGAAAGATTGAGAAAGCCAAAGCAGCAAATCACTGACAAAATACTATCAGTATCAAATAATGCCATAAAAGCGTGACCACGCTTTTCATTTTCCATAAAATCAAAACATGACTATACAAGTTAGCCTATTAGACCTATTCAAAAGCCACGCCCTCTCAAGCCCGCAAATAATTCGGGGGCGGAATTACAGAACCAAGTTATCCAGATCAAGCACTAATTGTGCACACTCTGTTGCAGAATCACGCCTGAAATTTGGCCTTCGATTCTTGGTCATTGTGCCACCTGTTTACAATAAGATGATAATGCCACCTATATTCAGGTGACCAAATTGAGTTCGCCAAAACAGGTACGTATAGGCATAGCAGCAATGGCAGCCCATCGAATTACTTCTAATTCACCCCTTATAAGTAAAAGGGAAGAGTTGCTGTTTAACTAGACCGTCTGGTACATAATCTCCTTTGACCCCGTAACCTGTAGGCCATTCGTTTTGCCCTCTTACGGCAGTACCAAATAAGTAATCAATAAATGAAAAATGAGCCGCATAGTTTTTATCAATACCAGCCTCATCTGAGGAGTGATGCCAATGATGAAACTGCGGAGTAACGATAATATATTTCAACCAACCAAAGTTAATCTTTACGTTCGCGTGGTTGAACACAGCCTGGAATCCGACAATTACCACGTAGGCGTCTATCACACTCTTCTCAAAGCCCATTAAAAATATTGGCGTCAATACAAGAGACCGCGTTATTAAGAGTTCTATAATATGTTGCCGAGACCCGGCTAACCAATCCATATGTTTTACACTATGATGAACTGCATGTAATCGCCAAAACACGGGCACTTCATGGTAAATACGGTGCGCTGCGTATTGCACGATATCTGCCACTAGGATCACTAGAAATAACTGCATAGCGAAAGGCAAGGAGGAAATAGTGGCTTGCGCGTCTTCATTTACGGCCCATCCAAACACACGATCTACAAATTGGTTTGCCACTAATAAGGCAAACCCAATCAGTAAATGATTGAGAAAGAAATGATCAAAGTCAGTTTTCCATTGAGGTCTTAATACAGCTTGATTTCTAAACGGTAAAAGTTTTTCGATCATAATGAAAATCAGTGTCGATCCTAGAAGGTCTAGAACAAACCAATCTAACCCCAGGTATGGCGTATTATCCGGGAAGTCACCGACTTCTATTCTGTGTCCACCCAAAGCAATAGCGGCAAGCACCGATACCAATGCGAACCCACCAAGTCGCTTTCGTTTATTTCGAACGATATTAAGTAGCCCCAATGTGCCTGCAATTATCAGGGCAACAAACATAACCGTTCTTAAAACGGCAACGTCATATGACTGCCTCAATTCGGGAGTAGTGAGATATTCCGGAAAATGAAAAGCTAAAACGCCCAACAAGCAAAGCACAGACAAAAAACAAGCAATTGCACCACTCAGCACTCCTTCACCAATGCGCACTTCCCGCTCCTTAAACACCCTTTCTAACATCTATGGTTTCCTCATTTTATTTGGATTGCGTTGAATATAATCTTACTCAGACTAAAACACCATGGCCCAATAAGTTCAATGGAGCACATTCAAACTGTGACGAAGGTATTAGATATACGGTATTGAAAGTACTCTGTCATTTCCGTTCATCAAAGAAATTTCTTCAATCTAGCAGCAGGGTTTGTGGTGGTAACTGTTTGGCTATCGGCTGTCAACAGCATGCCATACGTCAGATATAAATAGGAGTTCATGTGAGCCGTCGTGCTATCAGGTGAATCACAATATATTGGAAAGTATCATTATCTAATACCTTCAGCCTTACTCAATTAGACTTAGTCGTTTTTGATTGAGAGTTAGTTAATCAAAAGCTAGTTTCGCTTCCGCTTGTTGTAAAAACCCAACAAATGGAGAGCATCATGAACATACGATCAAGCATTTCGAATTTAGTGGCAACCTGCCTATTGTTAACGTTTAGCATTGCTTCGCACGCTGCGGGGCTTATGTCACCATCTAATAGCCAACGAGCGGCGCTTGAAATAAAACAACACCATGTTGATGTTACCGTAGAAGATGGCTACGCCATTACGTCTGTGACGCAAGTTTTTTCCAACCCAAACGACGTGACACTTGAAGCGATCTACTCCTTACCTATTCCCGAAAAAGCCGCTGTTGGTGAGTTCACCTATTGGATAGACGGTAAGCCAG
>ENA-OSET01005141-OSET01005141.1-sediment-metagenome-genome-assembly--contig:-NODE-5141-length-11205-cov-4.839324_pt1 | contig 11205 bp, 6 predicted proteins | sample MGYA00237882_ERZ534229 | MGnify/ENA primary metagenome ERZ534229 (study PRJEB26408, sample SAMN06266212) | sediment metagenome | isolation source: Hudson Canyon methane seep mesocosm | place: USA:Hudson...
CAAATGACTGAGAACCTTGGCGCTTCCACCACGACATATGCACTTGCCCTCACCAGCATGGGCCTGATTCGCTTTCCCATGGCATTACTGGGTGGACGCTGGATAGATGAATTGGGAGTTGCCCTTATCGCTCGTTTTTATTTGTTGCCTTTTGTAATTGCATTAACAGGCGCAGCCTTATTTGGAGGAAATATAGGCATCTGGGTATTAATGATCGGTGCAGGCTTATCCATGAGTATGTCGTCGGCGGTGGCTGATAGCTTATTGGTTAAGCTGTGGGGTAAGGAACATCTAGGTCGAGTACGTTCTCTCAGATCGGCTTTCTTGGTATTTTCTACCGGCATTTGTCCTGCCCTGCTAGGTTTTTTACTTGATGCCCATGTCCACTTCCAACATATCCTGTTCGGCATGCTGGTGTTTGTCATCATCGCATGGTTGATGGCACAAATACCGATTAGGCAAGCGCATCGACAGTCTGAAGTTTGATATTCAGCCAAAATCACCTTCTGCATTAAAGCTAAGATTACAAATAAAAAAAGACCGTAACTTGGAGGATCTTACAATAACCATGATAGTATAAATGATAATGTATAACTCCTTTATTAACCTATGACAGCAAAATTATTTACTTACTACTGCTTGCTGATATTCGCCTTCCTCTCACCTTCAGCATGGTCACAGCCAGTACAATCTCTTGAGAAAGTTGAGCTACAACTCAAGTGGTTTCATCAATTTCAGTTTGCCGGTTATTACGCTGCGATCGAGCAAGGCTATTACGCTGAAGAAGGTCTGGATGTCCAGATTAAAGAACGCGACCTTAAACTTAGTCCTGTAAAACAAGTTACCTCGGGGCAAGCTAACTATGGTGTCGGCGATACCGGTATATTGCTTGATTATGCCGGTGGAGAAAAAATCACGGCTCTTGCTGCCATTTTTCAACATAACCCACTGGTTTTTTTCACACTTCAAGATTCAGACATCATCAGCCCTTATGAATTTAATGGCAAAAGAGTCATGACAGATTTGGTGAGCGCTAATGAGGCCCCGCTACGCGCGCTCTTATCAGCAAGCCATATTGCAGATGATGGTTATACACTCGTTCCACAAGAAAACAATTATCAACTTTTAATTGATAAAGAAGTAGATGTTATCTCGGGCTATATCACCGATCAGCCGTATTATTTCCGCGAACAAAAAATACCCATTAATATTATCAAACCGCAAAGCTATGGTATCGACTTCTATGGCGATATTCTGTTTACCAGTCAAAATGAAATTAGAGATCATCATGAACGTACGAATCGCTTCTTAAAAGCTTCACTTAAAGGCTGGCAATATGCCGTCACTCACCCTGAAGAACTTGTTCAGTTAATTCACAATAAATATCACAGCAAATTATCTCTAGAACATCTTCGATATGAAGCAGCTGAAACCATAAAACTCATCGCGGCAAAAACGGTTCCGATAGGTCACATTAATTATCAACGACTAAAAGTAATTTCAGATAACTATACCAATACAGGCTTCCACCGTTCACTGAGTAATGATGAGTTAGCTGCATTGATACACAATAATAAAGCCAAATTAGATCTATCTGATAATGAAGAGGTCTGGCTTGAAGGTCGCTCAGTCATTCGTGTTGGCGTAGATAGAGAGTTTGCGCCTTATGAGTGGGTTGACGAAGAGGGAAACTATCTCGGTATGGCTGCAGATTATATGCAGCTATTGGAAGAAAAGCTGGGCGTCCACTTCGAGTTCATTAAGGACAAGCCTTGGAATGAAGTGCTTGAAATGGCTAAACAGGGTCAAGTAGACATGCTGTCATTTGTTGTGAAAACACCTGAACGCTCTGAGTTTTCAACCTTTTCAAAACCCTATAAATCCACTTCCGTCGTCATTATTGATAATGACCAAGGCGGCTTCATTGGCAATCTCAACAACCTTGAAGGGAAAAAAATCGCTGTCGAAAAAGGCTATTTTATGGAAGAATTATTGAGAAATAATTATCCTAAGATTGAATTGGTAACAGCCGTTGATACTTATCAAGCATTACACCTTGTTGCTGATGGTAAAGCAGATGCCTATGTCGGAGATGCCGGCTCTGCTAACTATGCCATCAAGAAAAGTGGCCTACTTACCTTACGTTTTTCAGGACAAACTGAATATAGCAGCCAACACAGTATTGCCATCAACAAAAGCCAACCTGAGTTAGCATCTATTATTGATAAAGCCTTAGCGACATTGACTCCCGATCAGGTCGATACAATATACAACCGCTGGCTTGGCTTAAAAATTGAACAGGGCATCAAAGCACAAACTATCATTAAATATACCTCTATTGTGCTCTTCTTATTTTTACTGTTTGCATTTTGGGTCCACCGTCTTAGATTAGAGATAAAGCAGCGTCAGGCAGTTGAGAAACGCGAACAATCGCATGCTCGTATTCTAGAACTTCTGGCCAAAGGGGAGCATTTAGACACCATACTTAACGCTATCATTGTAAACCTTGAACAACAAAGTCCAGACATGATGTGCAGCATATTATTGTTAGATGATGACGGAGAACATCTAGGTAATACTATAGCTCCAAGCTTGCCTGCTTTTTATAATGCTGCCATCAACGGCGTAGCTATCGGTCACGGTGTTGGTTCATGTGGAACAGCAGCTTTCACTAAAGAACCTTGTATTGTTAGTAATATTCAGCTGCACCCTTATTGGGCTTTATTTAAAGATCTCACTGCTGAAGCAGATTTAGCTGCATGCTGGTCACTTCCCATATTGTCGAGTAATAACGATGTGCTTGGTACCTTTGCTATTTATCATCGCGTTGTTCACATTCCCAGTCGAACTGAGATTATTGAAGTTGAAAAAGTCGTTTCTTTAGCCAGCATTGCCATTGAACGAAGCTTATCTGATACAGAATTAAAAATCGCTGCTACCGCATTTGAATCTCAAGAAGGCATCATGATTACCGATGCACACAACAGTATTTTACGTGTGAATAGGGCATTTACAACCATCACCGGCTATCAAGCCAGTGAAGTTATTGGCAAAAACCCAAGAATATTAAGTTCCGGCCGTCAAGACAGACATTTTTATACCGCGATGTGGGATCGTATTAACACAACAGGTAGCTGGAAAGGCCAAATCTGGAATAAACGTAAAGATGGTGCGGTATACCCTGAACGACTCGCCGTTAATGCCGTAAGAAATGATGATGGCAATATCATTAATTATGTAGCCACCCTTACAGATATCACTCAAAGTTTAGCGGCATCAGAAGAAATCAAAAACCTGGCATTTTATGACTCTCTAACAGGCCTGCCTAATCGACGCTTATTGATTGATAGACTCAAACAAGCACTTGTTGCAGCTAAGCGCACAGGAATGCATGGGGCAATACTATTTCTAGATCTTGATCATTTCAAAACACTGAATGACACGCTCGGGCATGATATGGGAGATGTACTACTTAAGCAGGTGTCGGAACGTATAACGGCGTGTATACGCGAAGTAGACACTGCGGCACGACTAGGCGGTGATGAGTTTGTAGTCATGTTAGAAGATTTAGCCACCTCGTCAAATGCTGCAGCTGCAAAAGCAGAAGCTATTGGCGAGAAAATAATGACCCATCTTAATCAACCCTATCAACTAGATGGCCACTCTCACCACAGCACACCAAGTATTGGGGTGAGCTTATTTAGTGATGAGGACTCTAGCGTAGACGACTTATTAAAACAGGCTGATATAGCGATGTATCAATCTAAAACGTCTGGCCGGAATACTCTACGGTTTTTCAATCCCATTATGCAAGAATCCATCAATGAACGTGTCATGCTGGAAAAACAGTTACGCATTGCAATAGAAGAGCAACAATTTCAATTATATTATCAAACGCAGATTAATAGCTCAGGTCAGACTATTGGCGCCGAGGCATTAATTCGCTGGATTCACCCTGAACAAGGCATGATTTCACCCATCACATTTATTCCTCTATCTGAAGAAACAGGATTAATTTTACCTATTGGAGAATGGGTTCTGGATACTGCCTGTGCTCAACTAAAAATTTGGCAACAATCTGAACAAACTAAACATCTAACACTCTCTGTCAACGTTAGTTACCAACAGTTTTCTCAAGAATCATTCGAACAAAGTGTGAAGACAATTATTCAACATCACAATATTGATCCGACCGGTCTTAAACTTGAACTGTCTGAAAGCTTATTAGCTGACAATATTGAACACATGATCTCAATCATGTCGAACCTTGGACAATTAGGTATTCAGTTCTCCTTAGATGATTTTGGTACAGGCTACTCATCCCTGCAATATCTCAAAGTTCTGCCTTTGCACCAGTTAAAAATTGACCAGTCTTTTGTCCGTGATATTACTATTGACGACAATGACAGAGCCATTGTTTGTACTATTATCGCGATGGCTAAAAACCTAGACTTAGAAGTCATTGCTGAAGGTGTAGAAACCGATGAGCAAAAACAGTTTCTGCTAGATAATGATTGTAAAATCTATCAAGGTTATCTATTCAGTAAACCGGTATCTATTGATAATATAAATCTATAAGCACTGACTTAAATATCTAGGTCGTAGAACTATCATCTTTTTTATTGCCTGCTGCTTTTGATAAGCTAAGGGACAGCAATCAAAACCACCTCACACTATCTGACGAGTAAAATGCAACAACAATCAAAAGGACTCATTCTAGCGATTACGGCTTATACTACTTGGGGGCTTTTTCCCCTGTATTTCAGCTACCTCAATGCGGTTTCCCCTATTGAGGTGCTTGCTCAACGTATTATCTGGTCCCTAGTTGCCACATTATTTATTGGCTTTTTACTTGGCTATGGAAATAAGCTAGTTGAAGCATTAAAAGATAAAAATCTGGTAGCTTGGCTAGGATTATCAGCACTGCTAATCTGCATCAATTGGTTAGTTTATATTTGGGCTGTTGGTCAACACCGTGTTATCGAAACAAGCTTAGGTTATTTTATATCACCCGTTGTCAGCCTAATTCTCGCTAGACTATTCTTTAAAGAGCGTCTACACCCTCTGCAAGTGTGGGCTGGTGTAATTGCAAGCATTGCTATTCTTTGGGAGTTGTTCAGTATAGGGCAGCTACCATGGGTCAGTCTTGTCCTCGCTGTTGCCTTTTCTTTATATGGTGTCGTTAGGAAGCATTGCACCATAGATGGTATTAGCGGTATCACTATTGAAACAATCTGGTTATTACCTTTCGCGTTGATTTGGGTAAGCTGGCAATCTATAGACCCTTCCTCTTCTCTTAGTTTTGGCTCCCACCAGACAGTCACACTTCTTTTAGTGGGAGTGGGCTTTCTTTCCGCCTTGCCATTAGTTTTATTTGCCATGGCCACTCGCCGTATCAATTTATCCGTGGTGGGTTTCATCATGTATATCAACCCAACCATGCAATTTTTAATTGGCGTATTTATCCTGAAAGAAACCTATCCACCAGAAAGACTCGTTACTTTTATTTTGATTTGGTTTGCCTTGCTGCTTTTCACTATGGGCTTATTCCAACTTCGTAAAACAGTAATAACACTGCCTTAATATTAAGTTCGAACCATCATAAAACTGTTATTGTCTTATTTATCTATAGTTTAGCTACGACACATTTTTAACAAGGAATTAATAATGAAGTCTTTAATTATATTAAGTGTCATATTATTAATAAGTGCCTGTAGTGGTGTTGATACAACGATTCGCTCAAATACGAATCAATCTATTGAGCTAAGCCAATATTCAACTTTTGGCTTTTTTCAACAACTCGATACTGACGCCCGCTATGAAACATTAATCAGCCAATATTTAAAAAAAGCCACCATCAATGAAATGACTCAACGTGGTTTTATCTTAGATAATGAAAAGCCTGACTTATTAATCAATTTTCATACTAATGTGGAAAACAAACAATACGTTCACCAAATTCCGACTGCAGAGCGAGGGGGTTATTATTCTTATCGTGGCCGTGTTTATTATGATGCATGGACAGGTTATGACACCTATGTTGAGAACTACACGGAGGGCACACTCAATATTGACATCGTTGATCGAAAACAAAACAAAATGGTTTGGGAGGGCATTGCTGTAGGCCACCTAACCGAGAAAAAACAACAAAATATGGCGTCTACATTGCAAAAAACAGTCTCAGATATTTTTGCAGTCTTCCCTATCTCGGTCCATAACAGCATTACACCATGATGCCCGTCATCACAATCAAGAACTCAATCGGGCTTAGTCACTAAGCTTAAGTCAGGATAAGAGGGTTTAGCTTCTTAATTTGTCATTCCGGTATGCTTTTGGCCTGAATCTATATTATAAACTCTAGATTCCCGCTAAAAACACGCGGGAATGACAGGTTTAGTTAAAACCAACATTATTGAATGTTATTTATAAATCAATGTGAGGTAATATAGGCAGCATCCTTATTGCATAAGCTCGGTTTTTACTCAAAATACCACTGCAAAAGGCGACTCATTATCTAAGGTATGCAAATGGCAAAAAAGTTTTACGTAGTCTGGCAAGGAAGAGAAACCGGCATTTTTACAGATTGGGCTTCATGTAAAAAACAGGTTGATCAATTTGCTGGTGCCAAATTTAAATCGTTCCCCAATCGCCAAGAAGCCGAAGCCGCTTTTAATGGAAACTCACCTTCAGCATCAAGAACAGTTTCAAAAACGTCAGCTCCTAAGAAGAAGTCATCATCTAATACAGTCAAAACGTATACTGCCAATGAAATTTCAGCACTTGCCATAGACACCAAGATATTCACTGATGGTGCCTGTTCGCCGAATCCCGGTAAAGCCGGTTCAGGTATTGCTGTATACCGAGATAACCTTATAAATGAACTTTGGTACGGTTTATATAATCCCGCAGGTACCAATAATACTGCTGAATTAAATGGCTTAAATCAGGCCCTCATTCTTGCCAAAGATGAATTAGCTCAAGATCAATCAGTGGCTATTTTTTGTGACTCTAAATACTCAATACAATGTATTACCCAATGGGCTGTTAATTGGGAGAAGAAAGGCTGGAAGAAAAATGGTGGTGAAATAAAAAATCTGGATCTTATCAAAGACATTTTCAAGCTTTATCAAACATTAAAAAACAAAGTTCATATTTTGCACGTTAACGGTCATGTTGGTGTCGAAGGTAATGAACTCGCCGATCGCATGTCGATGATGGCAATAGAAGCACAAGAAACTAACTTTACCCTTTACCCTGAGCAACTTGATATTCCAACACTTTTAGCCATGAGAGCCGGTTAATTTTTTAAACGACAATTGGAGAACAATGAAAACACCCAAACGAATTCAGCCCCTCGTTGATGATGGCTTAGTGGACGAAGTCCTTCGCCGCTTGATGAGTGGTAAAGAAGCAGATGTTTATATTGTTCGCTGCGGTGATGAGATTCGCTGTGCTAAGGTTTATAAAGAAGCCGCTAAACGTGGCTTTAAGCAAGCCGTGAAGTATCAAGAAGGTCGTAAAGTACGCAATAGTCGTCGTGCTCGAGCCATGGAAAAAGGATCAAAATTTGGTCGTAAACAGCAAGAAGAAACATGGCAAAATGCTGAAGTAGATGCACTTTACCAGCTGGCCAATGCAGGTGTACGTGTTCCACAGCCATACGATTGCCTCAATGGCGTGTTATTGATGGAGCTGATCACTGATGAAGATGGCGAAGTTGCCCCCCGCCTTAATGATATATCACTGTCACATCAACAAGCTTTAGAAGACCATGCCATGGTGATGTATTATGTGATGCGTATGCTCTGTGCCGGACTTGTTCATGGTGACTTATCAGAGTTCAATGTACTCGTAGATGAAGATGGACCAGTGATTATTGACCTTCCCCAAGCCGTCAATGCCGCTGCCAATAACAATGCTGAATCGATGCTGCTTCGTGATGTCAACAATATAACGCAGTACTACAGTCAATATGCTCCAGAATTACTCCAGACTCGTTACGGACAAGAGATTTGGGCATCATTTGAAAATGGCACACTGCAAGCTGATACTGTATTAACGGGCACATTTGAAGAAAATACTCTTGCTGCTGATGTTGATGGTGTCATGCTAGAAATAAATGCCATATTGACTGAAGAACAAGATCGGCAACAACGTCGGCGTGAAGCAGATGAAGCTGAATAAAAATTATTTATATTTTATCGCGATCATAAGCTTTGCATTGTTATTGAGAATTTGATACAAAAGAGTCTGAAATACAAACTTCTAGCTAAGCGCATATTTTATACATCGTGATAAAGGGCTCGCCACATGAAGACATCGGATTTATTTGTTAAGGCTTTGGAAAATGAAGGGGTCGAATATATTTTCGGTATCCCTGGTGAAGAAAACCTCGATTTTCTTGATTCATTGCAACATTCCTCCATCAAACTTATTCTTACTCGACACGAACAAGGTGCCGGCTTTATGGCTGCCACCTATGGTCGTTTAACAGGTAAGCCTGGTGTCTGTTTAGCCACCTTAGGTCCGGGAGCGACTAATTTTGTCACCCCTGCTGCATATGCCCAATTAGGGGGTATGCCGATGATGATGATTACAGGTCAGAAACCTATTAAATCGAGTAAACAAGGTCGCTTTCAAATTGTCGACATTGTCACGATGATGCGACCTATCACTAAGTTCACCAAGCAAGTTGTTCATGGTAATACGATTGCATCAACTGTTCGAGAAGCATTTCGTCTTGCCATGGAAGAGCGCCCCGGTGCCGTCCACATTGAGCTACCGGAAGACATTGCCGCTGAAGAAGCTGATGAGCACCTATTTACAGTAGCGCCAACACGCCGTCCTGATGCAGATAGCCATGCTATCGACAGTGCTCTCGAGATGATCAAACATGCCAAAATGCCATTATTACTGATTGGTGCAGGTGCAAATAGAAAGCGCTCAAGTAAAGCATTATTAAGTTTTATTGAAAAAACAGGGATCCCATTTTTTAATACTCAAATGGGTAAAGGCGTCATAGATGAAAGACATGATGCCTATCTTGGCACGGCAGCACTATCAGACAATGACTTTCTTCACTGTGCAATCGATCGGGCAGATTTAATCATTAATGTTGGTCATGATGTGATAGAAAAGCCTCCATTCTTTATGAGAGACGATGGTCCCAAAGTCATTCATGTCAACTTTTCACCTGCGGAAATTGATGCCGTATATTTCCCGCAACTTGATGTTATTGGAGATATCGCGACCTCAGTTAATCGACTCCGTGATGGGCTTGATCCACAAGATCAGTGGGATTTCTCCTATTTCTATCGAGTCAAAGAAGAAGTTAAAACTCGCCTATCAAAATATAGCGACGATGAACGTTTTCCACTTTTACCTCAAAGTGCAGTCAGTATTATTCGTGAGGAACTGAATGAAGATGGCATCCTGACCTTAGATAATGGTGTCTATAAAGTCTGGTTTGCCCGTAATTATCCTTGTTACCAGAACAACTCGCTCTTACTCGATAATGCCTTAGCAACCATGGGCGCAGGTCTGCCTTCAGCTATGCTCGCAAAACTTATCAATCCTGACCGAAAGGTCATTAGTGTCTGTGGCGATGGGGGGTTCATGATGAATTCTCAAGAAATGGAAACAGCCGTTAGATTAGGTCTGGATATGGTGGTTATTATTCTTAATGATAGTGCTTATGGCATGATCAAATGGAAACAAGAGGGCATGGGCTTTAATAACTTTGGCTTAGACTATAATAATCCTGATTTTGTGAAATATGCTGAAAGCTATGGTGCTACAGGCCATAGACCCACTAGCCATATCGAGTTTAGAAAGGTATTACAACAAGCGCTCGACGCTAAAGGCGTTCATCTAATTGACTTAGGTGTGGACTATTCATTAAACCACTCGATTCTCAATGAAGGTTTAAAAGAAAAGATCTGCATTTTATAAAGGAACAACCATCATGGCTGATATTCAACATTTCCCATTAATGATTGCTGGGCTTAATAAAAAAAGCGAACATCAATTAGAAGTAAAAGCCCCCTTTGATCAAAAGGTAATCGGCACTGTCGAACAGGCTGATGAAAGTGATGTTGATCATGCATTAACAACGGCTAGTAGACTTTTTGCTGATCGTCGCAATTGGCTGCCAGTTTCAGCTCGACTCGCCATTTTAGAACGCGCTGTGCTCCTGATGGAAGAACAAGCAGAACCGTTAGCCTTCGATTCTGCACATGAAGGTGGCAAACCCTTAATCGATTCTCGTGTTGAGATGACCCGTTGTATTGATAGTATTCGACTATGCATAGACTCATTGCGTAGCGACACTTCAACACCCGTTCCAATGGGGATAAACCCTGCTTCACAACATCGTCTCACTGTGATGAAGAAAGAACCTATTGGTGTGGTGGTCGCTGTCAGTGCCTTTAACCACCCGCTCAATCTTATTGCCCATCAAGTTGGGCCAGCTATTGCTGCAGGTTGTCCTGTCATTGTTAAACCAGCCGATGATACACCGCTATCATGTTTCCGTTTAGTTAAAATATTTCGCCAAGCTGGTTTGCCAGATGAATGGTGTCAAGTTGTTGCCCCAATCAATCATCAAGTTGCAGAGAAATTGGTCACGGATCCACGTGTAGCCTTCTTCAGCTTTATTGGTAGCGCTAAAGTGGGTTGGTATTTACGCTCAAAATTAGCACCTGGTACTCGTTGTGCACTTGAACACGGTGGTGTTGCTCCCGTTATCATGACCGAAAATGCAGATCTGAAAAAAGCCATCCCTGCTCTTGCTAAAGGTGCTTTCTATCATGCAGGACAAGTCTGTGTCTCAGTTCAACGTATTTATGCTCATGAATCCATTGCAAGAGAAGTTGCTCGAGAATTGTGTGATGCTGCTAAAGAACTTGTTGTTGGCGATCCGCTATCTGCTGAAACAGAAGTTGGACCACTTATCAGAGCGGGGGAACTTGTTCGTATTACAGCATGGGTGCAAGAAGCTGTAGATATGGGTGCAGAATTACTTCAAGGTGGGCAATCACTACTCAATGATTGCTATGTACCTACTGTGCTTTATAATCCAAGCCCGAAGTCTAAAGTATCTACTTCTGAAATTTTCGGCCCCGTTGTCTGCATCTATCCTTATAATGATTTAGACCAAGCAATTGCCTCAGCAAACTCACTAGATGTTGCTTTCCAAGCATCCGT
>ENA-OSET01005143-OSET01005143.1-sediment-metagenome-genome-assembly--contig:-NODE-5143-length-11202-cov-29.524045_pt1 | contig 11202 bp, 9 predicted proteins | sample MGYA00237882_ERZ534229 | MGnify/ENA primary metagenome ERZ534229 (study PRJEB26408, sample SAMN06266212) | sediment metagenome | isolation source: Hudson Canyon methane seep mesocosm | place...
TTAACCGTGTTTATAAAGATAAACCTGGTGGTTTGATTGTCGATTATATTGGTATCGGTCAGGATTTACGTTCAGCGATGAAGACTTATACTGAAAGTGGTGGTGTGGGTAATGTAGCACCTGATATTGAAGAAGTGATTGAAGGCATGAATGCTAAATTTGAGGTTGTGCATCAAATGTTTCATGGCTTCGAGTATGAAAATTACTTTGCAGCACCTACAGGTGAGAAACTTAAAATAATACTGGCAGCACAAAACTTTATCCTGAATGATGAAAAGTTAAAAGACAGGTTTATTGCGGAAACAACCGCATTATCTAAATTGTATGTAATGGCTGTTCCTAGCTATGCATCAGAAAGCATCAAAGATGAAGTGGCATTCTTCCAAGTTATAAAATCAAGGCTTAACAAGTTTACACCCAGTAATGGCAAAACAGATATTCAAGTTAATACCGCCATTAAACAAATTGTTGATGATGCGTTAAGCAGTGAAGGTGTTGTTGATATATTTGAAGCTGCGGGTGTTAGTGCGCCCTCATTGGATATATTGTCTGAAGAGTTCTTGCTTGAAGTTAAAAATATGAAACATCAGAACCTTGCCTTTGAATTACTCAAAAAATTATTGAATGAAGATGTAAAAGTAAGGAAACGTAAAAACAAAGTTCAAGGTAAAAAGTTCTCTGACATGCTATCCAGTGTGGTTAAACGTTATCACAACAACCAAATAGACACGGCTCAAGTAATTAAAGAACTCTCTGAAATCGCTAAAGAAATGAAGCTAGAGGATGGGAATGCCAACAAACTGGGATTAACACCCGAAGAGTTCGCCTTCTACAGCATTCTTTCTGAGAATAGCTCTACTGAGTTCTTAGAAGACCATAAGATGAAAGAATTGATTCATTTAATTGTGGAAATTATTCGGAAAAATGCAACGGTGGATTGGAATAAGCGTGATGATGTTAAAGCTAAATTAAGATTATTGGTTCGGAAGGTATTGATGAAATATGGTTATCCACCTGATGTTGCTAGGCTTGAGGCTGATAGAGTGCTGGAGCAGAGTGAGTTGTTGGCTGGTGAGTTGACTGGGGCTTAGTGGATTGACCTTATGCTTAATTTCCCTTATTCACCTCACACGAAATTTACAATAATTCACTATTTTTATACAAAATATTGGGGCTAACAAAATGATAGATATGAACAGCACAGGTATATATATTGCCTACCCTACGACATCAACTTTAAAATCGATTCACCCACCTAAAAACTATAAAACTAAAGTTAATAACTCTCATACAAAAATAGGGATAGCAAAAAGAAGTTTTAGTGCAAGAAAAATGAATTACATGGAAGACTTTGATAATGAATTAAACTTTATCCCTATCGTCAAAATTGACAGAGTCCATCTTGAAGAAGTTGAAAATACTATTCTTTCAAGCATAAGAAAACGATACAAAACAGTCGGGTATGCTAAAGAGTGGTTTGATACAGACAATAGAGATGAAATAATACAGTTGATAGTTGATGCTGTTAAGTCTTTTAGTTCACTTAACTTTAACTATGAGGTCTTATACGATTTAAGCAAAATAAGTAATACAGGCCAGAAAAGTAAAGACTTAGAAAATAACTCGAAATCAAAAGAAGCAATTCAACCATCTGGAAAAAATGGTTTTGAGTACACCCTACCCGATAATTACCAATTTGATGAGGAAGCTAAAACTGCTTATCAACACATTACAGTGGATAAAAAACCAGTTACTTTCCTCACAGGAAGAGCAGGAACGGGTAAAACAACATTTATTCACTATGTGAAGAAAAATTACACAGGTAATTCAGTAATCCTGACCCCGACTGGCATGACTGCCTTGAATATTGGAGGACAAACTCTTAATTCATTTTTTAGATTCCCTCCAAGAACATTTGAATCTGAAGAAATTAGCAGCTATTACAACAAGGCTGTAGACCACCTTGAATTAATAATTATAGATGAAATATCAATGGTACAGTCTGATACGATTGACCATATTGACTTTGCTTTAAGGAAGTGGAGAAAATCATCTACCCCATTTGCTGGAATTCAGTTATTGCTTATTGGTGACTGCTTTCAACTTTCACCTTGGATTAAATTTGGTGCTGAAAAACAACGCTTTGAAGAAAAATACCGTAGCCAGTGGTTTTTTGACGCCAACGTGTTTAATAAGGCTATGTTTGCGTTAATAGTTGAAAATGTCCGTAACGCCCCACAGCCGCTTGCAAAACAATGCTAGGGGTGATTTTTTGACCCCATCGCTCTAATCCTCGTCGCCAGCCCAAATAGTTTTCAAGGTATTTCGTTGCAACCCCATGAAATCGCAACATCCACATTTTGAGACGACTGTCATACGCATTCACATTTTGAATATGATAAACCCCTGCCAGCACGCGAATTCCTTTAGATAAATTTAAAGCACGGTGGGCAATACCAGCCTGACGCGCAGAATTTCTAAGGCTCGCGCTACCATCAGTGCAAAGCACTGCGTCCGAGGCAATGACTTGACTAAGAATAGGAGCTTCTTCAATTTGAGTCGCTGTTAATAACTTAAAGTCGGTAGTTGCACCTTGTCGGTCACGCAAAACCAATACAGGTACTTTCTCTCCACCTGTTCCTGGCTGGTGAATAGCATGGCCTCGGCGATGAGCTTGTCTTGGTAATTGTCGAGACCCTTTGAAAGATAAAGGAAAATAAGTTTCATCCGCCTCAACAATACCTGTCAAATTAGCTACCTTTATCTCTGCTACATCCGTGAGGAAGCGGTGACGCCAACGAAAGCTGGTGGTTTTTGTGATGCCGCAACGTATGGCAGCTGCACGAATAGTGAGCCCTTCAATTAATGCCTGACTATAATCAAGCCAACATTCTTTACGTCGTAATCGAGCAAGTGGCGTACCCGTTAAGGCATTAAAACATTTGCCACAACCTTTACAGCGAAAACGTTGCAACCCAGATTGCCGACCCCAACGCCCCAGTCGCTCACTCTGACAATGTGGGCACTGATGTACATGGTTACACTCTAATTCATCTATAATAGCGTCTCGTGATTCCACTGAATTCAATTCGTTGAGTACAGATTTTCGTTGACTCCTAGTCAAGCATTCAAGCTCATGAAACCACTCACGATAGGCTTTTGTGTTCATGATTCTACCCCCTTCATACTTAAATAAGACTGCCTGGGAAATCAAAAAGTTCAAATTCAACTACTAACGCAAACATAGCCTTTAATAAAGTATTAATTGATGCTGTTAGTCTTTCTAACATTTATCGTCAACGAGATAAGAGATTTATTAACATCCTTAACAGAATAAGGATTAAATGGAATCATGAAGAATATATCAAAGAGTTAAACCAGTGCTGCTATTATGATAAACAAAATGCAAATATTGAAGAACAGCTAATCCTTACAACTACAAATAATAGAGCTGATACTGTTAATGCAGAAAAGCTTAAGTTTATAAATACACCTTCCAAAATTTATGTCGCAATAACGGATGGAAAAATAACACCTGAAATCAGTAAGATGGTCCCCTCTCAACTTGAATTAAAAGTTGGTTCTCAAGTTATGGTGACTAAAAATATTACTGGTGCAGCCAATGGCACATTAGCTATTGTTAAGGAAATGTCTGATGATAAAGTTACTATAGAAACTTTGGATGATTGTCGAGAAGTCCAGTGTCCTGTAGTTGTTTGGGAGCAGTATAAATACGAATGGCATTCATCAGTTAAAAAAATCACATCTCAAAAAACGGGAGAGTATAAACAAATCCCTCTTAGATTAGGTTGGGCAATTACTATACATAAAAGCCAAGGTTTAACTTTTGATTCAATCAGAGTTGATTTAACCGGGGGAGCATTTTCTCCGGGACAAACTTATGTCGCTTTAAGTAGATGCCGAACATTAGAGAGTATTACTTTTGATAAACCAATTTTACTTAAAGATGTAATTGTTGACCCTAAAAGCATCGAGTTTTACACAACAATATCAAACAAAAAACCACCAAAACCTAAAATTGAAAAGGCCGAACATTTAACACCAAAACAAGGTTCTAATATGAAAATACAAATAAGTGACATAGCAACAAAAATAATAACAACAGATGGTGATGATTTGTCTTTTGCGATAAAGATGCAAGTTGATAATAATTCCAAAAAAAAGAAGGTGAGATTTTCATTACAAGGCTTAGACAATGAAGGTTTTGTTTTTCATGAGATAAGGTTTGATGCAATAATTCCTATTGGTGAAAGCCAAATGGTAACTGCTAAAGAAGACTATGTAGAAAGGTCTGTCTTTAATCAAATTGAAGAATGGAAAGTTAAAGAAAGTAGCGATGATTTTTAAACTCTTTTAAATGCCCTCATTATGAAAGTCCTTTTTACTATAGAAATTTATTATGCCAACATCTGATAAACCTGGTTTTTACATCGTTACCTTAAATAATGAGAATTACATTTCAGTAAATGCTCAAGACAAAGAAAAAGCTCAAGCATGCATAAAAGTTAATAAATTAAACTTTAAATATGGTAAATCCAAGAATCTGGACCATAGGGAAAAAAATTATAAAAAAACATTTGGTCCAAACAATATTAATTTTATTCCCATTGCTTTAATGGAGATTTCTGATGCTAAATCGTTTGAAGATAGTGTTAGTGCAGTATTAGATGAGTATAGAATACGGGGGCAATCAAATCATACAAATGAATGGGTTCAGAATATCAATCTATCCAATTTTTTATCTGAAATAATCTCCTTACTTGATTATGAAAAGAAACAAGGGCTTAAGTGCACTGTACGAAAAAGAGCGATAAAAAGTTATCTTGAAAAAATCAATGAGGAACCTTTATTTTATAAATTATTTCCTCTAAATTTAGATTAGTTACTACCTCATCATTTCAGCAACCTCACAACCCTCTTCTGCAACTTTTCATCACGTAAGTCATATCGTGCAGTAGTTTGAATATCAGTATGGCCGACAAGCTGTCGTGTGGTGTTGATATCAATCCCTGCTTCAAGCAATTGAGTAACAAATGTACGCCTTAAGTCATGCGGCCTACAGGATTCTATTTGTGCTTGTTCTGCTCGATGTCGAATAATTTCATAAATTGCATGGCTGGATAATTGCCTATTTTGAATGCTGCCTGTTTTAGTGATGGGATTGAAAAGTGACACACCATTGTTTGTATCCTCTTGTTCACCTGCACACCTAACATTCAACCACTGCTTAACAATCTTACGACTTTCTACATTGATATAAGCAGTACGCTGTTTGTTTCCTTTACCGCTTTGAATATTCAGTAACCCCGTTCTTGTGCTGTAATCCTCAATGTTTATCGCAATAACCTCTGAGCGTCTAATACCCGTAGCTAGCATGATGGTTAGGATGGCGTGATCTCTTTTTCCTGCTGCTGTTTTATCCTGGGTGCAGGCACGATATAATTTTTTAATTTCCTGAGTCGTTAAACTACGTCCACTGGGTAAGCGTTTTCCTCTGACTCGTTTGATATCATTCAGACGCATGAGTTGGTCTGCACTGATTAGTCCAAGGTTGAAGCAGGCTTTCATAACCCCTTTTAAACCAGCAAGAGTTAGATTAATGGTGTTTGCGGCTTTGTGTCGTTCTTGCAGTGTATTTCTTATTTTTGCTAGATGATGATATTCAATAATGTTCCATGGCATTTCTTCTAGTTCACCTTCAAAATCCAGAATGGCTGCCGCTGTTTTCAACTGACTTGTTATCGACTTCCTACCCGTAGGAGCTAGTCCTTGCAGGTAAAGTGTGACGGGGTCAGTTTGTTGGTTTTTTATTATTTGATAATAACGTTGTAGTTTCTGCTGTAACTGTTGTTCTGTCATTGGGTGACCTTGGTTTATCGTGAGGTGTTGGTGTTGGTTTTGATGCTGGGAAGTTGTTTTGTTTAATTTGTTAGTAATTGGATTGTTTCTTTTTCTGAGTAGCTTGGTTAAACCATGCTTGCACGGCTTGTTGCGTTTTTATCCCAACTGTTTCGTTTTGACTGGCTTTCAGCTGGTCTAAGTGATATTTGATAGTTTGGTTTAAATCTTGATTCTGATCCTGTTCGATTTCTATACCGATCGTGGCTCGCTCTGGATGCAAGACTTTATAAACATAGTAATGACCTTGAAGAATATCTTGGTCATAGCTTAGAACGCAGTGTTGTTGATCCTGCCCTTCTTTTCGAAGTTGGTGGACGGTTTTGATCGGAACAATATGTTTATTACCGGTTAGTGGTGGTTTTGGAAATACCTTGTTAGCCAACCGCTGTTTATTGAGACTTTGGTTTCTAGTGGTTTTGAATTTGTTATTCAATTCTAAAAGTAGTTGGGTATGCAGTTGGCGGACTCCCTGTAGGGTGTGGCATTGCCTTATTTGCTGACCAAAGTGTTCTTCTGTGTGGTTGAGGCGACAGCTCATGCGTTCGCAGTCGTAAACCAGTTCGGTTAACAATTGGAAATTGTCTTTGTCCCATAGACGTATTAAGCGAGTATCAACCAGTTCTGGGTATCCGTTTAAAAACTTTATAAGTTGACTATCAATCTGAGTATGGTGACTCAGCTTTTCATAATCCAGATTGAACAGCTCAATGATGAGTTGATATTCTTTTTCTGAAAACCGTGTCATGTTGAGTTTTGACAGGATCTTCAATGCAGATTTGGTTGCTGGAAAGAAGCATGCCTTGAGTATTTCGATTTGCTTTTGTTGGCAGATGCTTACAAATTGGTTTTCAGTCCAGTGGTTACGCTGTGCATGGGTATAAGCTAACCAGAATAAAATTGGGTTATTGGTGAAAAGTTCTTCGATGCATTGATAACGACTTGACAGCGTTAGCATCCCCACGCTATTGCCGGTATAAATACGCAAATTATCTATGATGATTTTTGGTATTTGTTTTCGCCAGGATGAGAATGCGTCATGGTCTACCAGCTCTATGGCAAACAGTAAATCTGTAAAGGAATCGTTATGCGTATTGCCCTTGGTATTCGTCTTAGTCCTGGTTTTTGTTTTGGACTTAGCCTCACCATCTTCTGCGCTAACCTTTCGCCAGCTGATACCTTGTTGCCAGCTAGTTAACACAAAACATGCGGTTTTACTGTATGCCTGCTGACTGAGATGAATGGTGAGTTCTTGCTTATGCGGACACCACTGACTTCCGCGACTGCTGACTTTACACCAGGGATTGAGGGGCTGTTGGCTTGTCATTGTTTTACCTTTTGGGTGAGTTTATTTTCTTTGAATGCTTTGCTTTATCACTTGTTAATAAAAACCACCTACACCTTTTTTCTTAACAGACAGGCAAAAACGCCTAACCCATATTAACTACCGTTAACGTAAGTTGAGATTTTTATTGCGTTGGTTTTCTTGCTGATTAACGAGTTGCGTCTGAATGTAATTTCTACAGAATGGTAGGTATTTCGGTTGCTGGTGGGTGCAGATGGTTCTTAGTGGTTGTAGGTTTTCTGGTACTGGTTGTGCTTACAATTTACAGTGTAGTAATTTCAACTTCGTAAATACCACTATGGTAGTAACTACAAAAGTTTTCCTGCCATATTTTAAATAACTCAGCCCCTTCAGTTATCACATAGTCATGGCCGTATTGCTGAAATAGGGCTAGGCAAAAATCGAAATCCATTTCCTTTTCAAGCTCTGACATTTCACCTGCTCCAACATACGCAAAATCTGTGATGTATTGCAGATCGCCGGTTGCAGTAAGACTGATTTCAACCGGGTGGAAACCACCAGTCTCTGCACTATAACCAGGATCTCGGAAATTAAGAATGACCGTGTCAAAGAATTCTGTGTCCAGTGACTCAGTTTCTTTTTCCAGCACTGATATTAGCCGATCAATGAGCACTAGAGACTTCGTATGTTTTGTAATTTTCATAAATTTTTCTCGTGGGAATGCCTGATGCTGAATTGAGACTAAGCATCATTTGTGTAGATTTGGCAGATTGTGAGTGTATATAGCCTATTCAGGCATAGCTATGCTGTAAAGACAGCATATTTTGAGCAATAATGTGGGAATAGGCAGTAGATAGAGCGGACAGTAAGGACTCTGAGATAATTCCTATTAATCCGTGATCATAATAACATATTTACGTTATATATCAAGGATTTAACTAACACATTCATGCGGTTATATTTTTGACTTTTTTCAAACTTTCTAATCTGGTCAATTATTTTTCCTGTCTTTAGATTTTATAACTTTAGCGTCTGAACATACAACCCTACCTAACACCTATAAAAATTCCTTCCCAGTTACTGTATAATTTGAGCCAGTCTATTCAATATATTTCGAACTCGACTTGAGTATTTCATGAACAACGACAACACAACCCCTAATCATTATTCTGAAGACGAACTTGGACTATATGATATTGCTCAATGCTGGGCCTATGAAACTAACAACCCAACACCAAATGCTAAGCTCCGTACTTTGGTTGAAGCAGTTACCTACTGGTTATCTCTTCAAAAAGAAATTGAAGAAGTCTTCCCCACCAACGTCCAATTACCTTTCAATAATATCGATGATAAAGAAAAATACCTGGAATGTAAGGAACAGTACAGAAATAAACGACACCACTTTCAATTAAAACTTAGAAAAGAATATACCGAAAATAAAATGTACGTTCTTATGCCCAGCAAAGAACCGCTCATTACTGACTTAGATAATGGGAATGACGACCCTTTAGGGCTTTATACATTTTTAACTCACCTAGATGTTAATAACCTAACTGAATCGCAAATAAAACAACTAGACCAAATACTAATAGGAAGAATCATTTTTTTACGATGGGCACGAATAAAAACTAAAACTCTACCTAAATTTTGGAGAAAACCGATACCCCCAAAATACCTACAAACATATGTCACGAACAAAAGAAAATTACTTCTATCCCAGGTTATACAGGCTGCTGCCTTTGCCTTAGCTTCATATGCCTGGGAACAAAACCCTGGGATTTTGGGTGAGGTTATGTATGAGAAGTCTTATTTCAGAAAAATTTATTACTTCCCTGAAACCAAAATAGGCCCGAAAAAAAACCTTGAGAAGGGGGTCGCTGAAATGGAAGAGGATTACGAAATAAGGGACAAAGCCTACACTAAAAAAGTAGCTGCGTGGTTAAAAGATGTTTTACCAAAAACAAACCCTAGGAGCTCTTACAGCGATACACCTACAGAATCAAAAGCAGAAGGCGCGGATACTGAAGCAAGCAGACAATGGTTCTCTGAAATAGAAGACTCAACAGAATATCAAGAATATTTTAAAAAAATAATGGACTCTCTTACTTACTACGAAAAACAGACAACTGAAAATACCAAAGTAAATAAGTTCAATGGAGCTGAAAGACAAAAGCATTCACAAACAATAAAGGACTACAAAAATTTAATCTGGGAAACGATATTAAAAGATGATGACAAATACGTGGATTTAGTATCATTTTACAGAAAGTTTCCTATAAAACTCAAATAATAGGCGGCAGTACGCAGTGCTTCTTTAACAACTGATATGCCCTATAATATCAAGCAAGGGGAGATCTTGTACAAAGCTCAATCACAAAATCCCATACTGTATTATTCCCAAAGGTTGCGCCACAAAGCCCCCTGTTTTTTCTACTCTACCTTTTTCGTTTCTACCTTAGAAATCTCAAGACATTTTTTATCAACCTAATCTCCTGTTGAATAACCACATTATTACTATTTAACATGAGAAATGCTTCTTCCTCGCGTCATCAGACTAAGAGATGCTCCTGCCTATTTAGGCATGGACAAAAACCGATTCAATAAAGAAGTTCGTCCCTTTGTTGCTGAAGTCTCTATGGGTGAAAGGTCTGTTGCCTTTGATAGGCTTGACTTAGATGCTTGGTTCGATAATTATAAGGACTGCAACGAGCGTCCCGCACAATTGACAGGAGAAAAACTATGGGACGTAAAACGACAGGACTCTACCAACGCCAAGGAGTCTGGCATATTGATAAACAAATCAAGGGATTTGGTAGACTTCGGGAAAGCTGTAAAACAGACAGCTATGAAGAAGCAGAACAAATGTTAATGAGAAAACTGGTAGCTATTCGTGAGCAACAAGTTTTCGGCACTAGGCCTGAAAGGTCTTTTCGACAAGCAGCGACAAAGTTTCTTACAGAAACGAGTAAACGCAGTCTTGATAGAGATGCTGACTGTTTGGTTAACCTTGACCCTTTTGTTGGGGACTTACTGATTGAAAATATACATATGGGTACGCTACAAAAGTATATTGCACATCGGCGTAAGCAAGGGGTGAAAGGTTCTACTGTTACCAGAGAACTTGCAGTAGTGCGTCGAATTTTGACATTGGCTGCCAGAGTATGGCGTGATGAAAATAATAAACCGTGGATTGATACTGCACCTCTTTTAGAAATGCCAAAATGGGAAGACTCTTCTGAGGCCTATCCGTTAAGCTGGGATGAGCAAACTCGATTCTTTAATTTGTTACCTGGTTATTTACAGGTCATGGCAGTTTTTAAAGTTAATACGGGGCTGCGTGAGCAAAGTGTATGTTGGTTGCGCTGGGAATGGGAAGTAGAAATCCCCGAACTAAATACCAGTATCTTTCTTATTCCAGGAAGGAAAGCTGAATTTAGCGATGGTGTTTGGCCTGGTGAGAAAAACAAAGAAGACCAAGTGGTTGTGTTGAACCAAATTGCTCGCTCTATTATTGATAAGCAGCGAGGAAAGCATTCTGAATATGTTTTTTCTTATGATGGTCATCGAGTAAAGAAGATTCATACGACATCTTGGAAAACTGCGTGGAGAAATGCAGGGCTACCTATTGATGGAAGCTTTAAGAAAGGTCCTCATAACCTAAAGCATACGTTTGGTCGTCGCTTAAGAGCAGTAGGTGTGCCATTGGAAACTAGGAAAGTGTTGCTTCATCATACTAATGGGGATATTACATCTCATTATTCTGGTGCAGAACTTGAAGAGCTAATAGATGCGGTGGAATTGATTGCTGGAGAAAACTCCCGCAAAACTCCCACACTTACTTTGATACATAAAAAAAGCAGTCGCCCGCTAAAGCTAACTGCTTGATTATGTTCTGTTTATTGGTGGGTCCTGCGAGATTCGAACTCGCGACCATCGCATTAAAAGTGCGGTGCTCTACCAGCTGAGCTAAGGACCCT
>ENA-OSET01005144-OSET01005144.1-sediment-metagenome-genome-assembly--contig:-NODE-5144-length-11201-cov-4.123067_pt1 | contig 11201 bp, 10 predicted proteins | sample MGYA00237882_ERZ534229 | MGnify/ENA primary metagenome ERZ534229 (study PRJEB26408, sample SAMN06266212) | sediment metagenome | isolation source: Hudson Canyon methane seep mesocosm | place...
GCATAAAACAAGACATTTCAAAAATCTGCGCTAAAGTGAAATATTATAAATACCCTTAGCTGCTCTATTCTCTATGCAACTAATAATAATGTTACAAAAGTCAGCAGCGTAGAGTGGTTGGCGCATATACCGGCCACCACCAGGTATAGGAAAAACCGGAACGTTCTTCATGAAACGAGCTAGCCATCCCAGATGTTTGCGATCAAACCATCCAAACATCAAATCATCAATTCATTTACTAATCAAACTATCAACACATCCTATTATACCATCAACATATCAAAACAACAAATCATTTTATCAAACCATCAACGCACTACCCTTCCTCATCAACATGTTAAACCATGGTAGTCATTTGCGAAATGGAAACACTCACAGTGTTTGCTCATTTGTTTGATAACATTTATTTATTTACATTTTATTAAAAAAGAGGGGCACTCGATAACTATTCGACTGCCCCCCAATATATACTGCTGGCATCTTAACGACGCAAGCCAAGATCTTTAACAATTGAACGGTACCGCTCAATATCTTTTGTTTTCAGATAATCAAGCAAGCTACGGCGCTTACCTACCAAAAGCTGCAAAGCTCTTTGTGTACCATAATCCTTGCGATTCTTCTTCATGTGTTCGGTTAGGTGGCTAATCCTATATGTGAAAAGTGCTACTTGCCCTTCAGCAGAACCCGTGTTCGTTTCTGCTCCACCATGCTTCTTAAAAAGCTTTTTTTTCTCTTTTGTATCTAAATACATTCCAATATTTTTTTAAATGATTTTTATGTATTTCAATGCTATCATTGAGGCGGCAAATATAGGTTTATTTTTTCTTTCGAGAAAAACTTTTTTTAATTAACTGCTTATGTTTAATGTTTGAAAACAAGGATTAAGTTATATCTACTTCAGGAAAATTTATAATGATTCTAATGATTATTTAATATTATCTTTTAGTAAAATTCTAATCATTTCTTGTGCGGATACTTTTCCTATGATTTTTATTTCGGATAGTGGGGTATTATCTCCAATTTCATAGGTAATTCCTGTAGCATTTAAACCATATAAAAACCAACCTTTAGACACTGGTTTTGTACTGTTTTTTGAGGACTCGTTTACTTTGTAATTTGGAATATTTTTTTCGATGTTAGTTAGCCAGTTCGAAACAAAATTGGGTAGTACAGTTCCTTTTCTTTTTTTATTGGTGTAAAAGACATCGTACCAAGTGGAATGAAAATCTAATCCTATTATCACTTTTGAATTGTATTTCTTTCTTTCTTTGGTGATATATTTAGTTACATATTTAATTTCTGGTTGATTATATTTAGACCAATCTCTATTTAAATCTACACCACCTGCATTATGCCTCCAATGTCCAAGATCTACACCATCAGGATTCAACAGAGGGAAGGCCAGTATCCTATATTTATTGAGGAAATCTGAAGAAATTTGTTCATTAATTATAGTTTTAATAAATTCTTGGAAAGCAAAATATCCTGTTACTTCAGGAGGATGTTGTCTAGTTAATAATACAATAATTGGCTTGTCCTTCTTATTTCCTTTGTAGATATCTAAAACAGTCAAATCTCTCCCTAGTCTAGATTTACCAATATTTTTTAACGTAATTAGGTTTTTATTTTCCTGAGTAATCTTAGTACACCAAGACATTACTTTAGATGAAGAGTGTATTTCCTGAGCAGCCAGTCTAGTCTTTTTAGGTGCAATATTTAGACTTATCAAATAATTTTTTTTTGAAGAGATAATATTACTAGAATCTAAAACTCTCCACTTATTGTTCTTTTTAATTTTTGGTGTGTATCGATGAGTAAATTTTTTTGGATATTGAAATTTTATATATATCTTTCTATTTACAGAAGCCCATATATCAAACGCATAATAAGCACTATTATTAATAGGAGTGTTTTCTGGCTCAATTATAGCTACTACGGTGCTGTCATTTACTCTTTTAAAATCATTCAATCGGGCACCATCGAACTCATTACTAGCAAAAACTCCCAATTCATTTAAAGCGAATGTTTTTTTTTGTTGAAATTTTATAGCTTTTTGAGTTGTATCTATGTAATTTTCAAATTGCACCTCTTTTACAAAGGCACAACTACTTAACAAGAGAGATAAGCAATAAATGAAAAATATAAGAACTCTGATATGATAATATTTAGATAAAAACAAAATTAATTTTATTTTCTAATAGGTAAATTCTGAATTAAATCAATGTAAAGATTCACTTGTTTTTTTAAGTCTTTCCTTTCGTAAATGGCATCTAAAAATCCGTGTTCTAAAACAAATTCAGATTTTTGAAAACCTTCTGGTAATTCTTTTCCTGTGGTATCTTTTACAACTCTTGGACCAGCAAAGGCAATTAATGCATTTGGTTCTGCAATATTAATGTCACCTAACATTGCATAAGAAGCTGTTGTTCCGCCTGTTGTCGGATCTGTACACAATGAAATATATGGCAATTTTACTTCTGCTAATTGAGCTAGTTTTGCTGATGTTTTAACCAATTGCATTAAAGAAAGTGAAGCTTCCATCATTCTAGCACCACCAGATTTAGAAATCATTAGAAATGGGAGTTTATTCTCGATAGCGTAATTAATTGCTCTTGCAATTTTCTCACCAACTACCGACCCCATAGATCCTCCAATAAACGCAAAATCCATTGCAGCAATTACAATATCTTTCCCTAAAGATTTTCCTACGGCAGTTCTTACAGCATCATTTAATTTTGTTTTTTTCTGAGCAGCTTTCAGTCTATCAGGGTATTTTTTAGTATCCTCAAATTTTAAAGGATCTTTAGATGTTAACCCTTCATTTATCTCTTTGAATTTATTTTCATCAAAAAATAACTCAAAGTATTCTTTACTCCCAATACGCACATGATAACCATCTTCAGGACTTACATACAAGTTCTTTTTTAACTCTTCTGTATCTATAATTTTACCACTTGGGGTTTTATACCAAAGCCCTTTAGGAGTATCTTTTTTTTCTTCTGTAGGAGTTTGAATCCCTTTATCAGTTCTTTTAAACCAAGCACTCATAGATTTATTTGTTTAAAATTTGTTGTTAGCATTCGTTTCTTTAAAAAAAGAACCGAATACAAATGTAAAAGAATTTTGTGAAGTATATGATTTAAACAAAAAAAAAGCATTCTGAAATTTTCAAAATGCTTTTCTAAAGAATATTTTTTAGTACTTATAATGTATCTACATTATTTAAATCTGCAAATGCTTGTTTTAAGCGTGTTTTAAAAGTTTCTTCACCTAAACGTAACCATTTTCTTGGATCATAAAACTTTTTGTTTGGTTGGTCTGCTCCGTCAGGATTACCAATTTGAGTTGCTAAATAGGCAGCTTTTTCTTGCATATAATCACGGATTCCTTCTGTAAAAGCAAATTGTAAATCGGTATCTATATTCATTTTAATTACTCCATAACCAATGGATTCTTGAATTTCTTCTTGAGTAGAACCTGATCCTCCGTGAAATACAAAATCGATATGATTTTCTTCAACTCCATATTTTTTGGTGATAAATTCCTGAGAATTCTTTAATATTTTTGGGGTTAACTTAACATTTCCTGGTTTGTAAACACCATGCACATTTCCAAAAGCGGCTGCAATTGTGAATTGAGGAGAAACTTTCATTAACTCTTCATAAGCATAAGCAACTTCTTCTGGTTGTGTGTACAATTTAGAAGCATCAACGTCAGAATTATCAACACCATCTTCTTCACCACCAGTAATACCCAACTCAATTTCTAAAGTCATACCCATTTTACTCATTCTAGCCAAGTATTCTTTACAGATTTCGATATTTTCTTCTAAAGGCTCTTCGGATAAATCTATCATATGAGAACTGTATAATGGCTTTCCAGTTTCAGTAAAATGTTTTTCTGAAGCATCTAATAAGCCATCAATCCAAGGTAACAATTTTTTTGCACAGTGGTCTGTGTGTAAAATAACAGGAACTCCATAAGCTAAGGCCAATTCATTCACATGTTTTGCGCCAGCAATACCACCAGCAATTGCAGCTTTTTGGTTTTCGTTTGATAAACCTTTACCTGCATTAAATTGTGCACCACCATTAGAAAATTGTATAATTACTGGTGAGTTAAGTTCTTTGGCAGTTTCTAAAACACTATTTATTGTATTAGAGCCAATTACGTTAACAGCTGGTAAGGCAAAGCCTTTTTCTTTTGCGTAGTTAAAAATTTCTTGAACTTCTTTTCCTGTGGCAACTCCAGGTTTAATATTATGACTCATTTTCTAATTTTTAAATTGATTAATTTTTTCAAAAATACTAAAAAATACTACGTTTTGATATTATGACAAGGTAATAAATAACGAAAACGATATCTTTAAAAAGGATAATTGATACCAATATTGTAAACAGCACTATTAAAATTGTAGTTTCTAAACCATTTGTTTTCTTCTAAATAAGGTTCGTAAGTTTTAAACCCAACATCTAAACGAATAATTAAGACGCTAAAGTCTAACCTTGCACCAAAACCTGAACCAACAGCAATATTTTTTAAGGATGAAAGTCCAGTAAATTTGGCATCATTTTCTACAAAACTAGATCCGGAAATATCCCAGATATTTCCTGCATCTATAAATAGCGCACCTTTTAATTTGCTAACAACATCAAACCTGTATTCTGCACTTGTTAAAAATTTAAAGTTACCTATATTAAACTCTAAACCAGAATTTCTAGTTCCCGGGCCTAATTCGTAAGTCTGCCAAGCTCTAATATCATTAGATCCACCAGCAAAATAACTTTTTGTAAATGGTATGTCAGAATTATCATATGTAACAATTGCACCTATAAAAGATCTAAATCCGAAAACTGAGTTTCCAGATCCTAAAGACCAAAATTTCTTATATTCTAAATCGGCTTTAAAATACTGAGCTAAAGGAATATTTAAAAATGTCTTTTTATTATTACTGTTTGTTTTATCTGATAAAAGGCCTAGTATATTTCCAGAATTAGCAAGTCTGAATCTTAAAAACGAAAAATTGTTATCACTAAAACTTGTTTGTCCATTATATGTGTAAGTATACGCTATAGTTGGAATTAAGAAATCTGAAGTAATGATATTGAATCTATTTAGAATATTTTGATTATCATTATATTCGGTTGGATTTGAATTTTGGAAACTGCCATCATCTGATACCTCCTCCATGAAAGTTACCGCTTCTGATACCTGAGTTTCATCTTCTGGTAATGGATAAAAGTTTTCACCACTTACATCATCATATATTTTAGCAATGTTATTTATTTTTTGAAATTCAGAATTATAAATTGTAAAATAACTATTCACATTTAAATTTTGAATGTATTGTGTATTTAGAACTTCTAATTGAATGGTTTTATTAGGATTATATTGCCATTTGTAATCGGTTAAAAAAGTGAAAGTTTGCCTATCTAAACCAATGTTTCTTTGTAAGCTTGTACCTAATGAAAAATAAGTTTTTGGAGACATTTCTTTAGGAACAAGTTTACTTAATCCAAAAGGAACTACAAATCTTGGTATTTCTACTGATGCATCTGCGCCAATTTCCCATCCAGGTCCAGTGCTTGAATTGAACCAAGAGCCTAAAAGTGATAATTTTAATAGTTCTGTACCTTTAAATGTATTTCTATTAGTTAAAGAAAATTTTGCTGATGTCCCTATATTTCTGATATTGGAATGTGTTAATTCAGTTTCAAAACCAAGCGAATATTTTTCTAATGGAGATAAAAGTATGTCCATTTTTAATTCATTGTCAGAGCCATCAATTAAAGAAAAATTAATATTTGTAGATTTAAAATTTTGTAAGGACTTTAAATGTTTTCTAGTTAAACTTACTAAGGTATCTCTGTAAATTTCATTTGGTTTTAAAAATATTGATTGTGATAGGTATTTAGTATTGTATTTTACTTTGTTATGTGCTAAGAAATTAACATTTTTATAAGAGATAGAGTCTTTAATAGGACTTGATTTATTTGTGAAAGAGTAATCTGTGAATACATTTACTTCTTTAATAGTATGCACTTTGTATGGTTTTTCTTGGTATTGTCCGTCTTTTTCTATTAACCTATTTGCAGACATAATAAAATCTACATTGGTTTTGTAGTCGTTTCTTCTAATATCAACATAAAAGCCTAAAGCTGATTCTGTGAAATTATAAATTCCATTATTTCGAAATAATTTTACAACTTTGGCAGCCTCTTTTCTGAACATTTCATCTTTGTATTGATCTCCCGTTTTTAATAAGCTCTCTAGCTTTGAATTCTTGTAAATTGAGTCTAAAACTTCAGATTCTATTTTAATATTTATAGAGTCTAAAGTTGTAGCTTTTCCTTTATCTATAAAATATGTAACTGTTGCTTTTTTATTTACTGAATCTCTTGATATTTTTGGTGTTACGGTTGATTTAAAAAATCCTTGGGTTTTATAAAACGCCCATAAATTATCAGCCGTATTTTTTACTTTGAGCTCGTTTACTATCTGTGGAGTTTGAAAATTTAAGAACCATTTATTTAAGTTGATAAATGAATTTGCATAAGCAATACTTTGTTTTTCTGAAAATATTGTTTTCACAAATTTATAGGAGCCCTTATTTTTATCAGCCCACTCACTTGGGTTTTTGGGATAATCATAATTTCCTAAATTATGCAGATATAAACCTATAGGAATTCCTACAAAACGGGGATTTGGTTTTTGTAAAATGTATTTTTGTAAATCGGTACCTTTGGTTTTTGTACTATCGATAAATATTATATTTTTAACGAGCAAATTTTCCCCATCAGTTACATGTTTGGTAGAATTACAGGCAACTAAAAAGGCGATAAATAAAAAATAGAACGAAAGTTTTTTCATTATTTTAGCACTCCAAAGGAAATCAAAAATAGTATTTTTCAACGGTTTATTTTCATTTAGTATCAATTAATGGCTATCTCTAAAAATCAATTAAAAACCATAACAGGTTTATCTCAAAAAAAGTACAGACAAAAACATCAATTATTTATTGCTGAAGGTGTAAAGGTAATTCATGAAATTTTGAATTCGTCATTTGAATTAGATACAATTTTTGCTTTAGATGATTTCAAAACTTCAATTTCTGAAAAATATATAGTTCGAATTTCAGAGAAAGAGTTACTTAAAATTAGTAATTTAAAATCACCTAATAAGGTTTTAGGTTTATTTAGGATTCCTGAGGAAAAACCTATAATAAATGAAGGGTTAATTGTTGTTTTAGATGCTATAAATGATCCTGGAAATTTAGGTACTATTATTCGTTTGTGTGATTGGTTTGGAGTACAACAATTAATTTGCTCTAAAGATACGGTAGATTGTTATAATCAAAAAGTGGTGCAAGCGAGCATGGGCTCGTTAACTAGAATTTCTATAAAATATACAGACTTAGAAAATTATTTAAAAGATAATATATTGCCAACCTTTATTGCTGATATGGATGGAGCAAATATCTATCAATCTAATTTGCCAAAGGAAGCTATCTTAATTATGGGTAACGAAGCAAATGGGGTTTCTGAAAAGATAAAAATGGTAGCTGAAAATAAAATTTCAATTCCAAGATTTGGTGATATTCAAAAAACTGAAAGTTTAAACGTTGCTACTGCAACAGCTATTTTATTAAGCGAATTTAAAAGAGGTATTTAGTTTAATGTAAAGTTTGAGTGCTATCATTTTTTACTCAAAAGCAAAATTTAAGAAAACACCACGAGTTCCCATGAAGTTTACGGGAGATGTCCATTGGCTGTTAGGATCATCATCATATTTTATCTCATTATTAATAGCAAAAACTCCACGAATTGAAGGAGAAAACTTAAAGAAATATAAGTAAATATCAATTCCCATACCAACTTCATACATAAAATTGCTTGTTTTCATTCTAAACTGTCCAGCTGAATTATCATCTTGGTTCCTTTCGTTACTTGAAAAATTATGATCATAAGAAATGCCAGCCAATATATAAGGGCGGATGTTTTTGTACCTGTCTGTGCTAAATTTTAAAACTGCAGGAATGTGTAAATAAGTAGATCCAATTTCTCTTATACTATCTCTAGGATTTGAAGTTGTTTTTAAATGATTAAATATTATTTTTTTAGAATTTGTCATTAATCCTGGCTCAAATCTTAAGCTTAAATTTTTATGAAAACGATATTCAGCGATTAAACCAACATTAAATCCTGCGGTTGGTTCTACGGTAATATCAGCACCAAAAACATTACTATTTCTAATATTTACTTTAAAATCATTTTGATTTAAGCCGAGATAAAAACCATAATGTATTTTTCTGTCATCAAAAGTTGGTAAATTTTCTACACGCTCTCTTTGTGCAAAGAATGCTGTAGAAATTGTCAGAAAAAAACCAAATAGAAGAGCGTTTTTAATCATTTTATTTACTTGCAGTATAAATTGTGGCAACCCCAAAAGTTACAGGGTTATCTTTTGTATGTGTAAACCCATTTTTTTGTAAAATATTGTTGAACGCTTTTCCAAAAGGAAAAGAATTTGCAGATGCTGATAAATATGAATAGGCATCTTTATCTTTAGAAAATAATTTGCCTACAATTGGTAAAAAAAGGTTAGTGTATAATTTATAACCTTGTTTAAACGGGAATTTTACGGGATTTGAAGTTTCTAAGATAACTAATACTCCTGTTGGTTTTAAAACACGAGCAATCTCTGTTAAGCCTTTATTTAAGTTCGCAAAATTACGCACGCCAAAAGAAACAGTAATAGCATCAAAAGTATTGTCATCAAAAGGCATAGCTTCAGAATCACCAACAATCATTTCTATTTTATCTGAAAGATTTGCTTTGGAGATTTTTTGTTTTCCGACTTCTAGCATTCCGGCGGAAATGTCTAAACCAACAATTCTATCAGGATTTAAAGCAGCCATCATTAAAGCTAAATCTCCTGTTCCAGTAGCAATATCTAAAATTTGTTTAGGCTTATTTTCACCAACAATCTCAACTACTTTTTTACGCCATTTTACATCAATTCCTAAAGAAATTACTCTGTTTAATCCATCGTAATTGCTGGAAATATTATCAAACATTTGAGCAACTTGCTCTTTTTTACCAAGTTTAGAATCCTTGTATGGGTTTATTTTTTCTGCTGACATTTTTTATCCGTTAATTGCTACAACTTCATTGATTTGATTTGGTAACATTTCTTTGAGTAAAGTTTCAATTCCATTTTTTAAAGTTGCCGTAGAAGATGGGCAGCCACTGCAAGCACCTTGTAAAATTACACTTACAATTTTATTTTGTTCGTCATAAGATCTAAAAGCAATATTACCTCCATCACCAGCAACAGCAGGTTTTATATATTCGTCTAAAATATCTACAATTTGTGCAGGTATTCCTTCAAGTTTTACTTTAGGAATAATTTTTTCATCTGTTTTATTGGACGAAACCTCATTAGGCAGTTCTTTAATGATTGTTTTTCCTTCCAACAAATATTCACGAATAAAGCTTCTAACTTCTGCAAAAACTTCATTCCATTCTAACATAGCGTATTTGGTAATTGAAATATAATTATCTGAGATAAATACTTCTTTTACAAACGGGAAGTTGAAAATAGCTTGTGCCAATGGAGAAGATTTACTGGCTTCTTCTATGTTTTTAAATTCAACATCGGTTTGTGTTAAGGCTTTGTTTGTACCAAACTTCATTACTGCTGGGTTTGGTGTAGCTTCAGCATAAACTTCAACAGCTTCCTTTTTTGTTGATGAAACTTCTTCTTTAACCACAATATTGCCATCTGCTATATATGCCTCAATTTGTTCTCTAACTTCTTCTTGGACATCTATCCATTGTACAATATCAAAGCGTTGAATTGCAATAAAATTTGCAGTAATAAAAATCTTTTTTACAAAAGGTAAATAAAATAATTGTTGTGCTAAGGGTGAGTTTTTGGCTTCATCTATATTCGAGAATTCATAACTACCACCATTAATTAAAATTTTTGTGCTATTAAATTTTAAGATGGTTTCGTTTGTTGTTTCTTGTATAGTAATATTAGTCTCTTGCATAATCATTAAAATAAATTGCAAAATTACGCCAAAAAACTGAATTGCAATAAAAAAGACCTTGTATGTTTTGTAAATACAAGGTCTTTAGTTTAGATGTCTGCAATTATAAACTGATGGATACAGTCGCGGTAAAAACGCGATTATCAATATTTAAACTTGCTGGATCTACATTGAATCCAGGATAAAAATTGTAGTTTGCTGTTCTGTTATTATTTGTGTAGGCAAGATCTACTTTAAAGACACCAAAATTATAACCGCCACCAAAAGAATATCCTTCAACATCACTAAAATTAGTAATGCTGTCATTATCTAGATTATTTGTAATAAATGGAGTTTGTTCATAATTGTAACCACCTCTAATACTAAAATTATCAAAACGCCATTCAGTACCAATATTATAATTGTGTGTGTTTCTCAATCTATTTTGATAAAATTGATTTTCGTTTGTAAAAACCCCGTTAGAAAATTTTATATTTCTATAATTTCTATGGGTATAATCTAAACTCAACAAACCATTTTTTCCAAAAATAAAAGCAGCGCTTCCGGTAAGTTTACTCGGAGTTCTTAAACTGTAATTAATCCATTGAAAATCATTATACTCTGTAAATGAATCTTCATTTCCTGGATAATAAATAGTATCACCTATATCTATGTTGCTATCTTGGTTGTAATTTGTTTCTTGATTGATTTCAGTGTACCAAGTTGGTGTTTGGTAAGATGCACCAAACCTAAAACTTTTATGCAGTTTATAAATGAATCCTAAATTCCCTGAAAAACCATTACCCGTAGTTAAGTTGTCTTGAAATAACTCTACATCTAGTATATTTCCATCAGCATCACTATTTAATTCCGTCAAAATCGATTGCTGAAAAAAGTTTAAATCATAAAAGTTTAAACTTAAACCTATATGTAACTTTTTTTGATGAACCGCAGAAACTGCAAAACTCAATTCTGAAATATCTCCATTGTAATTATTATCAAAAAATTGACCGTTTGTAAAGTCATATGTATTTGAGTCTCTTGGGTTACTATCAAATCTGGTTACCGCTTCATTTCCGCCAGCAGAAAAGTCGTTGGAAAAATCTTTTGCGATTCTATAATTGAAACCAATTGCAAATTTGCTCCAATCTTTACTTTGTATGTCATC
>ENA-OSET01005145-OSET01005145.1-sediment-metagenome-genome-assembly--contig:-NODE-5145-length-11200-cov-52.990560_pt1 | contig 11200 bp, 10 predicted proteins | sample MGYA00237882_ERZ534229 | MGnify/ENA primary metagenome ERZ534229 (study PRJEB26408, sample SAMN06266212) | sediment metagenome | isolation source: Hudson Canyon methane seep mesocosm | place...
CATTATCGTGATGACGTTTAGCAGAGTTGGGTTTAGATTCGGTCAGTGACAAAGTGGAGTTTTTACAGGGTGATGCTTGTAATCTGAAAGCGCATTTTAATGGCTATGATTTAGTATTGGCTGCCAACCTTATTGATAGATTATACGATCCAGCTTTGTTCTTAAGAACTATCCATGAACGCATAAATTCAGGGGGTGTATTATTAATTGCATCTCCTTACACTTGGTTAGAAGAACATACCAAGAAAGAAAACTGGATAGGTGGACTTAAAAAAGATGGCGAAAACGTCACGACTTTGGATGGTTTAAAATCTATTCTAGAAGTACATTTTGATTTAATGGAGCCAGCCCAACAAGTCCCCTTTGTTATTCGTGAAACGAGTCGTAAGTTTCAACATACCTTGTCAGATGTAACACTTTGGCAGAAACGATAATGACTGAGATATTTGACCAAGATGTAGATCGATCTGGGACATCTAGTCTCAAACATGATGCTCGTAAAGCGGTTTTTGGCACTGAAGACATTATTCCATTGTGGGTGGCTGATATGGACCTTGCTGCTCCAGAGGCGGTTACCGAGGCGCTTATTCAACGAGCCACACATCCTGTTTATGGTTACACCATGTATCCCGACAGTATGTTTAAAGCTATGCAAGATTGGTTCAAATTAAGACATCATTGGTCGATTGAGAAAAAATCTATTTTAATGTGTCCGGGTGTTGTGCCTTCTATGCATGCAGCAATTGAAGCATTATCAGAGCCAGGTGATGGTGTCATTATTCAACCGCCTATCTATCCACCTTTCTTTTCAGCCATCACTGAAACGCAAAGAAAATTAATAGAAAACCCACTGAAGCTAGAGAATGGTAAATATAGTATTGATTTTGAGCACCTAGAGCAATGTGCTGCCTCGGGAGCTAAAATATTATTATTATGCTCACCCCATAACCCGACAGGACGAGTCTGGTTAAAACATGAGCTAGAAGGCATATTAGATATTGCTCGACGCTATGATTTAACAATTATTTCTGATGAGATCCATGCAGATCTTATCTATCCAGACTACCAGCACATTCCCTTAGCCACATTGGCTGAGGATATCTCGATTGTGACAGCAGTGTCGCCGAGTAAAACATTTAATATTCCAGGCTTGGGTTTATCTTGTCTGGTTACTAATAGACGAGAAGACTGGCAAGCGATTAAAAAAATATTTGATAGCTGGCATGTGCAAGCAAGCAATCCATTTAGCATTACGGCATTTGAGGCTGCGTATCGTGATGGTGAGCAGTGGTTAGATGACTTAATGGATTACCTTAATGAAACACGTAGACAAGTCGGTGAGTTTGTAGATACAAAGTTGCCAAATATCACGATGATCGATTCACAAGGGACTTATCTATTGTGGCTAGATTGTCGTGAACTGGGTTTAACGGATGATGAATTAAAATCTTTTTTTATCAATAAAGCAAAAGTAGGAATGAACCCGGGGATTAGCTTTGGTAGCTCAGGAAGTGGCTTTATGCGAATGAATATTGCCGCACCAAGAAAAGTCATTATGGATGCGTGTCATTCAATCGAACAGGCTTTAAAAAGTGGAATCTGAAAGCCCCACATTATTAAAACCCATTGCGGTTAAAGTGATTTTTGCCATTATTGTTGTATGGTTAATAAAAGGAGTGGAGTTAGCATTTAATCTGCACTTTAATATTGTTGGTATCGAACCGCGAGAGCTCTCAGGTCTATTAGGTATTATTCTTGCTCCCATGATTCATGGTTCATTCGAACATCTATTTTCAAATACTTTAGCGATGTTTATTTTAACAACTGCTTTATTTTATGAATATCCAAAATCTGCTAAAGCAACCTTGTTAATTATTTATTTTGGTTCAGGATTGGGGGTGTGGTTGTTTGCACGTGATGCCTATCATTTTGGAGCAAGTGGCCTAACACATGGCATGATGTTTTTCTTGTTTCTAATCGGAGTGATAAGAAGAGATAAACCCGCCATGGCTTTGGCAATGATCGTATTTTTCCTTTATGGCAGCATGGTGTGGGGCGTATTGCCGACCAAAGAAGAAATATCATTTGAAACACATTTATTTGGTGCATTAATGGGCGTGATATGTGCCGTAGCTTTCCGGAATAAGGATCCTAAGCCACCAGAGAAAAAATATAGCTGGGAAGTTGAACAAGAAATAGAAGAAACTGATGAGACTAAAGATCGGGAAAATGTTCTCTATTAATAACAGTAACCTATAGTGTAAAATCATTGCTTAAACAATGCTTTGATTCATTTTCAAAGTATTTCTTAAATACTAAATAATTTGAAAATGGAGTTAAACATGGCAGATTCAATCGGTGCGGCAGCAGGTGTATTGTGGAAATACCTAGATACAAATGGTGCAAGCAGTGCAACAAAAATTACTAAAGATACAAGCTTAGATACAAAATCGGTACAGCGTGCTATTGGTTGGTTATCAAGTGAAGATAAACTAAATATTGAGATGAAAGGTCGAACAGAAACTATTTCATTGAAATAAGTTTTAAGTAACGATATTTAAAAAGCCCACATACTGTAATGATGAGTATGTGGGCTTTTTTGTTTATTGCTCTACAACTTTACGAATAGTAAATGCACCACGTATATCACCAAGTTTAAAGCCTGTTGCTTGGTCATCAGGATAAAGTTCATGAAGTCTTTTTTGAACAGATTCATCAATATTACTACCATGACATTTTAAACATACTTTCCCCGTTGGAATAGCTTTCATCATGCGCATCTCTTGGGAGTTATCAATATTGATAATCTCACTAAAGACTAATGATTGAATAGGATCACCATTCTCTTTAAGCTGTTCAAACTGGGTTAAAACACTGCTTTCCCAATTATCAGCTTTATTGCTTTGATTACGAACTTTCAAGCTAGTACGAGCGATCTCCATATCATATTTTTTGGATAATTCAGCAGCAATAACAGGTGCAACTTGATTACAGACGGTGATTGCTTCAATTGGCCCACCAGACTTCATTGCTGCTACGAGCGAGCCTTTTAATGTGCCTGCAAACTCTTTAATGGCAGCTTGGCTTTGTTGGGTGAACTGTTGATGTTCATGAGCAACAGCATTGCTTGATAATATGGCTAAGACTAAAAGTAATTTTTTCATTTTAAAATACCAATCGAGTTAATCAAAAGCATGACCTGCTTTTTTGCCAGCCGCTTTAAGCATTTTGGCTAAAGGACAAAAGCCTGTAAATGCAGCTTGTAATAGGTTGGCACCCACAAACACAGTCAACCACATCCAAGCAGGGTGGTGAATGTTAGAGAGTAGAACACTTAGTAAAATAACACTGCCAGCAAAGGCTAGAACGATACGGTCAATATTCATTGAAACACCTATATTAGAGAATGATAATATATAAGCATGTTACTCGCTTTATAAAAGCTGTCAAGGTTCCTCTTGGCAAGCGGTAGAAGAACGAGTGGCAAAACATCAGAGTTGGAGTAGTTTTTCAAACTCATCTGCTGGCACAGGTTTTGAAAATAAGTAACCTTGAGCATAATCGCAACCTGCCTCGGCTAACAAATCAAATTGTGTTTGTGTTTCAACACCTTCTGCGATGACTTGGATGTTGAGCTTGTGAGCCATGACGATAATTGCTTCACACAGAGCCAGATCTTCGGAACCGATAGAAAGATTTTTCACAAAAGCCTGATCTATTTTGATGTAGTCGATATCGAATTTTTTGAGGTAAGCGAGAGATGAATAGCCGGTGCCGAAATCATCAAGTGCAACTTGAACACCGGCATCTCGGAATACCAGTAATTGAGTCTTAACTTGATCATCGGAGTCCATCAAGATGCCCTCAGTAATCTCTATGGTGATACTTTGTCCAGTGAGCTCCAGACTTGTTAAATATTCAAACCACTTTTGATGGGTGATACTTAGATCATGTTTAAATTGTACGGGTGATTTATTAACACTAATTTGGAATGTTTTATCATATGATATACGCCATTTTTTGACTTGTTGGGCTGCTTGCTCGAAGACCCAGTCACCGATATCAACAATCATACCCGTATCTTCAGCAGTAGGAATAAACTCAATTGGACTTACTAAGCCTCGTGAAGGGTGTTGCCAGCGTACCAAGGCCTCGGCTTTATGGATTTTACCTGTCTTAACCTCGATGATAGGTTGATAAAACACTCTGAATTGTTCTTTACTTAATGCGTCATGTAAATCATTAATTAATGACATCCTACTCTGAGCAGACTCTTGTAAAGAGGACGTGAAGTATTGAACTTGGTTTCGACCTTGAGATTTCGCCTCATACATTGCTTGATCGGCATTTTTTAGTAATGCTATAGCTGTGGTTGAATCTTCAGGATAAATCGTAATACCTATACTTGCTGAGAGATAGGATAATTTCTTATTCAGCATGAACGGTTCAGATAATTTTTGAAGGATGTTCTGTGTGATACGGTTGATAATTTTGGGAGACCTTAACTCTGTCAAAATGATGGTAAATTCATCGCCTCCCATACGTGCGACTATATCCGTTTCACGTACGCAGCTACTCAGGCGTTGCGCTGCTTCTTGTAATAGGATATCGCCCATATCATGACCAAGGGTGTCATTAATCTCTTTAAAATGATCAAGATCAAGGAAGATGAGTGCAAAAGAGAGTTTTGAGCGATTTGTTCGTTTTATCTCGTGATCTAAATGTTCTTGAAATAAACGTCGGTTAGGTAATTCAGTTAAAGGATCAAAATTAGCCTGATGCCAGATGATCTCTTCATTCTCTTTTTGAGGTGTTATATCGTTGAAAGAGACGACAGAACCGGTGATTTTACCGTCTTGAATAATGGGCGTGCTGATGTACTCAACAGGAAAGTTTGAGTTATCCTTACGCCAGAATACTTCGTCAGAAACATGGTTTATGACGCCTTGGCGAGATGATGCATAAATTTTACATTCTTGTATTGGATAATGACTGCCATCATTATGAGTATGATGTATGAGTTCATGTATCTGCTTGCCTACCAGCTCATTCATTGTATAGCCGAGCATATCGGCACCAGCTGGGTTCATGAATGTAGTTATTCCATCCAGATCTACGCCATAAATACCACCACCAATGGAATTCAACAGTAATTCATTATGTTGATTGGCTATTTGAAGTGCATCCAGCATACTATTTATATCAGTGGCAAGCTGGCCTATTTCGCCTTCATTAACGTTATCAATACGCATATCACGCTGACCAGCATGCACTTGATTGGCAACTTGAATAACACGATTTAAATTTGCTGTTAATCCTTTTGACAGCAGTAGCGCAACCAGAATACTAATTACGATGGCAACGAGTCCCAATATTGTACTTTCTCTCGTTACCTTGGCTAGTTTAGCGTTAACTATATCTCTTCCCCAAGCAATTCGGACCCAACCTATAGGGAGAGAGTGAGCTATAACCGGTACAGCCACATCAACCATATTTTTGTTGTTCAATAATATTAATTGTTGAACGGTGTCAGCAGTGATGATTTTCTGGCTGATTTCATCGTGCATATATAAGCCAATGGTTGCTGGATCATTGGCTGCCATTACTCGTCCTTCTGGCGATATCACCATGGCATATTTAAGCTGGGGGTTTTCAGTGATGCCATGCAAGATTTCTTGTAAGCCGACAACATCATCTGCAATAAGCCAAGAAGCGCTACTCACAGCAATAGACTGGGCTAGCTCAACAGTGTGATCTAGACTTTGTTTCATTAGAAAATCACGCTCATCTTGTACTAGCTGATAGTTAAAGCCAAACGTGAGAAGGCCGGTCACTAAAGCAAAAGAGAGGGTGAGCTGGCGACGGATTGACCCGAACCAGAAATGATGGAGTGATTTCATTCTGGTTGGTTCGGAATGGTTTGGTGAAATTTGTTAAGGAAGTCTTGGATCACATTGAAAGTATCATCATCGGCAAGTTCAAAGCGTGATATTGGTAATTTGGCCAACATGATTTGACCTTCAGGAGATTCATGCAATGTGGAGAGTAATGTCGCAACGCGTTGAACTAATTCATCTGGCATATCATCACGGGCAACTAGTCCATTATTAATGAGGGGTTCTGTTTGCCATTTCAGTTCTAATAATGCCGCTTTGTCAGCATGTTCTTGTTGAAATGCGAGCCATGGTATTGGCCACGTGGCTGCGGCCGAGACATTACCTAAGTAGGCATTCATAATTGAAGATTCTTGAGAGCCAACATAGAGGTTCTCAATATCTTGAGTGATGTCTACACCATGAGTTTGTAGGTAATATTGTGGCATCATGGTCGCCGCAAGCGCGGTCTTAGCTGGGTAACTAACTTTTTTTCCTTTGAGATCTGTGGGTAGTTCTATTGCACTATCTTTGCGAGTAAGAAAAATACCGCGAAAATTTTCATCGTCACCCATTTTGCCAAAGACGCGATAACCATGCTGAAGAGAATTAAGTGTCTGGAAAGGATTCGGTAAGGCAAAATCAAACTTTCCTGCGTAGAGCTTTTTATCAAACTCATTGTAATTGCGAGATGCTTCAACTTTGAATTTCGCCCCATCAATATTCTGCTCTAAATAGCCCATGATTGGACCATATAGTTTGTGTAGGCGCTGAGGGTTATGTAATGGGTGAATACCAAACAGATAGATATTGGCACTGGAGGATGACTGTTCAGTAAATTCAGGTTGATATGCTTGCTCACCTTGATCGCAAGCAACAATGGCTGCGAATAAAAATAAACTGGCAAAAATTCTAAAGGTTAATTTTATCATTTTATAATTATCTCTTTTTGTACTCGTATTGCAACTCTACCTTTAACATTATAGCGTAGCAATTGAAGATACCATACCAACGCTAAATATTTAAATTTAGGATTAATGCTTGTTGTTTTGACTCGTCACCTGCTACTCTTCGGGCACAAATAATTAAGAAGTTATGATTATGACTAATGAATACGATGCCTCGGCCATTGAGGTTTTAAAAGGATTAGAACCGGTACAAAAAAGACCGGGCATGTATACCGATACCACGCGGCCTAACCACTTGGCACAAGAGGTTATTGATAATAGTATTGATGAAGCGGTCGCCCATTTTGCTACACAAGTTCACGTTACTTTGCATGCGGATAATTCATTAGAAGTGGTTGATGATGGTCGCGGCATGCCGGTTGATATTCATCCTGAAGAAGGTGTTCCCGGCGTTGAAGTTATCTTAACTCGCTTACATGCGGGTGGTAAGTTCTCAAATAAAAACTATGAATTCTCAGGGGGCCTACATGGTGTAGGTGTTTCTGTTGTTAATGCTCTATCTACCCGTCTTGAAGTTAAAATTCGGCGTGATGCAAAAGAATATTCCATTGCTTTTGAGAATGGCCATAAAGTAGAAGAGCTTAAAGAGATCGGGGCGGTAGGCAAGCGTAATACAGGAACAACCGTTCGTTTTTGGCCTGATGAATCCTATTTTGATTTACCAAAGTTCTTAGTTTCACGCCTACGTCATGTTTTAAGAGCTAAGGCGGTACTTTGTCCTGGCCTAATAGTGACATTTACGGATTACTCTGCTGAAGAGAAGATAGTAGACCGTTGGTGTTATGAGGATGGTTTAAATAGTTATTTAAGCTCAATGATGACCGATCAACCGTGTGTACCTGCAGAACCTTTTGTTGGTCATATTGCTGGTGACAAGGAACAAGTTGATTGGGCTTTAATGTGGCAACAAGAAGTGGGTGAAGAATTAGCTGAAAGTTACGTTAACTTAATTCCTACGGCGCAAGGTGGTACGCATGTTAATGGTTTGCGTACGGGGCTATTAGATGCACTACGTGAATTTTGTGAGTTCCGAAGTTTATTACCACGTGGGGTAAAACTCTCTCCTGAAGATGTGTGGACTCAGTGTTGTTATGTATTGTCTGTTAAATTACAAGATCCACAGTTTTCAGGACAAACAAAAGAACGACTATCATCACGTCAATGTGCTGGATTTGTATCTGGCGCCGTAAAAGATGCCTTTAGTTTATGGTTAAATCATCATACTGAAGATGGTGAGAAAATTGCCGAATTAGCGATTAATAGTGCCCAGTCACGCTTAAAGCAAGCTAAAAAAGTCATTCGTAAGCGAGTGCAATCAGGTCCAACTTTGCCGGGTAAACTATCAGATTGTTCTTCTCAAGACGTGACGCGTACGGAATTATTCTTAGTGGAAGGGGATTCTGCTGGTGGTAGTGCCAAGCAAGGTCGTGAGCGTGAATTTCAAGCAATCATGCCGTTACGAGGAAAGATCCTCAACACATGGGAAGTCGATTCTGGCCAAGTATTAGCCTCACAAGAAGTGCATGATATTGCTGTAGCAATCGGTGTTGATCCTAGTTCAGATGATTTATCAGGATTACGTTATGGCAAAATTTGTATTCTTGCCGATGCCGATTCTGATGGTGCTCATATTGCGACACTTTTATGTGCCTTATTCGTAAAACACTTCAGACCTTTAGTTGAAAAAGGTCATATCTGTGTAGCTATGCCGCCGTTATATCGTGTCGATGTGGGTAAGCAGGTGTTTTATGCTTTAGATGATGAAGAACGACAAATCATTCTAGACAGAATTGAAAAAGATAAAATTAAAGGCAAGGTCAATGTGCAACGTTTCAAAGGATTGGGTGAAATGAATCCTCTTCAATTGAGAGAAACGACAATGGCACCTGATACGCGACGTTTAATCCGACTTACCATTGAAGATGACATAGAAAGTGAAGATATCAGAAGCACAAATGAAGCAATGGATAGGTTATTGGCTAAAAAACGTGCACCAGATAGAAAAGAATGGCTTGAAGAGCAAGGCGACTTGGCGACGGTTTAATATGAAACGAGATCTATAAGAATGAGTTCATTAGTTGATGATTTAGAACGCTTACCCGTTCGAGACTTTACTGAAAAAGCGTATTTAGATTATTCGATGTACGTTATTTTAGATCGCGCCTTGCCGAATGTCGGTGATGGTTTGAAACCTGTGCAGCGTCGTATTATCTATGCGATGTCAGAGCTCGGTTTAAGTGCTGCTTCAAAACATAAAAAATCAGCCCGAACAGTTGGTGATGTATTGGGTAAATATCACCCGCATGGTGATTCAGCCTGTTATGAAGCCATGGTATTGATGGCACAACCTTTCTCATATAGACATCCATTGATTGACGGGCAAGGAAACTGGGGATCGATGGATGATCCTAAATCATTCGCAGCTATGCGTTACACCGAATCAAAATTAACGGCTTATGCACAAACTTTATTAGGTGAGTTGGGCCAAGGTACGGTTAATTGGACGCCTAATTTTGATGGCACGATGAATGAACCTGAGCTATTGCCTGCACGTTTACCGAATATCTTACTCAATGGTGGTAGTGGTATTGCGGTTGGTATGGCGACTGATATTCCACCACATAATTTACGTGAAGTCGTGAATGCCTGTTTACGACTATTGAAAAAACCAAGTTCTAAACTAGGTGATTTACTTGAAGATATTCAAGGTCCTGATTTCCCAACTAGTGGTGAGATTGTTTCTTCGCGTGAAGAAATAGTAAAAATATATACGACAGGCCGAGGCAGTATTCGTCAACGTGCTTGTTATAGTAAAGAAGGTGATGAGCTCATTATTCATGCACTGCCATACCAAGTATCTGGTGCAAAAATAATTGAACAGATTGCCACTCAAATGCAGAATAAGAAGCTGCCGATGGTAGCAGATCTACGAGATGAATCTGATCATGAAAACCCAGTAAGATTAGTGGTTGTTCCTCGATCTAACCGTGTTGATATTGATGGTTTGATGTCGCATTTATTTGCGTCAACAGATTTAGAGAAAAGCCACCGCGTTAATATGAATATGATTGGCTTGGATGGTAGACCTCAAGTCAAAGATCTACGTAGTTTATTATTAGAATGGTTGACTTACCGAACTGAAACAGTGCGTCGCCGCCTGCAATATCGCCTAGATAAGATTATTGATCGCCTCCATGTATTGGAAGGTTTGTTAGTCGCCTATCTTAATATTGATGAAGTGATTGCGATTATCCGTACTGAAGATGAACCTAAATCTGTACTGATGGAACGGTTTGGAATTACGGATCGCCAAGCAGAATCAGTTTTAGAATTAAAACTACGTCATTTAGCTAAATTAGAAGAGATGAAGATCCGTGGTGAGATAGATGAGCTTACTAAGGAACAGAAATCGTTAGAATTATTACTGAGTTCTGATACACGTTTAAAAACTCTAATTCGTAAAGAGCTGACAGCGGATGCTGAAAAATTTGGTGATGATCGTCGTTCACAGATTGTTGAACGTGATGCCGCCAAAGCACTTAGTGAAATGGAGCTATTGCCAACAGAGCCTGTAACGATTGTATTGTCGGAAAGTGGTTGGGTTCGAGCAGCAAAAGGTCATGATGTTGATGCAGAAGGGTTAAATTACCGTACTGGTGATCGTTATATGTCATCGGTGAAAGCACGAAGTAATCAGCAGATTGTCTTCTTAGATTCAACGGGGCGAAGTTATTCTGTTGCTGCACATACTTTACCATCAGCACGAGGACAGGGAGAACCTTTGAGTGGTCGATTCCAATGTCCAGCTGATGCTAGATTTGTTGCTGTATTAGCTGGAGAAATGGATAAACCTTTATTGTTATCCAATACGGCTGGTTACGGGTTTGTGACGGCACTAGATAATTTATTAGCTAAAAATAAAGCAGGTAAAGCCTTATTCAATCTACCTGAAGGTGCTGAAATATTACCCATCTTATGGCTTGATAGTATTGATACGGATCAACTAGCAGTGACGGCTGGAGATGGTCGTTTATTGGTATTCTCTGCTAATGAAATGCCTAAGCTCAATAAGGGTAAAGGTGTGCGACTTATCAATATCCCTCAAGCCCGTTTTGCTGCAAAACAAGAGTGGTTGCATTCGGTAACGGTTATTCCTGAAGGTAGAAGCTTAACCTTGCATGCAGGTAAACGTCATTTAACGTTGAAACCCGCTGATATTGTTCATTACACAGGTGAGCGGGGTAAGCGTGGCAATAAGTTACCTCGAGGTTTGCAAAAAGTGACTAATGTAGAAGTAGCTGAGTAAGCGACTTTATACGATGCAGGATACGCCTTTAGATCATTTTTCAGTTTCTGCTG
>ENA-OSET01005146-OSET01005146.1-sediment-metagenome-genome-assembly--contig:-NODE-5146-length-11200-cov-22.785939_pt1 | contig 11200 bp, 11 predicted proteins | sample MGYA00237882_ERZ534229 | MGnify/ENA primary metagenome ERZ534229 (study PRJEB26408, sample SAMN06266212) | sediment metagenome | isolation source: Hudson Canyon methane seep mesocosm | place...
GGAATTTTTCATCTATCCTCTTCTCCGTCAAATCACGATATTATCGTTATCTTTTGAAATCAATATGCTTTTGCCTATTAAGTATAAAAAAACTATAAGTTACAATTAGATATGGATTTTTTTACAATTTAAAAAGGCAAAAACATGGCAACACATATTCAAACCTCAACTGTTAACCGTCCTCTATTTTCAAACATAACAGTAAAACTAACCGACCATAATGGAAATATTTTTTCTGTAATGTCTACAGTTATAATAGCTCTAAAAAAACATAATATTTCAATGAGTGACATATCAAAATTTAGTAATGAGGTTCTAAATTCTAACTGTTACAACAGTGCGTTAAACGTGTGCTTTCGTTGGGTTAAAATCACCTAAAATGCGAAGCATATAATTCATTAATTAGCTCAGGCAACACAATACCTGCTTTACCTTTGAAATTGTAATTCACTTTTTTATCTACAAGCATGTAGCCATAAGTATTACTCTATTCTCACTTGGTTTTCTGGTAAATAATGAAATGCCCCGCCGCAAGTGGTCGGGGTATCATCTATGCAGGTTTATTTCCAAACTCTGTATTTAACAACCTTAATGAGATAGCTTTAACCTTGTTTTTTATTAACATTCAAAGGGGATGAGCTTGGATAAGGTACTTTGCCAGAAGGAACGACTTTAGATGCATTTTCAATATGCAGTTCTTGATCATCAAAAAAGATATGGGGATGAAATGCTTCTAATACTTGGGTTTTCTCTAAGCCACCTAAGAAGAATATTTCATCAACATAAACGCCCCAATGACGCAATGTTTTGATCACGCGCATTTCTGCGGGTGCATGCCTTGCTGTCACTATTGCAATACGTACAGGTGAAAACTCCACATTAAATGGCAGACGTTCTTGTAGTTTTGATAGCTTCTTTAATAGAGCAGCATATGGACCTTCTAGCATCGGTTCGTTCTGCTGCTGGTCTTCTGTTTTATTAAAGACATCTAACCCTTCCGCTCTATAAACAATTTCACTGCTTTCATCAAATAACACCGCATCACCATCAAAGGCTATTCTGACTTGGCCTTCGGGTATTTCCTTGGGATTTGCAGGTGGGCTTTTTAATATAGCTGCCGCACATGTTTTGCTGTCAATGACTTTTTGAGCATCTTTAACCATTGTTGTTAAAAACAGATCAACATCGAAAGCGTCAAGATAATCCACAACCGATTCACCACCTGTAAAAGCATGTCTTGATATTTCCAGTCGATTATTCCTAATATTTTGCAGTACTCTAATCCCTGTCTCAGGACTGTTTCTCGACATAACCACGACTTCAACTAACGGAGCTTCACCTTCGGGCTGATATTTATTCAGTTCAAGAAGTGCTTTCACTAATGGCATACCTGTTCCATCATTAAGAGCTTCATTCTCCCTTTCAAGCATATATTTTCTATATTCAGCTATCGCTGTATTTTTGTCTTCCTTGAACTTATCTTGAAAGACTTTATCTGCCTCTTTTAGATCAAATAGCGCAGTTGCTGATATGCCTACGACTAATGTTTCTGATAAATTAAATGACATAAACTTTCCTTTTTAAACGCAATGCTCAGCTTATTTGGCTTTTTTAAAAATAGACCTTCATCACACATTTAAAAAAAATGTATCGAAATGTGATCCAGTGCAAAAGATTTTGTTGCTTGTGACGATATATTAATAATCACACTATTGGAGATACCTTATGAATGACCAAACTAATACCGATATTGATTATGAAATTATGGATGATTTACCTCTTTGTGAACATTTTGAATGGCATTTCTTTCAGGTTGATGAAATAGCTGTAGCTGACAATTCAAATGATGATCAAATTGAGTGGCAAGCCGCTTAGGTTCTATTTATCCAGCTTTATAAGCTTGCTATTGAAATCTTCTAAAACTTGAAAAGTGCTGTCATAAGCACTGGTTTTTCTTCCCTCGATGATAAAAGCAGGGGTTGCATTAACTTTCACTTCAGTTAACCATGCTCCCCCTGTCACTTTGCAATTATCAGTGACTAATCTTTTTACTCGCTGAAAGACTAAAGGTTTATGTTTTCTTGAATCATAACACCAGATACATTGAGTTTTATCTTCTTTAGCATCAACGTTTAACAGGCATAACCGCATATTAGATGCGATTAACCATAATTGTTTAACCTTTACTGATGGGATAGTTACTTCTAGCAGTATATCGGTATAAATGAACTGAGCTGTCTCGCCCTCTTCCATCAACGCTAGAATAGCTCTTGCTAAAAATGGCTTAATTTTCTTTTCAGGTGATTGTGCTATTAGCTGGTTTTTTAAGATTTCAGAATCATTACTATCAATGTTTAAGGGTATTTTTACCGCTAAGCGCAGCTCTATTTTTTTACGCCAACTAATGAGCTTCTTTTCATTTTCTTCAGTTCGGTTTTTATTGAGCCTGTTTTCTATGAAGTCCCTGAGTTTTTTTACTAATGCTTGTTTATCTTCATCTGTAAGAAAGTCATTTGAAAAACTGTCTGGGTTTGCACTTTTGTTCTGAGTTAAACAATGATAAATATATATTCGGTCATATTCGCTGCGTATAGATAGTCCTCCTATAATTTTCATTGCTTTCGATAAAGCCGTGGGTTCCACAGGATTAAAGTGGTACATAAGTTCTGTTAATTCCACGGCATAAATCCAATCTTTACTACGATAACGTAATGAAGTGTCTCCAAAAATAGTTGATGCTTGTTCTCCAATAATTTCTATAACATCGTGGAGTAAGTTTAAGGCATATCTTTCTGAACCTGTTTTAATGACCTGTTTTCCTGCTTCAATAGCCACTGTTTGCGCCACACCTACCAAAGGGTTTGCAGCCATACCAATACGTAATAGTGGACTGGCAAAGGTTAAAAATGGTTCTGCTTTTTTATAATAGCCAATCGTTGTTGCCGATTTTTGAATATACAAATAAGTTTTTCTAAGATTGTATTCTTTGATGTTAATGGGAAAGCTATCTATTAATACAAGGAGCTGTAAGGAAACTCTATTCAGAGAACGAAACAGGTTTTCAATACTGGTTTCTAGAAGAGGACTTTGGGATTCGGGGTTGTGTATGCGTGCGACTGATTCAATTAAATCAACCATATCTTCAAGTAGTAATTGATGCTTAAAAACCGTCTTTTCGATATATTTCTTATTAATGATTTTATCGAAAATAATTTCGGCTTTATCATGTAATAGTTGAGCTACTTCATCATCAAAATAGCCCTTATCATTATTATCTGGCGTCGTTATTTTTTCATTGGGAAATTCAGCATATTGCTTATATTGCATTAATTTCTGTTTAACTTCACTTTCTTTATGCCCTAACAAGCCCAGCCTGAGTTCAAAGTCTTTTTGTAATTGATGTAATGTTTCTTCATCCTCCTGTATTTTCCGTTCTTTGTATTTTAGTCGCAGTTGCTCACTATTTTCCTGACGAAAGAAAACCACCACTATGCTGCTTAGAAAAAGAACAAGGCAACTACCATAAACACCCCATTCCCAGTGATACGGGCTTATCATTTCAGTCAGCATAAATGTCGACGCAAGGACACCTAATAAACTTAGGAATAATAAACTAACCGCTATTTTACGGATAAATGGCATTATTCAGGTTCCTTGCTGGTTTGCATTGTCTATTATTCTTAAATGGAAATAATTCATCGGCTATTACAGTTATCGAAAGTATAGTCGAAGCATTGGCAATGGGTAATTTTGCCAGCTTGCAGCCACAATCGCCATGATGGTTGCTGTCAAAATAAATGCACTCAGTCCAATTAGGTTTCTTATTACAAGCTCTTTAACTTTATGCTGGTTTGAAAATAGTTCCATTGAAATACTCGATGCATAAACACCCATCATAATCGCTAATGCCGTTGATAGTATTCCCATCAGCATTGAGGCACACCAAGGGCATTGCTGTTTTATATGCGATTGATGATAGTTACATTTTTCATCCAAGCCTAACCATGGCCAATCGCAGCCACATTGAAATAGATAACCACATAGCGGCGTTATGGTGATCAGCTCGATGATTAATACTATTAGAGCTGATAATCGCTTTTGTTTGGATGAGAAGAGTTTCTCTAGCTGTGGTTTTATTAAAGAAATAACAGGAGACATTAGCTTAAACAGTTTTTATCGTTATGAGAGGGGCTGTTAACCCAATCACTGATCTGCTTTAATGCCATGCCGTCATATCCATCACTGGCTAATAGTTGCTGTGTTGTTTCTCGGGGTGCCTGTTTATCCAGCCAATGGTTTATGTTGTTATGACTGATAATGACAGGCATACGTGAATGTATAGGATTTATTAACTGATTGGCTGTCGTGGTAATGATGGTGCAGCTATAAACCGTTTCTCTGTCATGTTCCCAGTATTCCCATAGCCCTGCAAAGGCAAATAGTTGTTGGTCTGGTCGACTAATACAATAGGCTTGTTTGCCCTGCTCTGTTTTTTGCCATTCGTAAAATCCTGTTGCAGGGATTAAACAACGTCTTTGTTGATAGGCGGATTTAAAAGCAGGTTTTTCAGCAATGGTTTCTGCCCGGGCATTGATGAGGTTATGGCTGATTTTACGCTCTTTAGCCCAATGGGGAATAAGCCCCCAATGCAGATAAACAGCTTTGTAACTGCCATCATCTAGCTGCACAATCGTTAATATTTTTTGACCTGGTGGAATGTTATAGCTAGTTTCATAGCGAGGTAATCGATGTAATTGATACATATCAATGACCTGTTCGGGTGTTGCTAGTAAATTATATCGACCACACATAAGTTTCTGCTTTAATTCTGGTTTTATATTTTAGTCTGCTTTCATTGTAATTGATGTTTTAGAGAATCGCTTGATTGTTTTTTTGAATACTGTACACTTTATTTTTATTCATTTCTTCTTTCTCTTGTTCTTTATGCCCGATACAAAAAAACTCAAACACGGCGGCTCTCGATCGGGTGCTGGCCGTAAAAAAGGCTCTTCGGTTTATGGTGAGACCACTAAAGCCATTCGAGTACCTGAAAGCATGGTATCTGAGGTGAAGGTCATGTTAAATCAGCGTAAACAATGGTTTGAAGAATTCACTGCTGATTCTTCTAGTATTTCATTTCCATCGAGTTCTCCGAGTACAGTAGCCATTCCGTTATTTTCTGGCAAGGTTGCCGCAGGTTTCCCCTCTCCTGCTGATGATTATATTGAAAAGACCTTAGATCTAAATGATTTATTGGTTCAAAAACCAGCAGCGACCTTTTTTGTACGAGCTGAGGGTGAGTCCATGTTGGGTGCGGGGATTCACCCTAATGATATTCTGGTTGTCGATCGTTCTATTGATCCTGTTGTTGGCAAGATTGTCATTTGTGCATTGAATGGTGAATTAACAGTTAAACGCCTGAACAACATTGGGGATGAGGTTATTTTAGGTGCTGAAAACCCTGCTTATGCCGACATTATTGTTGCCAAGGATATTGATCTGGTTATTTGGGGTGTCGTGACCAATGTTATCCACCCTGTTTAATCATTAAGTGCCAGCTTCAACTTCTTCAGGTTCATCTGCCTCTTTTCAACCGCTTATTGCTTTGGTAGATTGCAATAATTTCTATGTTAGTTGTGAGCGTGTGTTTCGTCCTGATCTTTTAAATAAACCTGTGGCTGTTCTTAGTAATAATGATGGCTGTATTGTTGCCCGTAGTCAGGAAGTTAAAGAGTTAGGGATTAAAATGGCTACGCCTGTGCATCAAGTACAGGATTTGATTGATCGCCATCATATTCAGTTGTTTTCATCTAATTACACTTTGTACGCAGATATGTCTCAGCGGGTGATGCAATGCTTGGAGGCATTCTCCCCTTTAATTGAAGTGTATTCTATTGATGAGTCTTTTTTAGATTTAACGGGGATTTGTCAAAGCAACCCTATTGCCTACGGTCAACAGATTAGGCAGTCTGTGTTTAAAACAACGGGCATTCCTGTTTGTGTGGGCATGGGACCGACTAAGACCTTGGCCAAACTGGCTAATTATGCTGCCAAGAAATGGAAAAAAACGGGAGGCGTGTTAGATTTATCTGACCCTATCCGCAGAAATAAGTTAATGCGTTTAGTCCCTGTTAATGAAGTTTGGGGGATTGGTAACCAAACCTCAAAACGGCTTCAGCTTATGGGTATTAATACCGTTTATGAGTTGGCTTGTCAGCCTGTTGAGTTGATACAGGCTCAGTTTAATATTGTAATCGCTCGTACTGTTATGGAGCTGAACGGTATTGCTTGTTTGTCATTAGAGGATATACCTGCGGATAAACAACAGATTGTTTGCTCCCGCAGTTTTAAACGGCGTTTGACTGAGTATGATGAATTAGCAGAAGCATTGGCTAGTTTTTGTAGTCGCGCGGCTGAAAAGTTACGCAAACAACATTCGGTGACAGGATCTATCACTGTCTTTATTAGAACCAACCCACACAATCTTAATGAACCCCAGTATCAGCGTTCTGTACATAGCTTATTAAACCAAGCAACTAGCGATACTCGATATATCATCACTATAGCAAAACATTTGTTACACGATATTTATAGAGAGGGGTATCGTTTTCAAAAATGTGGTGTTCAGTTAGGCCATATCCAAGCGGCATCAATCCCTAAGCAAGGCGATTTATTTAGTTTTTCTGAAAATGACAACTTTTGCAGCGATAGTAACGGAACGGCTCTTATGGCAACGATCGATAAAATCAACCAACGATTTCCTAAAGGCATCAGTGTAAGCACAACAGAAATTAAAAATAGCTGGCAAACACCTGTTGAATATTTATCGCCACACTATACAACCCGCTGGAAGGAACTGGCAATTGTGAAGTGTTTATAGTCTATTGAAAGGAATTTTTCATCACATGACTACCCTTTATTATGTCGCCAAATAGAAACAGTCCATTAACAAAATGAAGCTAAAAATATATTTTCACAAACAGAAATAATTACCTTTCTTTATGCATGCTAAATCTCTATTAATTAGCTAAGTAGTTATTGGATAACACATTATTTCTTTATACACAAAAGCTGTGGATAACTCTGTGAATAAGTTATCAATATCCCTCTCAACCCCTTTAGTAGTTGGCCTTTGAAACAATTTGACCATTTTTTGTACAATCCATTGTTTTACATTTACTTTCAATAACTTGAGGTTGTCAATAGCACACAAGGCAGTTTATTTTTCCGAGAAATTTGACAAATTTAGCTTCAAGTATTTTTTGTGCATAAGTCTTTGTTTATTGGTTTTATGAATGACTAATCAAAGAATTATCCATTGATGAAAAATATCAGAAAAAGCTCAAGTACCTGCCTCAATAAGCGATATATAAATTACTGGGGGCCTTCATTACTACACTTTACATAGTAGACTCAAACTTTATCTCTGAGAAGGGTGTGATTAAAAGTGAAGTAATTGTATTCAGCAATATTGATCGGGTCGGGGTAACGGGATTTCGCCCGTTACCTCTCCCACACCACCGCTAATGCGGTTTTCCGCAACGGCGGTTGAACCCAGCAACGTATCCTTCTATTTAGGTTATGTTGCCGAGAGCTCCGATGGTACATACAATCCATAGCGTTTTAAGGTGGCATTGCTCAGCACTGTGTGGAGTACGGGGCAGCTTGCTATTCGCCATGCTCCGCGTGAGCTGCTCGCCACTTTTAAGTGGTGAGGGTTAGCTCCTAATCGTCGCAAGGCGTTGAGCCTTCCTTTCTTATTGTGCCAACGTAGCCAGAAACATTTACGCATATGACGGCGTGTCCAGCCTGCTAACCGTTTGATGTTCCAACGATTATCAGCAAGCTTGAAGTAGTTCCACCATCCTACACTGTATTCCTGCCACTGCTTGATCAGTTGCTTACTGGTCAGGCTTTGCCGAGCATCCCATAGGCTTCGTACTTGATCTTTGTATCCTTTGATCCCTTTGGGTGCTATGGCTATTTCTCCTTCTTCGGTGATCCGAAAACTTAGAAATTGCCCTTCCCAAGGTCGCCCTGTTCCACTTTTCTGTTGATTTACGCTAAGTTTTAGATGCTTTTCTATCCATGTTGTAAGACTTTTCAAAACTCTTTTGGCGCTTCGTTCGCTGCTAACATAGATACTTATATCGTCTGCGTAACGGCAAAAACTCAATTCTCGCTTTTCAAGTTCTTTATCCAGTTGATCCAGATATATGTTCGCTAATAGTGGGCTTATCGGACTTCCTTATGCATAGCAAGTCGTTATGCAAAGTAATCGGCTCAAACCCTCATTAATTCTGAGCTAAACCTCAAATTACTTTACATAACATTTCAAGTTTTAGGACTATAAGCTCTCTAACCAAGTGAGTAAAGCTTCATCTTTTTGCCAGTTAGGCTGATTATTTCCGACTATATCTGGATATGCATTTTCAAGTGCTTTTCGCTTCATTTCAGTATCTGCACGCGCATAAATTTCTGTCGTTTCAATATCAACATGTCCCAGAAGATCACGAATATAGATCAAGTTTACTCCAGCTTGAAGTAGCAACATCGCCTTTGTATGCCTAATGACATGCGGGCTTACTTTACTTGGAATGATCGAAGATTTAGCTCTGGCTTGAGACACATATTTATCCAAGATGTACGAAATACCAGCACGTGTCATTTTTCTACGTTGACGATTAAAAAATAACGGATGATCTTGCTGTTCATTTTGAGCTGAAAAAGTCTCATCCATATATTGTTTAAGCAGAGCCTCAGTATTCGACATAATCGGAACCTGTCTCGTTTTTCTACCCTTGCCATTCAGCGTTAAGACAGGTGGATAATTTAATCGAATATCCTTAAGTTTTAGATCCACCAGCTCTTGAACGCGAGCCCCAGAATCGTACAATACGCTCAGCAAGGTTAGGTCACGACGACCACTGGCTTTTGAAAGATCTGGCTGATCAAGGATGAGCTTCAATGCATCCGGTGTTAGATGATTTATCGTTTGAGTTTGAGCTTTCTTTATAGGAATTGATAAAATTTGCTGGTACAGCAATAATCCAACAGGTTCTTCAAGTTGCACAAACTGATAAAAACCATGGATGCAGGCTAATCGTTGATTTCTTGTTGAAATACTATTGTTTCTTACTTTTTCAAGCCAGTTTAGAAAACCAATGATTAATGCCTTATCAAGCTGCTTCAAACAAAGCTGTTGAATGGGTAAATTACAGTTCTGTTTGCAGTACAGCAAAAGTAACTTAAATGTATCACGATATGATTTGATTGTGTTTGGGCTAGCATTACACTGTCCCGGTAGATAAATGGCAAGATAATTAGATAATACTTTGGCAAAATCAGTCGGCTTCATGAGCATCATCTCCTATAACAGGGATAATATAGCTAAAAGCCTGCTCCACTTTTGCCGTTATATCTGGATAGACTTCAGCAGTAAGTCTTAAATAATATGATGTATCGCGGAATGAATTATGACCCAGGTATGTTTTTAAAATTGGCAGGTAGGCTGCCAAATCCTTGCCTTGAATAACCCACTGTCTAAGACAATGGACTGCAAATGTATGTCGAATATCATGCAGTCGTGGACCTTTTCCCCATCCGCCATGTGATATTCGAGCCTGCCAGAGAAACCGCCTGAAATTCTTATAGGCATTTCCATGAGTGATCGCCTGCCCGTTAGGCGAAGGGAATAGATACGCATTTTTATCAGACAATAAATGAACGATTTTTATGTATTCACAACAACGACGGCTATTTTCCTCTCCCAGTGGCACTAACCTGTCTTTGTTGAATTTCCCATCAACGACAGTCAGCACACCGTCGTGTAAATCAATATCCTCAAGCTTCAAGTTGAGTGCCTCTGAGATTCGCAATCCACAGCCATATAATAGACGAAACAATAATGGCATGATGTGATGTCTTAAGGGGACTTCACTACAATAGCGGCAAGCATCAATTTGAGTTAAAAGTGCGGCCATCTCATGGTTGCTAAAAATATAAGGCGTATATTTATGTATCTTGGGAAGGCTGTTTTTAGGTAAAACATAAACTTGAATTCCAAGCCGTGTCATATACAGCGCCAGTTGTCTAACCACACAGGCTTTGTTTTTTACGGTTGCAGGCGATTCATTCGGGCTTGTCTGAATCCAGGCATGGGTCAGCTCTTTGGTGATGACGGCATCAATACAACCCTGCTCAATGCAAAACTGATCAAATTTATACAGTATTCGGGGGCTGCTGTCGTATTTATAACCCAGTGACTGCTTCTCGCGTATCATGCCCTCAATGAATGACTGCAATGGGCTGCTATAAATAAACTCGCTCATGATTCAAACACTCCTTTAGGATCCAAGGCGCATTCACGCAACTTATTGATATCCACTTTGAGATATACGGAAGTGGAATCTGTACTAATATGACCCAGAATGTCCGAAATGATGGGGAGTGGCGTGTTTTCGGCGAGCAATTTACTGGCCAAGGTGTGACGCAATGAATGCATACCTTTCTTCTTATGAGGCGATATTGGAATTTTAGCCAGTCTCATGTATTTGGCGATAATTTGATGCAGTCTATCTTCATCCGAAAAAGGTTCCAATGGCGCAATATGCCGTAAAAACACATAGGGAGACTCAACTTTTGGTCGCCCATTTTCCAAGTAATCGATAATAGCCCAACCAACATCTGGCAATAGGGGAAGCTTGAGAGCAGTAGCCGTTTTCGACTGGATTAATTCAATACAGTTTTCCTGCCATTTAAGGTTATTTAACTTCAGATGTTTGACATCTATTGTGCGAAGACCTAATCGTGTAACCAACAAAATGATGGCATAATCTCTTTTACCGGCGGGATTTCCTCTGTCGATAGCATCAAGGAGTTTAGTAATATTTTCCTGTGTCCAAACTGAAGGGATTCGGTTTTGTTTTCTGGCCTTAATCACTGGTATTGCTTTGACTAGCTGTTCTGTATGTAAATTATTTTCATACAAATAGCGTAAAAAAGACCGTAATCCACAAAGCTCCAATTCCACCGTTTTATAGCTGTATCCTAGCAATGTGCTGATGTAATCGGATATATGTTTAGCGGTAATTTCTGTGGATTGCCTGATATCTTGAGATTCTATAAAACTCAAAAACTTCTCAGTAATTTTTCTATAGTGATTCTGGGTTGCTTTAGCGTATTCTTTTTGTAGGCAATA
>ENA-OSET01005148-OSET01005148.1-sediment-metagenome-genome-assembly--contig:-NODE-5148-length-11196-cov-3.673172_pt1 | contig 11196 bp, 8 predicted proteins | sample MGYA00237882_ERZ534229 | MGnify/ENA primary metagenome ERZ534229 (study PRJEB26408, sample SAMN06266212) | sediment metagenome | isolation source: Hudson Canyon methane seep mesocosm | place: USA:Hudson...
CGCGCAATATCCGGATATTTTCCTATGATAACATCCGTGCTTCGGGCCAGGATGTGGTGCAGCATTTCTGTAACCAGGTGTTGGGGATGTCGCTAGATGTGAAAGAAGTGCAGCAGGACAATCTGCGGCAGGCAGCGGGTCGGACAGAGACGTTGCGCGTACTGAACCGGATGGTTTTTGGCGGCAAAACGGGATCGGCGCAGATTCGCGTTGCACTGGAACAAAAACGGGATCAGCTCCAACAGGACCTGTCGGCACTTGAAGAGATTTACAAACCCTATTCTGCCCAAGCGCCGCTGTGCGCGCCTTTTCTACTTCGCCACGTTGAGCGACAGTTTTTGAAGGCCTATGGTCACCGGGTCGAAAACCTGACGCCCGAAGGGACGTTGTTCCAGGATTACACCCTGAGTCCGGCCCGCTACATACGCCAAGACTATCTTTTGCAGGAAAATGTGCTGCCCCATTTTCGGGCGATTCTAAAGGTGATTGGTCAAGGCTGACACTACAACCCTGACTTAAAGGTTCATTGCATCGCGCACATAGCGGCGCAGTATGTGCATTCCAATCAGGAACAGGAATAAAGAGATTCCCAAAACATAGGTTATGGAAGCATATTCCGCGTCATAGGTGGCATAGAGCCCGGCGCGCATCAATCCAACCAGGTGAATTAGTGGATTGAACCACAGGTAGTCACGAAAGGGCTGCGGGATACTGTCAAACAAAAAGAATATGCAAGAAATGATGAACATTGGTCGGTTCAGGATCGCCCAGACATGCACATATGATGGAAAAGCAATAAAAAAGTAACAATTGAAAGTGCCAATGGCGAGAGACAGAGCTCCGGTGGCGAACAAGGCCAGTATTATCTTGGGATAATCTGGGATGATTCGCAGGTTGAAGATCGTGACGATGCCAATGACGATGATAAGGATCACCATCAACTGGGTCAGAAAGTTGAGCAGGAAACGCGCCAGAATCGCATCCAGAGGCGTTACTGCCGGGTACTCCAGAAGGGGGCGAGAGTACTGCACGGCACGGGCGACATCATTGCCAACGCCGGTATAGATGTTCAGTATCAAAAAGCCTGAGGCAAAGAACAGCGGGAAGTTTGAACCCAGTGCAGGCGTGCGCAGAAATAGACCAAAAACCAGAGACATCAATGCTAGCGCCGCCACTGGTTCGATAATGGCCCACAGGTAGCCCATCGCAGATCGACCATAAGTAGTGGCCATTTCGCGTAGCATCAGCGCAAAAATGGTGCGGGAGGTGCGCCACCGACGGGTGCGCGGAAGCTGGGCTGAAACGGGCATGGGGTCTCTTTGGCCTTGTGAGGTATTTAACTGGGTTGTAGTGGTATAAGACCCCGGAGACAAAGCATTTCGAGAAGGCGAATTGGATTGAGCACCCCTGCCCCCCCCCCCGTCGGCGCTGGACCGAAAGCCGTAGCGAGCCCTGTGCCGTCGGCCCCGCAGGTGATCGGACTTCCGCCAATGGCAAACCCGGCACGACCGCGCCGTCGGCATTTTGGAATCCTGGCAAGTTTCCTGATCCTGGTCCTGTTGCCGGTCGTGCTGGTTGGGTATTATCTGTTTGCGATTTCCGTTGACCAGTATGAATCTCGGGTTGGTTTTGCGGTGCGGACAGAAGAAACCCAATCGGCCTTGGATGTTCTGGGGGGGCTGAGCGGTCTGTCTTCGGCGAGTTCTTCGGATACAGATATCCTTTATGAATATATTCAGGGCCAAGAGATGGTCTCTCGGGTTAATGAGCAGATAGACCTGCGCGTAGCTTTTACCCGGCCAGAGTTTGATCCGGTTTTTGCCCTGGCGGACGGGGCCAAAATTGAGGATCTGATGGCTTATTGGCCCCGCATGCTGAAGGTCTATTATGATGGTGGATCGGGGCTGATCGAAGTGCGGGCCTTTGCCTTCACCCCAGAAGAGGCCACCCAATTGGCTGAGGCCGTCTACACAGAGGCCAGTCGTAAGATCAACGCCTTGAGCGCCATCGCGCGCGCTGATGCGATTGGCTATGCGATCGAAGAACGTGACAAGGCAATCAAGCGGTTGATTGCGGCCCGCAAGGCGCTGACCGCTTTTCGAATCGAAACCCAAATTGTCGATCCAATGGCGGATATTGCTGGTCAAATGGGGTTGCTGAATACTTTGCAGGCACGGTTGGCTGAAGCCCTGATCGAACAGGACCTTCTGCTTCAGTCCACCCGCTCTGGCGATCCGCGTCTGCAGCAGGCCAGTCTGCGCATTCAGGTGATCGAAGATCGCATCGCTGCTGAGCGTCAAAAACTGGGAGTCGGGAGCAGCGGCCCGGAGGGAACTCAAAGTTATGCTCAAGTGGTGGGAGAGTTCGAAGAGTTACAGGTGGATTTGCGCTTTGCTGAAGCCACTTATCTGAGTGCCCTGAGTGCCTATGATGCAACCGTGGCTGAGGCACAGCGCACCAGCCGTTATTTGACCACCTATCTGAATCCGACTGTCCCGGAAAACTCTACCGCACCAAGTCGGCTGCTATTGACTGGCTTGATGGCAGGATTCACGGTGGCCAGCTGGTTTATTATGCTGCTGATATATTACAGCCTGCGCGACCGCAGATAGGCGGCAACGATGATCCAGTTGGAAAACCTCAACAAGTCTTTTTTGTTCCGTGGCGAGCAGAAAATTGTTGCAGACAATCTCAATCTCACCTTTCCGAGCGGAGTTTCAGTTGGGTTGTTGGGGCGCAACGGTGCCGGTAAATCGACCCTGCTGCGAATGATCTCCGGGTCTATGGATCCGGATTCGGGGCGGATTCGCACCCGCGGTACAATTTCCTGGCCGGTGGGATTAGCTGGTGGGTTTCACAACGATCTTTCGGGCGCGCAGAACGTGCGGTTCATCGCACGGGTTTATGGCGTGGATACAGATGAGTTGCTAGATTTTGTAGAAAGTTTTTCTGATCTGGGGATCCACTTTCATCAGGCCGTGCGTACCTATTCCTCAGGTATGCGGGCGCGGCTGGGTTTTGGGGTTTCGATGGGAATACGCTTTGACACCTACCTGGTGGATGAGGTGACCTCGGTTGGGGACGAAACCTTTAAGAAGAAGAGCACCGATTTGTTTAAGGAGCGGATGAAATCGGCCGGTGCTATTGTGGTGACCCATGCGCCGCCGATGATGCGGCAGATGTGTGATGCCGGCGCGGTGTTGGTGGATGGGAAACTATCTTATTTTGACGATGTTGGGGATGCGATAGCCTTTCACTTCGAGACTATGGCCAAGCAGAATCAGCAACGTAAGGCTGGTGGCTAAACCACACTGATACGCGGGGCCTGGATGGTCCAATGGAAATCCCTTGACAGATGGTTCGCTGAGTAGAAATGACACCTCGTCTACTGCTTTTGACGGTGGGTCAGCAGCGGATTTTACTGCTGTCAGGCCAGCAGATCAAACACCTCGTCGCCGATTTTCAGGGTGATTTCATCCTGACCCTGACCATCAATCAGCGCCCAGATGATTTGATCGGTAGGCTTGTAGATCACAAAACCCTCGGCCACGCCCGCATCACCGGCACCAGCGGTTTCGGTGAAATTGACCTGAAAATCATCTGCCGTGGCTGAGCCATTGCCAAACAGCAGCACGTCACCTTCGGCGGCGGTGTAATCCTGCACCCAGTCTGAGCCGTGATCGGATACGCCGAGGTGATAGAACCTGTCGGCGCCCTCACCGCCATTGATGCGGTCATTGCCAAAGCCACCGTTGACAAAATCATTGCCCGCGCCGCCATAAACCAAGTCGGAAAAGGCCGAGCCGGTGATCACGTCATCGCCATCCTGACCCTGCAACTCATCAGCGCCAAAACCGCCAGCCAGGGTGTCATTGCCGCCCATGCCGTAGATCAGATCGTTGCCGTAGCCACCGTCAACATTGTCATTGCCCTCGCCGGCATAGATTACGTCGCGCAGATCATCTTCCGAAGTGCCGCCAAGGATGGTGTCATTTCCGCCGCCACCGTTTAGGGTGTCACCGCCATCGCCGCCGTCCAGGAAGTCAGCGCCTTCGCCGCCCAACAGGGTGTCATTGCCGCCCAGCCCATAAAGCGTATCCGCACTATCGCCGCCCTCTAGACGATCCGCGCCCGAGGTAGCGCCGCCACCTTCGCCGCTCGCCACTGCCCGCGCTTCGGTCAGGCTCAGGGTGACATCGGAAAATTGAAAATGTTCAATATCCATGGCCAAATCTGTCCCCAGACTTGTTGTCAGGGTCAGCCCGTCGCTGCCGTCGGATATGGTCACATCAGTGCTGGCCACATCAAAAACCGCCGTGTCGGTGCCGCTGCCGCCAGTCAATGTGTCATTGCCTGCGCCGCCGGTCAGGGTGTCATTGCCTGGGCCACCGGTTAGGGTGTTATCTGCGTCGTTGCCGGTCAGGGTATCGCTACCGCTGCCCCCCAGAGCCGTTTCCAGGGTGACGCCATAGGCGATGGCAACATCTTCAAATGATCCAAACTGCGAAAAACTTCCGGCAGTAAGATTCAAGGCGACCCCATTGGTTCTGGCCGAGGCATCCAGCGCATCCGTGCCGCCCGTATCCCAGATCGTATCAACACCGCTGACCCGTGATCCAGTATAGCTGGTGTTGCCGCTGTTATAGGTGGTATTGGCCCCCCAACGGTCCTGCAGGGCCAGGATGTCAAAAAAGGTAAAGCTACCGGAGTCTGCACTGGTGTCCGGATTGTCAGTATAAGACAGCAGCGTGTATTTGAGATTGTCATAGGTGCTATCTAGCGGCCCATTGTCACCATCGCTGTCAAAAGCGTGCTTCAGCCCCAGCATATGACCCAGTTCGTGTAGGATCAGGTAGAGCTGGTCGCTGCCCAGATTTTCGGCGCTGTCAAACACCGCAAAGCCATCATAGCTGGCCAGGCTGTCATCACTCCAGGTGCTGTACTGGAAACCACCCAGGCCAGCGGTGCCTGTCGGCAGGTCCACCTTGCCGAGGTTGAGATCTGGATCGGCGGCGCCGCTGACCTCGGTGAAGGTGACATTCAGGAAACTTTCAATATGGTCAAAAGCGCCCCGTAGGGCTGTTTGTTCAGCGGCGGAAAACGCCGCCCATCCGGTGAACGAATGACTAAGGTCGCCGGGCTGGCTGGTTTCAAACTGGTAGCTGAAATTATAGGCTGGCTGGCCACTGGTGTTAATAGGCCCCGAAAGCAAGGACATTGAAAATTGCAGACCAGTGATGATTTCCGTGGAAGTAGGCATAAGGCGTCCTTGTTTTACCTGGTTCTGCACTATCAGCAGGGGGCAACCAGGACTTCAGCCATATCCCCATTGGTTTGGTTGCTTTTCAGCTAGTGGGGATTTGCGGCAGTATTGCGGCGGCATTGCGCGTAAGCTCTGGGTATGGAACAGTTTAATGGGTGACTTTTAGTCTATATTTTCTGCTATTTTAGCGAATTTATACTAATAGTTTTTGCACCTTACCTGGAGAGCGCTATTTAAAGCGACAGGGACTGTTTTTGGTATTACCAAAGCGGCCACAACATAGCCGCTTTGGATGTGAGGAATGACATGATCCGCTGTAAGCGAAAGAGGGGTTGTGGCCACTCGGGATCTCGGCAACACAGTCAGCTGATAACATGGCTAGGGCTGCTTTTGGTTGCCGTGCTCTGGCTGCCGTTTCCCGCCGCAGCCTCGCTCTCCTGCACTGCATTTGAAGGAGAGCATATGGCGACCTTGCCTGTGTCCACCTATGAAATCTGTCCGCTTGCTGATCTGCCACCGGTTTTTGCTGAACCCGAACTGGCTGCGTTGTTTGCCACTCTCAAGCCAGGCCAAAGTCAGGAGGTCAGCCGGTATTTCCTGCGGGTAGCCGCCCCCTGGCCCTATCTTGATATCCGTGGTCCAGGCCGCAGTGGTGGCGCTGATATGCCCAATGAGCCCCGCGCTGTATTCCTGCTGCGGCCGATACATCCTGCTGCGGCCGGACCGCTGCTGCTGGTGGCCGCGGCGCAGTTGCAACACCAGCTGAAAGCGGCCACCGATGGTGGCCTGCCCCGTGACAGCTGGACCATCGCCAAAGGACCTTTTGCACCAACTGTATACGGTCGTTTGCAGACAGGTCAGGATCTTAGGTCCTTTGTAGCCCACCCAACCAAGGACCCTGCGGATCAAGGGGTCTTTGGGCCAGAAAAACGCGCGAACCTAACCATCCGGATTTTTAATCTTCTGGATGAAAAATAGTCCAAGAGGTACCTAAAATGCCTATCACATCAACCGTTTCACCACATACAACCAATACGACATTGCGGGGCCTGGAGGGGGACACCAAATGGGGTGTCTCCGCGCTGACCTATGCTTTTGCCGTCAGTGCCGATAGCACTCTCACGGATGCGGAGTTTGCCGCCCGGGCCCGACCTGCAGGCGAAAGTGTCAACTACCTTAGCGCCGCCGACACCAGTGAAAACGCGCAGCGCAACGCCGTGGTTGAAGCCTTCACTTCCATTTCCCGGGTGTCAGGGCTGACCTTTACTGCTGCGGCCAGTTTCAGCGCCGCTGATTACAAGGTTGTCGGGGTAGATAATTTTGGCCTGGCTGGGCAATCTACCTTCCCGGGCACCAATGCAAATGGCGCCTCGACGACCAATTTTGAAACCTGGAACTTCTTCAACACCACCAGTTTCTGGACCACCCACGGCCGCGAAACCGGTGGCACCGATTTTATGGTCTACAACACCCTGCATGAACTCCTGCACGGGCTGGGCGTGGGCCACCCCCATGACACCGGCCATGGCTCAACGGCAATCTCCACCAATGCCACCCCGCGCTCAACCTCCGATAACCCGCTGGACAATGAACGCTATACGGTGATGTCGTATGAACGCGGGGGGATGAATGCCAATTTGGGCTTCACGTTTGGCCACGCAGGTACCCCGATGGCGCTGGATATTGCGGTGCTACAGGGGCTCTATGGTGCCAATACCACCACCCACATCGGCAATACTACCTACAATCTGACCGATCGCGCCTCGACCGCCTATGATGCCGACGGTTCTGATGGCAGCGTTACCATCGGTCGCGCTTTCTATTCGATTTGGGATGCCGGTGGCAGCACCGACAGTATTGAATACAGCGGATCGCAGCGCGCAGTGATCAATCTCAATGCCGCCACCCTAGAGGCCGGCGGTGATGCGGATCTCAATGCGTTACTGACATTGTTGAAGAAGTCATCGATCTATTCAGAGCTGCCGGATGAATTCAAGCTGGAGCTGGAAGGCGACGCCAATTACAGCGCCTCGGCTTATTATGCCGGCGGGTTTTTCTCGCGGGTGTTCGAGAATTCAACCACCTATGATCTGGGTGGCTATTCCATCGCCAATGGTGTGGTGATCGAGAATGCCAAAGGCGGCGCCGATAGCGACCTGCTGGTTGGCAATGCCGTCGCCAACACATTGGAAGGCAACGGCGGTAATGATGCGCTGTTTGGTTTTGATGGCAATGACACCCTGATGGGTGGTGCTGGTGATGACGAGTTGGCCGGCGGTGACGGCGATGACCGTCTCGAAGGCGGAGCCGGCACCGATGTGGCGATCTTTTCTGAAGCCTGCCGCAATTATGAGATCACCAAAGCAGACGACGGCACGGTCACAATTCGCCATGTTGAAGGCTCGATGGAGGATGGCACTGACACGTTGATTAGTGTGGAAACCGCGCGCTTTACCGATGGCGATATCGATCTGACGCCGGACGAAATCGAGGACTGTCCACCGTTGGACTTTACCTTCCTGGTGGATCTGTCGGGCTCGTTCAGTGATGACCTGCCAAATTTTGTGGCCTCGGCCAAACAGATTGCCGCTGACCTGCGCTCTGACAACCCGGATGTGCAATTTGCCATCGCCTCATTCGTGGATCGCCCGGTCAGCCCCTTTGGGGCACCTGGTGATTATCTTTATCGGGCGGATCTGGCCCTGACCGATGATGTCAGTGCGTTTGAGGCCACCTTGGATGGGCTCAGCACGTTGAACGGTGGTGATTTCCCAGAATCGCAATGGGTGGGTCTGTGGCGCGCCGCCAACGGCGTGGGCCTGGGCCTGCGTGATGGTTCATCCCGGGTGATCTACATGGCTACCGATGCCACTGCCCATAGCGCCTCGGACTATGGCTTGGACGAAAGCACCATTACCGATTTCCTGGAGACCGAAGGCATTGACGTCACCAGCAGCCCCCCCCCTGAGGCGGCTCCGACAGGTAGCGGTGTTGCGGTCACCGGATCTGGTGGTGATGAAGAACCGGGCGAGGATTCGCTCAGCGACGGTACCGGGTTCCTGCCGGATCTGGGGCCGGGAGATGATCCGCTGATTGCCGCAGTGGGAGAGGCTTTCCGCAGCATGTCAGCAATTCCGATCATCGGTACCTCAGGGTCGGAAGAGCACTACCGGACCGCGTTGGAAGAGCTGGGCAGTGAAGGGGTGGTGGTCACCACCACGCGTGACAGCAGCGACGTAGCCGATGCCGTGCGCGCTGGCCTAGCCACCATTGGTGGCACGATCACCGATTTGGGCACCGATGCCGGTGAAGAGCTGACCGGCACTGAAAACCGCGATGTGATCCTGGGTCTGGGTGGTGATGATACCATCACCGGCCTGGGCGGAAATGATGACCTTGATGGGTCGGCCGGGAATGATTCCATTCTGGGCGGGGATGGCAATGATGACATTGATGGCGGCTCTGGCGATGACCTGCTGGAAGGTGGATCTGGCGATGACACCCTAAGCCCTGGATCTGGCATTGACACTTTGTTGCCGGGGGATGGGTTTGATCTGATCGAAGGGCCAGGTAATTCGCTGAATGGCGACCGAATTAATGGGTTCGGGGCTGAGGATGCCATTATCCTGCGCTCTGAAAGCCTGTTTGGCGATCCTGTTTTCGATTTCACCCCGGGAGGCCTCGGAGATCCGGGCACCACCGGCGTGCAACTGGACCTGAACGATGACGGGTTTCGCGAATTTACTCTGCTGTTTGATGGCGATCTGACCAGCTCTGGCCTGAGTGTTCGGGCGATGGGGGCGGATCTAGGCATCGGGGTTTTTGACTTTGCGGGAACACCTGGGGATGATGACCTGACGGGCAATGCGCTGAACAATGAAATGACCGGTCTGGACGGAACCGACCGGCTGATTGGTGGGTTGGGCAATGATACCCTGCTTGGCGGTGGTGGCACCGATACGCTGAATGGCGGCGACGGTGATGATGTGATCAATGGTGGCCCCGAAGATACCGATCTGCGTGACGTGATCTTTGGCGGTGACGGCAATGACAGCATCAACGCCGCTGGCGGCAACGACGCCGTCTTTGGCGGCGCCGGCAATGACACCATCGCCGGCGGCTTCGGTGTTGATGAACTGGAAGGTCAGGATGGCAATGACGTGATCACTGGCTCAGCCCTGTCAGATCTGGTATTTGGCGGCGCGGGCAGTGACTTTGTCAACGGCGGCTTTGGTCATGATCGCATCAATGGTGGAACTGGCGGCGACAAGTTCTACCACCTCGGCATTTTTGACCATGGCTCTGACTGGGTCCAGGATTATAACGCAGCCGATGGCGATGTGCTGCTGTTTGGCGACACTGCGGTCACGGCGGATGATTTCCAGGTCAACTTCACCGAAACCGACAGCGCCGGCGTGTCGGGCGTGACCGAAGCCTTTGTGATCTACAAGCCCACCGAACAGATCATCTGGGCGTTGGTTGACGGTGGCGCTCAGGACGAGATCAATCTGAAGATCGGCGGCGACGTCTTTGATCTGCTGGTGTAAGGCCAAAGCCTGCCTTGCCAAGCGTAGCGCATCATGCAGAAAGCCCCCAGTAAAACGGGGGGCTTTTGTGCGTGTTGATTCCACAAAAGCTCCGGAGGGACGCAAGGTTTCCAAAACAGATACAATATTAAAATTGCGGGAAACAATCACATTGTCGCCTTAAACGTGCACTAACGATGGCCCTGCGCTTGCCTCACCGTGCCCTGGTTAACGAGTATAATCAGGAGGGCGCGAGAGTGCTTTCACTACAGGTTCAGGGCATTTTGAACACGGGTTCCATGTCCGTTGAAGTCCCGGTTGGGGCACTCATGTGCTTGCAGCTGGATGGGCAATTCCTGCCGTTGGCCGCCACTCAGGCGGGCGGGGGCTTGGCCAGTTTTGAGCAGACAGTCGGGGGGGGCAGTTCCAAAGCTGGCAGCCATATAGTGACGGCGGCGGGTTATCCGGGGTAGAGCTGTTGACCCTCTCACAGGGTAGCGATAGTCGGGCGGTGGCGATTGGCCCAGGGTTGGCCCCTTGGATGGGGCATGACCTGTCACCATCCACCGGGTTGGGCACGGGCATCAGCCTGACCCCTGCTGATAGCAGCCTGCCTTCTTCTTATAGCGCGGTCTTTGGTTCGGTTGGGGACAACGCCTTTGTCTTTGCCCTGAGCTCGACCACTGCCGAAATCACCAGCCTGCCTGTACAGGCGGATATGACCCTGGACCTGGCGCGCAACCACCTTGAGGTCGGAGCGGATTTTACCGCTCTGGCGTTGACCCCTAATGGTCTGTTGCTGGCGGCGGATCAGCGCAGCAATGAGCTGCTCAGCTACCGGGTCAGTGACAGCGATGCCCTGACCCTGGTGGATCGCGCCGGAGGTGAGAACAGCGCCGGTTTCAGCCTTCCCAGTGGTTTGGAAGCCGTAACAGTGGCCGGATAGAGCTATGCCATTCTGGCAGCGGCGGGCAGCAATACGCTCACTGAATTCCGGGTACGGGATGATGGCTCTTTGACCGTTACTGACCACCTGACGGACACTGCACTAACCCGGTTCGCCGATGTTGCGCAGCTGATCACCGCCCGCTATGGCGACTGGCAGTTCCTGCTGGCTGGCGGCTTAGATGATGGTTTCAGCCTGCTGACGCTACTGCCCGATGGGCGGCTGCTGCATCTGGACAGCCTGGCAGATGGGGTGATGGTGACACTGGACAATCCCAGCGCCCTGGCTGCCGCGGTGATGGGAGCAGAGCTGCAGGTCTTTGCCAGTTCCCAAAGCGAGGCTGGGATCAGCCAGATCCAGACCGACCTGGCGCAGCTTGGGGTGATCCGGCTGAGCGGCGGCGATGGGGCCGTGCTGGAAGGCAGTGCACTGGATGATGTTCTGATCGCCGGGGGTGCGGG
>ENA-OSET01005149-OSET01005149.1-sediment-metagenome-genome-assembly--contig:-NODE-5149-length-11194-cov-69.484843_pt1 | contig 11194 bp, 10 predicted proteins | sample MGYA00237882_ERZ534229 | MGnify/ENA primary metagenome ERZ534229 (study PRJEB26408, sample SAMN06266212) | sediment metagenome | isolation source: Hudson Canyon methane seep mesocosm | place...
TGTCTGTATGAGTAAGCTAAAAATGAATGATGCATAAGTATATAGTATATGATTTTAAAGCGTTATGATTTGATAGGGTTTGTAGTGGCGTTTATTCTTTTTTGTGAGAGTAGATAGCAGAAAAGTTAAATTAAAAAACTATTTTCAATGTAGGATGGGTGTATGGATTTTAGGAGTAATAAAAATATTACTTTGTTTGTATTTCATTGGTTTATGTGCAATACTTGAAATAAATATTATGTATGAAGCGTGTTGAAACTCTAGCTAGAGCAGTTAATAGTATTAATGATAAAAAAGACAGAGTCACTATATGAAATGGTTTAATCGTAAGTCTGAACGTATTTTAGGTATTGATATTAGTACAGCGGCTGTTAAGTTGCTAGAGCTAAGTAAATCAGCGGATGGGTATAAAGTTGAAAGTTATGGTGTGCGCCCAATACCGGAAGGAGTCTTAGTCAATAATGACCCAGAAAATATGGAAATCATTGCTGAAACCATTCGTGAAGTATTAAAGCAAGCTGATACCAAGCTTCGCAGTGCAAGTATTGCTATTGCTGAGTCAGATGTTTTTAGAAAAGTTATTTCCATGCCTTCAGGGCTTTCTGACTCTGAAATGGAAGAGCAAATTGTTATAGAGGCTGATCAATATATTCCTTACCCACTGGATGAAGTTCGCTTTGATTTTGAAGTCTTAAGTGAAGATGAAGTAAAGGGAATATCGGATGTATTACTTGTCGCCTCTAGAACTGAAAATGTAGATGAGCGAGTTGCTGTCTTGGAGATGGCTGGAATTACCACTAAAGTTGTCGATTTAGAGACCTTTGTTATGGCAGATGCTCTGACTATGCTGTCTGCCCAATTACCCAGTTCAGATACACCGCAAACGGTTGCAATGATAGATATCGGTGCTTCAATCATTAGTTTGAATGTTATTAAAGAAGGGCGCTCTCTTTATGCGCGGGACCAAACTTTTGGTGGACGGCAGTTAACTGAGGAAATTCAGAGAATTTACGGTTACTCTTTTGAGGAGGCGGGTAGAGCTAAACGAAGTGCGGATGCACCGGAAGGCTATAACACTGAAGCATTAGAGCCTTTTAAACGTGCGATTGTTCAGCAAATAGCGCGTGCTTTGCAGGTGTTTTATTCATCTGCTGCAAGTGAAGATATTGACTGCATTGTATTTGCGGGAGGGTGTGCAGCAATTGATGGGATTGCTGATTTAATAGAGGCGGATCAGCGCTGCCCTGTTTTAATTGCAAATCCGTTTTTGCAAATGAAGTTAGCAAAAAAAGTAAATGAACAAGGCTTAAATGCAGATGGGCCAGCCTTGATGGTCGCGTGTGGTTTAGCGCTTAGGAGTTTCAACTAATGACACGAATTAATTTATTGCCCTGGCGGGATGCTCTACGTAAGCAAAAACAAGATGAATTTATTGTTGGTTTGGTGGCGGCCGCTGTTATTGGTATTGCGGTTGTCCTTGGGTTATATTTCTATTTAGACGGTGAAATAAAAACACAACAAGCAATGAAAGAAAAGGTGAGTGAAAAAACCAAAGAATTACGTTTAGTGACGAAAAAGATACGTGATATAAAGAAGAAAAAAACAATTATTGACGATAAAATGATGGCGATACAAAAGCTGCAAGAGAGCAGGCAGAATGTTGTACATTTTATGGATGAAGTGAGTAAGGTTATGCCAGAAGGTGTGTTCTTATCAGAAATCAAGCAAGGAGAAAGCTCCGTATCTTTGAAAGGAAAGACACAATCAAATGCTAGGATTTCTGAGTTAATGCGAAATATTGATAGCTCTGGATGGTTGATCGCACCAGAAATTAGTGTGATTGAAATGGGAAAAAAAGGGGCTAATGGTAAGTTAAGCAATTTTACGCTTACCCTTAAGCAACGTAAAACAGAAACCACAGAAGAAGAGGGTCGTTAATGGATCTGTCTGAAATCAATTGGGATGTTAACCAGGCTGGCGCCTGGCCAATGCCCATTAAAATAGTTGCTGGAATACTTGTCTTTGCACTGATTGTTGGAGGCGGGCATTATCAATTCACTAATGATAAGGTAAATGAATTAAATGTTGCAAAGGCTGCTTTGACAGAAGCTGAAGACGCTTATGGATTAGAGTGGCGCATGGCGTTGAATTTAAAGTTACATCAAGAGCAATATAAAGAAATAGAAGCGTCATTAGCAGAAATGATGCGACTTATGCCTACCCAAGCAGAAATGGCTAAATTATTGGTTGATATATCGCAAACAGGTGTTTCTAGTGGATTAGAGTTTACTTTATTTAAACCGGCAGGAAAGATTCCGCGGGCAGATGTTGTGGCTTTGCCTATCAATATTAAAGTGCGTGGAATGTATAAGGAATTAGGCTTGTTTGTCAGTGGGCTAGCTATGTTGCCTAGAATTGTTACGATAAAAAATATAGTGATCTCCCCTAAAAAAGGTAATGATTTATTAAATATGGGCGCGACAGTAACGACTTATCAAGAAGTAGAGGGGGGGGAAGAGCAAAAGCCAGCATTAATGGATAATAGTCACTTGATCTGTTTGGAGAAAGATGGCTTAATTATTGATGGGTGCTCCGGTGAAAGTAGCGTGGACCTCTCGATGTTTCCTGCGTTATATGACAGATTAAAAGCAAAGAGAGATAATGCTACGCCTGTGCGTGTAGGGGAAATTAATCGTATAGAGCCCGTTGATGTGTTTGCTTTTAATCCAGAAGGAATGCGAGATCCTTTTAATTCGAAGACGCCAGATAAACGCAATGCAGAAGATTTGGCGAAAGAAGGGGGAGGTATTTCGCCTGACTTTAATCGAAAAAAAGGCATTTTAGAAGGGTATTCATTAGATACGCTGACTTTAGTCGGTACGATGCAAAAGAAAAATGATCCAATTCAATGGGGATTAATTCAAGTGGCAAACGGGAAAATTCATCGTATTAAAAAAGCTGATTATATAGGTAAAAATTACGGAAAAATCACTGGAATTTCACCAGAAAAAATAGAATTGATTGAAATTATTCCAGATGGGCAGGGCGGCTGGGAAGAGCGAATTGCATCAATAGCCTTATCTAAGGCAGCAGGCGAGAAGTAATATGAAGATTAAACAAGATAGGTGGAATATGAGTTATTTAAATCAGTGGGGCTTATTGCGTCTTTTTTTAATGAGCGGTTTGTTTTTTGTACAAATTGTAAATGTACAGGCACAATCACTTAAAAATGTGGATTTTAGCGTGCTGTCGGGTAGTAAAGTGCAGTTAGCATTTGAAATGACTGAGCAAGCGGTTAAGCCAAAAATATTTAAAATGAATAACCCTGCTCGACTTGTTATGGACTTTGCCGGCGTCAAAAGTGAGCTAGAGCAGAAGAAAAATGCAATTAATCAAGCTGGTGTCAGCAGTTTTTTTGCAGTCGAAGCTGGTGGGCGATTAAGAGTGGTGGTGAATTTACAAGATAAATTTAGACATGAGCTCAAGTTGGATGGTAAGCGCACATTACTTGTTTTAAAAGCGCAAAGAGCGATTGAAAAACCTATTGTAGCGACAGAACAAATAACGGCTACCTCCCCGAGTATTGCTAAACAAGAAATTACTAAGGTTGATTTTCGTCGTGGCAGTAAAGGTGAGGGGCGAATTCTAATATCACTTTCAAATAAAGATACTTTAGTTAAAACACAACAAAAATCTGGAAAGATTGAAGTAAGGTTTATTAATACTCAATTACCGGCAAACTATGCAAAACGTATGGATGTTATTGACTTTGCAACACCGGTTTCAATGATCGATGCAAGGCAAAGTGGCGATGACGTTAAAATATTAATTACACCGATTTCTGTTGAGCATACTTACTCAGTGTTTCAAGCAGACGGTATTTTAACGGTAAAAGTTAGAGAAATTACGCGAGAAGAAAGTAAAGCGAAAAAAGCGGCTTATAAAGGCGAGCGCTTAACGTTAGATTTCCATGATATTGAAGTGCGCAATGCATTTAAAATTCTAGCGGAAATTTCGGGAGAAAATATTATTGTAGATGACGCAGTGACAGGTAATGTCACTTTGCAGCTAGATGATGTGCAATGGGATCATGCATTCGCGTTAATTTTAAAACTAAAAGGTTTAGCGAAACGGCAGGCAGATAATGTTGTGTTAGTTGCGCCGATGGAAAAGATACGTAAATTAGAAGAAGAAGAGCTTGAATCTCAAAAAGTGAATGAGCGTTTAGAGCCGCTATTAACTGAGTATATTCAAATTCATTATGCACAAGCACAAAATTTTAGACGTATTTTAGAAGGAGATTCTTCTGGCGCACTTGGTGGCTGTGCGATAGGGATGATGGGGAGCTCTTCTGGTGGTTCAGGTGGCGGGATAGCTGGCGCAATTAGTAATGTAAGCAATAATAATAATGACGACGACGACGACGATGATGAAGATAATGCATTACTTTCTAATCGAGGCAGTGCAATAGTTGATTCGCGGACCAACACGTTAATCGTTAAAGATACTGCGAAACAAATGGAAGAAATTAAAAAAATGCTAGCATTGCTAGATGTGCCCGTGAGACAGGTTTTAATTGAGGCTAGAATTGTTATTGCGGAAGATGGATTTAAGCAGGAATTAGGGGTTAAATTCGGAGCTGCTTATACTGGCGGAGATTTTGGTGTCGGAGGGTCAACTGGAGGGAACGCGAGTACGGGACGTAATGACCCAGTTACATCAGTTGTTTCTGGACTAGCCGCTTCAAATCCTTATGGCGCACTTGGAATGACGTTAGCTAGCGGCGCTGATTATGTACTTAACTTGGAAATTTCAGCACTACAAGATGACAGAAAAGCTGAGTTTGTTTCTAATCCAAGAATACTCACATCCGATAGGTGTCTCGCTAGAATTGAGCAAGGAGAGGAGATTCCATTCCAAACAACTAGCCAAGAAGGAACAACAACGATTTTCAAGGATGCTAAAATAGTATTAGAAGTTATTCCCCAGATAACGCCGGGTGGAAGTGTTATTATGAAAGTGAAAATAACAAAAGATTCACGAGGCGACCAAACTCCAGATGGTTTAGCAATTAATAAACGCGAAATTAATACAAGTGTCCACATTCAAAATGGAGAGACAATTGTATTAGGGGGTGTTTACGAGGGGGATACGCTACATATAGTAAATTCCGTGCCTTGGTTTGCTGACTTACCTTTAGTCGGGTGGATGTTTAGAAAAAATACTGAAGGTGACTCTAAAAGAGAGTTGTTAATCTTTATTACACCTAAAATTGTTAAAGATTCGATGCGAGCGCAATCGTAAATTTCAATTTAAGCTAAAAAAGGGCATAATGCCCTTTTTTTATGGATACAAAAAATTAATGAATAAGAAAAATATATATTTAGTTGGCTTGATGGGCGCAGGAAAAACAACTATAGGGCGATTATTAGCAAAGTCCTTAGGGCTGCCTTTCTATGATAGTGATAAGGCAATCGAAGACTCAACAGGTGTTGATATTGCAACTATTTTTGAATTTGAAGGGGAGGATGGTTTTCGCATAAGAGAAAATAAAATGATCACTGAACTCACTGAAATAGATGGAATTGTTTTAGCGACAGGGGGCGGAGTTATCTTAAATGAAGCAAACCGTGCGCAATTAAAAGAGCACGGTTTTGTTGTTTATTTGCAGTGTTCGGTTGAGCGGCTTGTTGAGCGTACCTCAAGAAATTCACAGCGACCATTATTAAATACAGAAAAGCCGCAAGCAAAAATTGAAACCTTGGTCCAAGAACGTGAGGCTTTGTATAAAGAATGCGCGGATTTTATAATTGATAGCGGAAAAATGCAGAGCAAAGCAGTTGTAAGTGAGATTGTAAAAGAGTTTACTGGAGAAGAGTAAGTAGATGGCTAATGTAATGCAGGTGGAGTTAGGAGATAGAAGTTATCCGATATATATGGGAGCGGGGTATTTAGATAATGCTAATTTACTGACCAAACATATAAAATCGAAACAAGTAGTTGTCGTGACGAATGAAACTATTGCACCGCTGTATTTAGATCGAGTCGCAAAGCATTTGCAAAATTATCAGCTAGAAGTCATTATTTTGCCTGATGGAGAGCAGTATAAGACGCTGAGTACATTAGATATTATATTTAATGAGCTACTACTTAAAAAATTTAGTCGAAATGCTACGCTTATTGCACTAGGTGGCGGCGTAATTGGTGATTTAAGTGGCTTTGCGGCCGCGTGTTATCAACGAGGAATTCCTTTCATACAAATTCCTACGACCTTATTATCGCAAGTTGATTCGTCGGTGGGTGGAAAAACAGGAGTTAATCATGCGCTAGGTAAAAACATGCTGGGTGCTTTTTATCAGCCGCAGTGCGTTATTATTGATGTTGATGTTTTAGATACTTTAGATGATAGGCAATTAGCCGCGGGAATTGCAGAAGTCATAAAATATGGATTAATACGCGATATCGATTTTTTTGAGTGGATAGAAGCGAATGTCACTAAATTGTTAGCGCGAGATAAGTCTGCTTTGACTTATATTATTGAGCGCTCTTGCCATAATAAAGCAGAAATTGTCGCCTCTGATGAAAGAGAGTCAGGTATTCGAGCTATATTAAATTTAGGCCATACCTTTGGGCATGCCATTGAAACAGGGATGGGCTATGGTCAGTATTTGCATGGCGAGGCGGTCGCTATTGGTACTTGCCAAGCGGCTGAGTTATCCAAGCAGCTTGGCTGGCTAACAGATGCTGATGTATTGCGTGTTAAGAATATTTTCCAGCGAGTTGGCTTGCCTATTCAATCGCCAGAAAGTTTAAGTGCTGAAACTTTTTTAGAGCTAATGGCTGTCGATAAAAAAAATGTCGATGGCGATATACGTTTGATTTTACTAAGAAGTCTGGGTGAGGCAACCTTACCTGTGGCTGTAGAGAAAAGAGAATTATTGAAGGTATTAAATAATTAAAGTAAGCAAAGAGAGTTAGCTTTGTAAACATAAGGTTAATAATATTTTCATTGAGTGTATTTTAGGTAGATTAAGTATGTCTAATATAAGTATAGAAATGGAAAATTTATTAACCATGGAGCGCAAACAAAAACTAGATTTGTTACTGCATTTGCTAACGAATATAGATGAAACGCTCGTTGTCAGGGGGGAAACTGGCTCAGGAAAAACTACTTTACTTACTTCTGCTGTAAAGAGAGAAATATCGGGGTGTGACATACTGTTATTGAAAGCTGAATTAAGTTTAAGCTTTGAGTCCATTCAATATGAAGTATTGCAATTTATAAATGAGAAGTATCAGCTGGATAACCGGTCAATTGCAGATGTACTATTAACATATGCTAAGCAAGATGAAAATGTAGTCTTAATTATTGATGATGCCGGAGTGTTAATAACAGGGTTGATTAATGCTTTAGTTAACTATTCAAAAGAGTATCCTGCATTAAAGTTAGTGTTTTCAATAACGCCACAAGACTTGTTACTTAAAGAGCAAACTGACAAGCTAAAAGAAAATTGTCATTATATTGATTTATTAAATTTAGATTTTCAGCAATCTTCAGAGTATATACAGCAATTAATTACTTCGGGTCGTACGCCCTACATGGAAGCTAAAAGTGATTTGCAAACGGATATATTTGAGGAAACGAAAGGCAATCTAGGTAAAATCAATGCCTATATCAAGTCATCTCACAGCAGTCCTTTAAGTAGTCGAGCAGTATTGTTTTTGATGGTAATTGGTGTGGCCATTGCTTCTGGCGGACTAAGCGCCTATTTATGGCGAGATTCTAATGCGGATATAAAAAAATCTGAAGAAGTGAAGTCAGAACAAGCGCTGAAAAAGAAAAAAATTCCAGTAGTGATAAATGCCCCTAGAGCTGATTTTGTAAAAAAACCTGAATTACCTGTGATAATTGAAAAGGTACCGGTGGTTGTTAATCAACCTATAGCCCCCAAAATTAATATTCCCAAAGTAAAAATACCCGCCATAGAAAATCCAAAAATCAAACCTGTGATTAAAATTACTGAGAAAATTAAACTTAGTCAGCCGGAATCATTAAAAGAAACCCCGCAAAATAAGCCGAAAGATGATTCTATTAAGCCTGCAGAAATCAGTACAAAAAAAAGCACTCAGTTAAAGCAAGGTGAGGCTGATTTCGTTACAGAAAAGAAGAGTGCTGTAGAGAAAAAAGATGATAGGCTTTGGGTTTTAGAGCAGCAAGAAAGCAAATATACTTTGCAGTTAATGGCTGTATCGGGGGAAGGCGCCTTACTCAAAGAGCAGGCTCAGCTTAGTGAGCTAGGACATAGTACTTATTTTTTGATAAAAACAACAAATGCAAAACAAGTCTATTTGTTATTTTATGGTGTGTTTGATACCTTGGATGATGCAAATAAAGAAATGAAAGTATTGCCACCTAAATATAGAAAATCATGGGCTAGAAAATTTTCAGCGCTGAAGAAATTTTCATCAAACTAAAAATATAATAATTCATAGTTTGATGAAGTTTTAGAGCGATGAATTGAATAAAAAAATCAGTAAGAATTAAAAAAGGAGATATTAATTACAATGAGTGAGTTAAAAAACGATAGATTTATCCGTGCATTATTAAAGCAACCTGTTGATAAGACGCCTGTATGGATGATGCGTCAAGCGGGGCGATACCTTCCTGAATATAAAGCAATTAGAGCTGAAGCGGGAAGCTTTATGAATTTATGTACAAATCCTGAGCTTGCTTGTGAGGTAACGTTACAACCACTTAGACGATTTGATTTTGATGCGGCAATATTATTCTCAGATATATTAACAATTCCTGATGCAATGGGTTTAGGCTTGTATTTCACCGAAGGAGAGGGGCCAAAATTTAAAGCACCTATTCGAACTACTGCCGATGTTGATAAGTTATTCATACCGGACCCAGAGCAAGAGCTGAAGTATGTTATGGATGCGGTTCGTTTAATCAGAAAAAATTTACAGGGACAAGTGCCGCTTATTGGGTTTTCAGGAAGCCCATGGACTTTAGCAACTTATATGGTTGAAGGTAGCAGTAGTAAAACTTTTTCTAAAGTAAAAGGAATGATGTTTGAGCAGCCAAAGCTTATGCATAAGATGCTAGATAAGTTAGCGCAATCAGTTGCAAGCTATCTAAATGCACAGATTGCAGCCGGTGCTCAGGCTGTTATGCTATTTGATACATGGGGCGGCGCATTAGGTTCAGAGGAATATGCAGAGTTTTCCTTATATTATGCTCAGCAAGTACGCTCATTACTGAATACAAATATTGCAGGTGAAACAATTCCTACCGTCTTATTTACTAAAGGCGGCGGACAATGGCTAGAGTCAATGGCTGAAACGGGGTACGATGCATTAGGGCTGGATTGGCAAACTGATATTAAGCTAGCAAGGGCAAGAGTTGGTGAGCGTGTAGCATTACAAGGGAATATGGATCCGGTTACTTTATATGCAAATCCAGAAGTTGTGCGCCAAAAAGTCGGATCGATTTTAGAAAAATACGGGTCAGGATCAGGTCACGTCTTTAATTTAGGGCATGGGATCTTGCCGGATATGAATCCTGATCATGTGAAAGTAATGGTTGATGCCGTGCATGAATTAAGTACTCAGTATCACAAATGACAAAGTTGCTAAGTAAGCTTGTATTGACTGTTTGCTTATTGGTCTCAGCATCCGTTTCTGCGGATGCTGAAACAAAAGTAAATCCAGCGAGTGAAGAAATAAAAAAAGAAATTGTTGTTTATAGAAGTCCAACTTGTGGGTGTTGTGGCAAATGGATTCAACATCTAAAAGATAATGATTTTACGGTGATTGATAAAATCACTGTGGATGTGCAAGCGATAAAAGATAAGTACGGGATTAGTCGGCCTCTTGCTTCCTGCCATACTGCGCTAGTCAATGGCTATGTCGTTGAAGGGCATGTGCCTGCGGGAGATATAGATACAATGCTGAATTTAAAGCCTAATATTAAGGGTTTAAGTGTGCCTGGCATGGTCGTAGGATCTCCTGGTATGGAGATGGATAAGCGAAAAGACCCGTATAAAGTTATTTCTTTTGATGCTAATGGAAAACTCAGTTTATATAGAGATTACAAGGAATACTAATGATTTTAGCTATAGACGTTGGTGGTACAAAAACATTGCTGGGCTTGTATTGCAAAGCAGGCGATAGTTGGAGCCTCTATAAAGAGCAAAAATATAAAAGTTCCGATTATGAAAGTATAACCGAGATACTTCAGTCTTTTCTGGCTAAAGATTTTGAGAAGCAAATAGATTGTGTTTGTGCGGGGGTAGCGGGAACGGTTATTGATGAGTCTTGTGAAATTACAAATTTAACATGGACGATTAGTGTCGCAGAAATTCAGCAAGTAACGAAAGCTAGGCATGTGTATTTATTAAATGATTTGGCTGCCACGGCATGGGCAGTCGCCTTGGGGAATATGCAGTACGAAGAGATTAATGTAAAAGCCAATTTACAGCAGTCGAAAAACAAAACGATAGCAATCCTATCTGCAGGGACGGGATTAGGTGAGGCTATATTAGTAAATGCAGGGAGTGATGGCTACAATGTTTTGTCGACAGAAGGAGGGCACAGTAGCTTTGCACCGCAAAATTCTGAGCAAGACCGTTTGCTGGCTTATTTAAGGTCAAAATATGAAGGACATGTTAGCTACGAGCGCTTAATATCAGGGGCGGGATTGGTTAATATATATTCTTTTTTGCAATCAGAAGGTGAGTGCATTACAAATCCTGAAATAACAGAAAAGATGCAAAAATTAGATCCCGGAGAAGTTATCGGTAGCGAGGCTATGCTAGGTCAGGATGAGTTGTGTTGCCGCGCTATTCAGTTGTTTTGTGAGATATATGCTGCAGAAGCGGGGAATTTAGCATTAAAGTGCTTGCCTCAGTCTGGAGTTGTCTTGGCAGGTGGGATTTCACCTAAAATATTAGCCGCGATTAAGCAGCCTTATTTTATAGAATCATTTGTTAATAAAGGGCGATATAAGCCATTTCTATCAGGGTTATCGGTTCGAGTTTGTATGAATGATAAGGCAGTATTGCTTGGCGCCCTGGCCTTTGCGCAGAAGCAGAGGCATTAAGAGGGGGCAGTGCTGTTGACTTAAGAATAAGCTCCTTCTCCAAAGGGAGAAGGTTGGGATGAGGGGAGTTATAAAGGCATGATTTTA
>ENA-OSET01005151-OSET01005151.1-sediment-metagenome-genome-assembly--contig:-NODE-5151-length-11193-cov-4.650054_pt1 | contig 11193 bp, 7 predicted proteins | sample MGYA00237882_ERZ534229 | MGnify/ENA primary metagenome ERZ534229 (study PRJEB26408, sample SAMN06266212) | sediment metagenome | isolation source: Hudson Canyon methane seep mesocosm | place: USA:Hudson...
TTATTAGAGCTTCTTTTAGATTTAGAGGATGATTTGAGTGCTTCGGTTTCTAAGTTATTCAGTTGGCCTGCTTGTACCGGGGTAGCGAGAGCATATAAACAAAGGGTGGCGATTAACAGGTTGGTGCGCATTAGGCTGGGCCGTATTCCATTACAATGATGGGATTATAAGGAAAGTCGGGTTAATTTACTAATTTATAATTAATGCATTCGGCTTCTGATATGTTGGGCCCATCTATTTTTAGAGAGCATAGCAAGAGGAATGAAGCGGGGTCGCGTAAGATTAGGTCGACTACAAATGTAAATTTATTGCCAGTCAGTTTAAAATTCATGTAGTCAACCATTTGAACCTCACTTTTTACGTCGATCACCGTATCGTTTAAGAAAGGTAAGGTGATTTTGCAGTAGTCTTTAGTTCGTAATACTTTGTTACTGACAGGCTCAATTGTTTCAAAGCGCAGGCAAGGGTATTCAGACTCTGTATTGAATGTTGTATATCGAAATAGAACGTCACCAATACGTTCAACCTTAACCTCCCATACTAGCGGAGAGAATGGACTAGGTATTTCTGCGGATACACTTGATGTATATAAAGTAAGAAGAGTGATGATGGTTTTAATTAAATGCATGGTATTTATTTTTGATTACTGAGGTTTCTTGGGTCAATAGTTTCTTCTTTCTTATCAATGATCTCTACGTCGCAGTTTTTGTTGAACTTAAGGGAGTAGATTAAATGATCAATTCTTTCTTCTTGTAAGATATAAACCTCATAAATGTTTGTTCTAGCTGATCTAATAGAACTCATTTCACCGCCGATTGCACTGTAGGAATGCTCTGTGTCGTTAATGATCGCTTTAAAACTTGAGATGGTTTTTACCAGGTGAGAGCATTTTAGAAGAGGGTTACTCGTTAGCTTTACCTCGGATAAGTTGGCCGACAAGCTTGAGCTACAGAATATGAGTAATGTGCAGGTTATGATTTTCTTCAGTATTGGGTACATAGCTAAAGGCCTAGACTTGTTTAAAATTACCACTGCTATTTTTCCATATACGTATTAAGTATTACATTCTGATTAAGTGCTAGTTTTTATAAATATTCAGTCTTATTCGCTTTCTAAACGCTATACTTTCAAAGGGATGGATAATAGCCAAGTCATTGCGATATTGGGTGAGGGCTATGTTTTGCATTTCCATTTGATAGAGATAGTGGGTTGATTCGTGGGCTTGTTATTTCACCGCCACTCTAGTTTTGGGGGGCGTGATTGTATTTCTTAGCGACAAAAAAATAAATAAGGCTTATGAAAATGGCTGCCACCAGATATGCCGATAGTGTGGTTGAAAACATTGATAAAGCACTGTCCATTCTTTGATCTTCAGTTAGGTAAGGTGTGGCCTGAGTATTAAATGAGTAGATATAGATTAAAAAACTCAGGGTTAGGTTTATTAGTGTTACTAGTGAGTAGATAAGGAATGTTTTCATAGATATTTGTTTGCGGTGCTCTTGCTGAATGTTGTTGAAGTAATTATTAAGATAACAAAAATTAGCCTTAGAGTTGTTATCTAAATGCGTTATCAAAGTTAATCATTTTAGTCGGCTCTGCAGCCTAAAACGTTTCAGCTGAGGGCGTGTGAAAACATCTCTATTTTAAGGCATAATAAAGCACTTAAGAAATAAGATCATTTCAGTGATGCGACATAAGAACGGCGAAGATAGGTTTCAAACTACTTTACTCCCAGATGCCATTGATGATTTTGTAGCAGGTGATCATCCAGTTAGAGTTATTGATGCTTTCGTCGACACCCTAGATTTTCAAGAACTCGGATTTACTAAGGCCCAAACTAAATTAACAGGCCGAAAACCTTATCACCCAGGTGACTTACTCAAGTTATATCTATACGGCTACCTCAACCAAATAAGCACTAGTCGCCGACTTGAAAAAGAGTGTAATCGTAATCTTGAAGTTTTTTGGCTTATGCGTCGCCTCACTCCTGATTTTAAAACCATTGCTGATTTCAGAAAAGATAATGGGCCTGCGGTACGCGGAGCATGCCGTGCATTCATTCAGTTTTGTCGTCAGGCAGGTTTACTAGATACTCGGCTGATCGCTATTGATGGTAGTAAGTTCAAGGCCGCAGCCAGTAAAGATCAAGCATTAATGCGTAAACACATACAGCGTGATCGAAAGTTAATCGAAGAAAAAGTTGATAAATATCTTAATCTTTTTGAGCGTTCTGATAGAAAGGATGAAGAGAGAACAATAGATCGAAGCCAAGTATTAGAAACTCTAAAAAACCTAAAAATTAAAAAAGACAAATTAGATATCCGTGAAGCCAAAATGGATGAGCTGGGTGATAATCAACACTGTGAAACTGAACCTGATGCTAAAATCATGCGCTCAGGCCGCGATGGAATGGTGCTCGGGTATAATTTACAAAATGCAGTTGATGCTAATACTGGTTTGATTATTCACCATGACCTAACAGATGAAGGTGGTGACTTTAGGCAGTTACTACCAATGGCAAGGGCATCAAAAGAAGTGCTGGGTGTAGAAGCTCTTGAAGTACTTGCTGATGCGGGTTATAGCAATGGAGAACACCTAAATTCGTGTGAACTACTTGGAATTACAGCAACCGTTCCTCGTAGACAAATACCTAGTAGTAACAAAGATCTTTACCAGAAAAAAGATTTTAAATATGTTTCAGAAAACGATAGTTTTATTTGTCCTGCTGGAGAAATCTTGTGTCGCTCAGGCAGTGATAAACGGCGCAATCTCTATCTGTATAAACGAAAAGGCTGCAACAATTGTGAGTTACAGTCTCAATGTACCAAGGCTAGTACACGTACGATCACACGACATTTCTTTGAAGATGCTTACAACCGATCAGAAGCCCGTCAGCAAGCCAACCCTGATTTAATGAGTCAGCGAATGGGAATTGTTGAGCGCCCTTTTGGTATATTAAAACAAGCGATGGGGTTCCGAAGATTTTTATGTCGAGGTATTAATCGCGCGAAGTCAGAGATTGCAATGGTGATTACTACGTACAACATTAAGCGAATGTTTGAAGTTCACGGCGTTCCCAAGTTATTAATGTTGCTAGGGAGCACCGCTTAGGAAAAGATTATCCTGCTGGTTTAGTCTCTGGCTATAGGGCGTTGTTCTAAATGAAAATTGAATTATTGATATAGCGAGTTTATTTTATATTCCAGCAAAGGAAGAAGCAGCTCGCTTGTAGAGCCCTAGAAACAATGTATGTAGGACTGTAATTCGAACTTCTTAGTTTTCACACGCCCTCCGCGGAAACGTTTTAAGTAATCGAATAGAAGATACATTGGGAATTGACCCAAATAAAAGCCCTTATGGCTCATAAGGCATTAACATTGATAAAATTAACGGTTAGTATAAGCAGATCACAATAAGCGTCTGCTTTACAAGCAGGCTCGTACGAAAAGGATTTTCCGTGAAGTACCTGCTATTAAGCCTCTCTCTATGCCTGTGTACCTATAACGCAAGCGCACTAGAACAAGATGAATTCAAGTTCCTACTCGATAATATTCAGCAAAATAAACTCGATATTGTTCAAACCTATCTAGCAGAAGAAAGAGCCACCGCCACCACAGATCCTGATTACACCGTTTTATTACTTAACTACAGCTTTAGTAAAGCACGTACTACTCACTTTACGACGGGCTTAGGCGAAGCGAAGAAGGGTGATTTTGAACTTACCTCGCTAGATGGCAACAATACAAAAGGCTTTCTTCGTGAAGTCGTTAGCTTCGACGAAGTCTCTATTCTTGAATCGCTTCGTATTGCTCAAGATAATATCAAATCCTTTCTTCATCAGCATGATTTTCATTTAGGCCTTTCCTTAAAATTAAATAAAATATATATGGTAAAGAAATATGCAAGACTTTCATGATCCGATCCGACACTTAAAATATCTTAGGCAGTCATTGTCTCAAGATAATGAAGCTATTGGTTTCTTTCTATCAGCAGGCTGTCCTTTATCGGTAGCGATGCCTAATAAACAATGGCCGTTAATTCCCGATGTTAAAAACCTTACTATAGCAATCAATTGTGAACTTGAAGAAAATAAAAACTATTCTTTATTATTAGAAGAACTTGGAAAAGCTGAGAAAGATATAAATAATATTGAAGATGTATTAAGTTTTTTAAGAAGTTTAATTTTGGTATCAAGGGGGGGGAGCGTAAGGGGGTTGACTGAAGATGAACTGTTAGGTTTAGAAAAAGAAATTTGTTCGGTCATAGTTCGAAAGCTTGATGTTGAATTACCTGATCAAGAAACACCATATCACAGGTTATGTAAGTGGATTGGTTCTATAGATAGAAAAGTAGCTATCGAATTATTTACAACAAATTATGATTTATTGATGGAACAAGCGTTAGAGGATACTCAAGTTCCTTATTTTGATGGTTTTGTAGGTTCAAGAAGATCTTTTTTTGATTTAAGAGCAGTAGAAAATTCGTTGATTCCTACTCATTGGTCAAGGTTATGGAAGATTCATGGTTCAATAAATTGGTATAAAGAAACAGGAGGAAATGAAAATAAAAAAGTATATCGCTCATCAGAAGTAAAAAATGATGCTTCACACTTGATCTATCCATCACATTTGAAGTACGAAGAAAGTAGAAAGATGCCATATCTAGCATTAATTGATCAGTTGAGCCGTTTCATACGTAAAAAATCCTCTCTTCTCATCTTATCTGGATACTCCTTCAACGATGGTCATTTGAACGATACGATTGTTAATGCTTTGAAAGCAAACCCTACAGGTATGGTTTTAGGGTTAATGCATGATCGATATGAGATACAAATTGAGGACGGTAGTAATGTCGATCGATATCCAGAGGCATACAGGCTTGCTAAGAATCAACATAACTTGAATATATGGACATTTGATAAGGCAATTATAGGAACAAATTTAGGTGGTTGGAATAATCTTAAAACTGAAGATGATGCTGAACTTTTAAGATTTGTTTCACGTGAGAAGCAATCTAAAGATTCAGATGAAATGGTAGACCTAATTAAATTAGGTGATTTTTCAGAATTCTCTAATTTTCTTAAAAAAATTATTGGCACTTCTAGAGATGATAACGATGTCTAGTAAAGAAACATATCTTGGCGATGTGCAGGATGTCACTGGTACCTCTGTTAGTATTGCTTTGTCACCAGAATCACTGACAGGATTCGTATATATAGATGGCCAAGGGTATAGAGTTGGTCAAATAGGAAGCTTTATAAGAATACCTATTGGATTTATTGACTTGTTTGGAATTGTAAGTCAAGTAGGTGCAAGTGCAGTTCCAGAAAGCCAAATTGATAATCAAGTTTATGGTAACCGATGGATGACGATACAGTTGATTGGTGAAGGGCCGAGAAATGGTATTTTTCAACGAGGACTTTCTCAATATCCCACTATTGGTGATGAGGTTCATCTGGTATCTGAAAAAGAATTAAAAAATATTTATGGCGAACCTGATAAACCTTATTTTGTAAGGCTTGGTCATATCTCGAATGCAGATTCAATACCTGCATTAGTAGATGTAAATAAGTTGGTGACGCGGCACTCCGCGGTAGTTGGTACAACTGGATCTGGTAAATCGACGACAGTAGCAAGTATCATGAATGCTTTGTCTAATATAGAGAAATACCCATCTTCTAGAGTGATTATGCTCGATCTTCATGGTGAATACGGGCAGGCAATGCAGGATAGGGCAAATATATACAAAATTGATGCGGACTCAAAATCAAAATTAAAGGAAAGAAAACTACATATACCATTTTGGGCATTAAATTTTGATGAGCTATGCGAGATTTGTTTTGGTGACTTTAAGGATGAAAAATCCAAGAATATAGTCATGGAAAGAGTATTGAAATATAAATTAGAATCCTTAAAAAAACTTCCTAGGAAAGGAGCTTCTGCCGATTCACTAAGTGTCGATTCGCCAGTGCCATTTAGCATTCATCAATTATGGTATGAACTATATACAGAGGAATTTGGAACTTATTATAAAATAAAAGGAAGTCGGCCAATGGATGAATTGGCTTACGAAAAAGATGCTGATGGAAATGATTTAGTAGGGGATGCATCCAAAGGCATCGCCCCGGTATTCAAGCATGTTGAAACTGCTGCAGGAGAAGATAAAATTCATTATCTGCCCACCAATTTGAATATTGGAAAGCAGCTCTTATTATTGGGAACAAAGCTTAGAATTCCAAGGTATGATTTCATTTTCAAACCAGATAATTGGCTACCAAGTGAAGAGGGTGCAGTTACAGAGGATTTGAATTCATTACTGAAAAATTGGATTGGGAGTAATAGACCTGTAACGATACTCGATTTGTCAGGCGTACCAGCTGATATTTTACAAACAACAATAGGCGCATTACTTCGGTTATTATATGAAGCGTTGTTTTGGGCTAGAAACCTTTCGCAAGGAGGTAGGCATAGGCCTCTATTAATTGTGATGGAAGAAGCTCACATTTATTTAAATAGCAGTTCAGAAGGAATGGCCTCAGAAGTTGTTCAGAGAATAGTTAAAGAAGGTAGGAAGTATGGTATTGGCGCAATGATTGTAAGCCAAAGGCCATCAGAAATAAACCCTACGATTCTTTCCCAGTGTGGTACTTTTTTTGCGCTTAGATTAACAAATTCTATTGATAGAGGGCATATTGCTTCTGCTCTTTCAGATAACCTAGATGGGTTGACTGGGATGTTGCCAATCCTAAGGACTGGTGAAGCAATAATTTTAGGGGAAGCGGTTAAACTGCCTATGCGGACTACAATAGAGCCCCCACCTAAGAATAGAAGACCAGACAGTCAAGATCCTATTATTTATGATGAAGTGCTTCCGGAAGATTCAATAAATCCTGGTGGCTGGGGTATTGATATGGAGCCTGAACCAAATTATGAAGAGCTAATAGAAACTTGGCGATCACAAAACCCTAAAATTGATAAAGTAAAACAGTGAGGATGAAAATATGGATATGATAAATGTAGACTCGAGCAATATTTCTGCAGTTGGTTATGATGCAGAAAGCTCTACATTACAGGTTGAATTTAATAACGGTGCGACTTACCAATACTTTGATGTACCTGAGCGTTTATTTGAAGGGTTGCGAGATGCCGATTCTGTTGGTAAGTATTTGGCTGTCAATATCAAGGGTAGTTATCGTTATTCGAGAGCGTAATGAGTTAATAGAATTTCATTGCTGGTTTTCAGACTTTCAGGTTGATAATACTATATCTGTCATAGTAATTATGTAATCCAGATTATAATTGATCTGATTGTCTGGGAAATTTCATTGATCTAAAAATTGGCTTTTCGTAAAGCGAGTATGTTAAAAAAATATTAAGATACCTTCGTTATATATTTCTTGGGATTTCTATAATTTTTTCTGTTCATGATTTTAAGTTAATGATGTTATCTATAATAAACACGTGATGATTCTCAATATGCCAATGAAAAATGAAGATAAAACTAGTGTTATAGATGCGTGGAAACAAACACGGTCAGGAGCTTGGGCGGGAAGAGGCTTTCATTTTCAACACCTGTTTTCAACTTTAATATTAATCCGTCAATGGGCTGGGTTATCACCATCTGGAAATTTAGTTCCTGAAGGTTTAGAAGATTGCGTTGTTGAATTGCCTTCTGAAGAGTTTTGGATACAGGTAAAATCTCGTAAAGAGGGTGGTTTTAGCGAAGGTGAGGTCAATAAAATATTAAAGGAAGTGACTGGTAAGGAAAGTAATGTTCAAAACACAGGAAACAGAAAAGTAATACTTGTCTTAGAACGACCGTGCCCAAGTCGTAAATGTGAAACTATAGATGGGATTTTTAAAGGCTGTGATGAACAGATTTTAGTTTGTACTAATCCTCATGATGAAATTTTAAGGATACTTATTGGTCAATTTGAGATCGTTGGAATTATTGCCGAGGGTATATTAAGCGATCTTTATAAACTGGTTGCATCAGCATCGGAAGATAATGCGCATTTATCATTTGAAAATCGACGAAGAATTTCTACTACTGAAGTTGAGCGTCGAATTTTTGAGCGCTTGGAAGCTGAAGATCCTTCCGCAATAGATTATGCATTATCCTCGGGCATACTTGAACCGATAGAATTCAGTAAGCCAGTATCTGAGCCAGCTTTCTATCAAGGTGTTAAATCCTCTCCAGGTCATGTTACAGCAGGCCTTGTGCTAAATCGGCCAGAAGAAAAAAATCATGTTATCAGTTTATTAAAAAAAAGAAGGCATGCTCTTTTATCAGGCCAATCTGGCGCTGGAAAATCTGCATTAATGTGGCTTGCGATTAATGACCTAGCTGGAAGTATGCGCTGGTATCAAGTTACCTCTTGTGCAGCTGCATCGGATGCAGATTCTATTATTCGATTTTTACGTGCTAGAAGACCAAGTGAAGTATCTCCTATCGGCTTAGCTTTAGACGAAATAGGAGCAATAGGTGCTGATTTGTGGAACATACTTGCACGAGAATTGCGGGGAATGTCTGACATATACTTTCTAGGTACTGTGCGAAAAGAAGATATATCTTTTATTTCCAATCATTCCGATGTTGAAATTATTGAAGTGAGTTTAAATGAAAAACTTGCAGAAAGCGTGTGGTCAGAACTTCAAGTTGTGGGGCAAACTCAATGGAAGCATTGGAGGGAAGCCTTCGAGATGTCTAATGGACTTATGCTCGAATATGTTCATATCCTCACTCAAGGAAAGCGCCTTGCTGTAGTTATTAATGATCAGATTAGAATAAGGCAGCAGGAGAGCAGATACAATGAATTGGCAATACTTAGGGTCGTTGCGACTATTTTTTCATTGGGGGGGGATATACAGGCGAGTAAGTTAATTGACTTGATCGGTATTAATTCCAATGAGGCCAGTGCTGCACTTAGGCATCTATTAGATGAACATCTGATTAGAGAGTCTAAGCCAGGCGTGTTAGGCGGCTTGCATATACTCCGTTCCAAAGCCCTCGTCGAAGCTACTCATGACCAAGTATTATTTGTATCTTCAGAGTCGTTCTGGAAAGGCCTGCTTGCAGTGACCAATGATACTTTACCTAGCGTAATTCAATCCATATTAGCTGATATATCAACCGATGAAGAATTGGTTATATTGAAAAACCTATCAGAATTGCTTGATAACACCAAAGACATCGAAGTCTGGGTGGCAATTCTAACAGGATTAGGTTTAGCAACTTTGGAGCGCAATGTTGTTACTTTCATAAATGCTTTGGAGCGGAATGGTGTACAACGAGGCCAGTGGGCCTTTGCATCGATGTTTGGTGATTCAACGATTGATATCTCTTGGCTTATTGAAATGGAACCGTTGAGGATAATCGGAGATGCTGTAAACTCTTTTCGAGAGTTGCCCAAACAAGACTTAAGGCAGGTATGTTTAGAGCAGCGATCTAAAGGGAAGTTGATTCCTTCTTGCAATAATTTTCAACAAGCAAACAAACTACTTTCCTGTCTTGCTCCTATATGCGGTGGTGATCCTATTGATATTGAGGTCTCTGCTCCAGCTATTGAAAATGAAGAGTTAGATATTAATGTTGTCAGTAGGTTTTTAGCTTCAGCATATTTTATCAGCCCTGATTTAGCTAAACGGTTAGTTGATGAATTAGGAGGAGAAGAATTTTTATTTGACCTATTCATTTCTCAAACCCCATGGGTAACATTTCCTGAGATAGATTTTAATGGAAAGCACGGTAGGACAGTTCGTGCTGACATATTTTTTGTTTCTGATAATGTAATAATGAACTCAAATAAAAGATTGTGTGATGTTTGTGAAACATTAATTGCAATCTCTCCTAAGTCTGATGCTGCTGCTTCGGATATAGTTACCCCTGTAAATAAAAAAATCACAGTTAGTGGGCATAGTTACTGGTCAAAGAATATGCCAAGAAGTAGCATGCCCTCGAAAACTCGAATTTCTTGGAATGTGGCTTTTCGTCAAATTTTATTGGCTAGATCTGCCTCTGAAAGTCTTACTGAATATGCTAATGAAATGGCTGCTTTGATAAGGCGAACAGAGAAGATTTTTCGTTTGTATAGTGAGAAGTGGATTAGAGGTAAGCGTATTTCAAAAGCTGAAGTTTTAGCAGTGGAGGTGAATGAAATCATTACGGCGGTAAATAATATCGCCTATACAGCACCAGAACAAGTTTCAAGTGATATGACTGAGCCAGCTTTAAATTCAAGTCAAGATGATTCTCTAGGTGCGCTGTTGACTGGGATATTGGGTAATCTTATGGGAAGGATGAATCAGTTATCTAGTGATGGAAAACCAAAAGGAACAGCGGTATTTGCAGGGAGTTTAGCTAGGCAGGCATTTGAACATGAGCAATCTCTTGTATGGAGAATGAGCTTAAGCCCTCCGAAAAAAGAACTTGTAGCATTAGCTGAGCGACTTATGCAAGTATCCCATTTACTGCATGAATTTGCCTTCGATACTAGTGATTTTGCACAACAGAAAATCATTAATTTTACGAGTAAAAGCGGACCTAGTAAGGCAGTTTCTACTGCTGAAAAACGGTGTCAGCTATTAGCAAATCAGAGGTTCGATAAAAAGTTAAAATCGGTGGAAGCAGATTTAAATGCTAAAGGGTGGTCTAGTCAATGTTTGATGATATCGATTGATGAGTTAGATTGTGTTTATTGGCCCGCCAGGGAAGTCACAATTCTAATATATATTAATAATCTTGAAGCAGGTTTAGAATACCAAGAAGCAGCTTTTCAGTCTGCTGAAAAATATCTAAAAAATGATTGCCGATATAGAGTTGTGCCGGTAATAAACGGCTTTGTAATACCATCTTTAGCTATGCTGCCATCATCTCATACTCCTCTTCCCGATCATGATTTCTTAAAAGAATGGAAAGATCACATTACAGTCCCGTTTATGTTTTCTCAGGCAATAGAAGAATTCGATAAGGCATTAGGAGCTTGCATCCAAATTTCTGGCATGCTGGCGTGCTGCGATTTAGAGAAGCTACATCCTGAGGAGGAAAAAGCTTTAAATGATGCTATAAAGCTTTTCAAACAGAGTAATAATTTTATTATTGACGCTGCTGAAAGAACAGAGGCAGATCATATTTTATGGGCTAGCGATTGTATTAATCAATATTGGAACAGTGTTATTGAAGAGCTTGAAGCTG
>ENA-OSET01005154-OSET01005154.1-sediment-metagenome-genome-assembly--contig:-NODE-5154-length-11189-cov-3.171166_pt1 | contig 11189 bp, 8 predicted proteins | sample MGYA00237882_ERZ534229 | MGnify/ENA primary metagenome ERZ534229 (study PRJEB26408, sample SAMN06266212) | sediment metagenome | isolation source: Hudson Canyon methane seep mesocosm | place: USA:Hudson...
AAATGTTAGCTGAAACCCGTGATTTGTGAGTAATGTTCTACATAGCATAATTATATATTTATCTTGCAATACATTTAATGAAGAATTCATATTTACCTAAATGGAGGTGTTTTTAATCGTTTCGCAAATAGTTCCGGCAAAGTCTTCTAAAAAACTGTAAATGCTTTTTAATTCGATAGATTTCGCCATCTTCTTGCCTGTTGTTTTTGTTCTTTATTGGTTTGTTTTTAAGAACAGCTTGAAGTACCAAAACCTGCTTATTGTAGCTGCGAGCTATGTGTTTTATGGCTGGTGGGATTGGAGATTTTTAGGGCTGATTATCTTTAGCACTGTCCTCGATTTTTTTATAGGAAAGTCTCTTGAAAAAGCCAAGCTGGAAATCAACAGAAAGCTGCTTTTGTACACCAGTATTACTGTTAATCTCGGGTTTTTAGGAATTTTTAAATATTGCGATTTTTTCGTCAGTAATTTCATAGATGCTTTTTCTTTGTTCGGTGTTGAACTTTCTGCAGGGTCGTTAAATTTCATCCTTCCTGTGGGGATTAGTTTTTATACATTCCAAACCCTGAGTTATTCCATCGATGTATACAGAAGAAAGTTAAAACACACAGATGATTTTATCGCTTTCTCTGCCTTTGTTTGCTTCTTCCCTCAGTTGGTCGCAGGCCCTATCGAGAGGGCTACCAATTTGCTGCCTCAGTTTTTAAAAGCACGAAAGTTTAATTACGAGCAGGCAGCTGATGGCATGCGTCAAATTCTATGGGGGTTTTTCAAGAAAGTCGTTATTGCTGACAATTGCGCCGTTTTTGTAAACCAAATCTTTGACAACCCAGACCCACTAAGTGGAAGTACGCTATTTATGGGGTCTGTATTATTTGCCTTTCAGATTTACTGTGACTTTTCCGGATATTCTGACATTGCGATAGGAACCTCCCGACTGTTTAATATAAATCTTAAGCAAAATTTTGCTTACCCGTATTTTTCAAGAAATATAGGAGAGTTCTGGAGGAGATGGCATATCTCATTATCTACCTGGTTTAGAGATTATTTATACATCCCACTAGGCGGATCTAAAGGAGGTACATGGAATAAAATCCGAAACGTCTTTGTTATTTTTATAGTAAGTGGGTTGTGGCATGGGGCGAGCTGGAATTTTATTGTTTGGGGTGGGCTTAACGCACTTTACTTTCTTCCATTAATGCTTACGAAAAATAACCGCAACCATTTAAACACGGTGGCCGAAGGGTCTTTATTTCCCACATATAAAGAATTCTTGAGCATAGGTTTAACCTTTTTCCTCACAGTTATAGCTTGGGTGTTTTTCAGGGCAGATACACTCACGGAAGCAGTACATTATTTAAATCTTATGTTTTCTTCTTCCTTCCTTACCGTGCCGTCTTTTATCACGCCTAAGGCATTTATGCTTTACACATATATTCTTATCTGTTTATTTATTGCTGTAGAGTGGGTACAACGAGATAAAAAGTTTGGGTTGAGTATCGAAAATCTTAATCGGCCTTTTAGGTGGGTTATCTACACAATCGTAATTGGTGTGATAATCACGTTTGGCCAGTTTGGGGGGACTGAATTTATTTATTTTCAATTCTAAGTTTGAAACTCTTTATTAAACATATAATCCTTTTTTTAAGCATCGTTTCGCTCCTCCATATTGGGCTTGCACTTCTTGCCGATGGCACTACAGATGATTATTATTTAAAGTTTTCTACTCCCAAACAAAGCTCATTAATACTTGGAACCTCAAGGGCAAAACAAGGCATAATCCCTTCAATTTTATCTTCTTCTATCGAAAATAGCAATTTTTCGTTTTTCAATTTTTCGTTTACACTTACGAGTTCTCCTTTCGGGGTAGTTTACTACAATGCCATAAAGCAGAAAATCGACCTTGAATCTGAATATGGCTGTTTCATTGTCACTGTAGACCCTTGGAGCATTAGCAAGAAGATTTCTGATGAAAATAGAACTACTGATAGCCTTAGCGTTTTGTTTGGTATTTATGATTTTACTTCTAAACCCAACTTTAAATATCTGTTTAAGCAATTCCCTCACGGGTGGGGACGAATACTGTTAAACCGAATTGAAAAGCCCATTCTCAAATACAATAGTGGTCAACTCAACTCATCCATGACCGGTTCTTTCAGTGTGCTAGACGATGACGGGTGGCTTGATGTTTATACTTCTTTAGATAGTGGTTTTGTAAAACGGAAAGAAGCGGAGATGTTTGAAACATATCGAAATAAATCCATATATAGAACTGGTTCTGAAAGCCGAATAGAATATCTAGACACGATTATAGAGTTTCTTTCGAACCACGGGGATGTGTATGTCGTCCGATTGCCCGTTCATAAGAAGATGCTATCTATCGAGCAGCAATACATGCCTGATTTTAATGAAAAGATCTCAAATGCAATTTTAAAATCTAAAGGTTATCTCGATTTCTCTACTCTCGATAATGAATATAGCTATACCGATGGAAACCATTTGACAAAAACATCCGCCAAAAAGGTTACTCAAAATATTGGTGAGTGGATTCGTGATTTTGAGGAATAATAGGTCATGGTGTGGTGCTCTCATATCACCCGTAACAATTGATGCTACTCTCTTTTCTCAAATTGGTTTCTATCTAAAAACCCGTACTTTTATACATAATATATGTTTGTGTCAATAATACCCTCCAGGTTCCTAGATAATCGCAGCCTAAACCACATTTGGTTTGTCGTTGCGTCTTGCCTTTTTACCATCACTTTCCCCATTGCGCCTCTTATAGCCCAAACCCCACCTTACACCATACTCACTACGACTGATGATGCAGCTCCTGGAGTAGTCGTGATGGCACCAGTTCAAAATGCAAATCAAATTTATCTCTGCGCATTCGGTGAAGAGGGTGAGGTGGTTTTTAGTGCCCACACACCTGCACGAGGATTTATTTTCGAACCATGGGGAGATGATGAATTTGTTTTTTACGATTATTCGATTCGCAAATGGGTAACCATAGACCAAAACCTAACGCCCACTGATACGCTAGGGCTTAGTATCATCCCCGAAACTGACTATCACGACGTGCACAGGTTTGAAGATGGGTCGTATATGTTTGTTGTAAATGAACATGTAATCATGGATTTAAGCAGCTTTGGAGGATATGAAGATGCGGAAGTAATACAACCTTTTTTAATACATATGGATGTGGAAGAGAATATTTTACGTGAATGGCATGGGCTAGATCATCTCCCAGTTAACGCGGCTAATAATCTCAGTTTCGAAGTGGTAGATTATCTACATTGGAACGCATTCGATATTGACTCTCAGGGAGGCCTATTAATGAGCTTCCGAAACATTAGCACTATAGCTCGGTTAAGCCCCACAGATTGGTCAATCGATTGGAAATTAGGTGGATATGATAATGATTTCCAGATAGATGATCCCGAATGGGGAAGTTTTTTAAATCAGCACGACGTCAATGATATAGGGGGTAACCGCATACTTCTATTCGACAATAATACCTCCACTGGAAATCAACCGGGTTATTCAAGAGTAGTAGAATATGAGGTCGATACTGTAGCAATGACTGCTACAAGGGGGTGGTCTTACTCACACCCTGACGAAATATATGCACCTGCACAAGGCAGCGTTGAACGTCTAGAAAATGGAAATACACTAATAGCATGGGGAAATGCACATGCTGGGCAAAATGTAGGCACATTAGTTACTGAGATAAATGATCAGGGAGAAATTGTTTGGGAAATCCAACTTGGAGCATACTTCACTGTCTATAGAGCTCGGAAAGTCCCTTTATCGGAAATTGAAGGATGTAGTGACATAAACGCACTGAATTACGACAGCGGTGTATTGGTCGATGATGGTTCGTGTTATTTCGGGGTAGATGAAGATGGTGATGGTATGCTTGATTCAGAAGGTGATTGCGACGATACTGACGCTTCTATTTACCTAGGTGCCCCAGAAATACCTAACGACGGGATTGACCAAAACTGTGATGGATCTGATTTTATTTTTATCCCTGGGTGCACCAATTCTGAAGCTTCCAACTTCAATCCATCAGCCACCGTTGATGATGGATCATGTTTATTACTCATCGTGTTTAGAGTCGATATGTTTCTAAGTGGCGGAGCCGCTTCCCTCGTAACAGAATTAGGTACAATACCTGGTGACCCGGTTAGCTTCGGAGTTTATAAGTTTGAAATTCAAGCGGCTGAAGGTGAATTCCTTTATCGATATATGGATGATAATTCAATACAAGAACTAAACGAAAGATCGATATTCATCAGTACCCCCATGTCCTTAGACGTTGTGTGTTTTAACAGCCCGGACAGCTGCCCCGGTTGCATAAATCCCGAATTTTATGAATTCAACCCTTATGCTACTTCAGATGTTTTGATGTGCCAAACTGCCGCCGCAATGGGGTGTACTTATAATGAAGCCTTAAATTTCGATTCAACTGCAAATATTGATGATGGAACTTGCTCGTTTGCAGAAGTTTCCGATGATAACTGTCCAGGAGATTTAAACCTTGACGGCACTATAGGCGCTGATGATCTATTGCTTTTCTTAATGGAGTGGGGAACAATTTGTTTTTAAGAAATTTCTGCAAGCAACCCATTTCCTTACGATTTCGTTATGATATTACACTTCTATTTATTATATTAATTGTTTATGTGTACTTATATGATTAGACGACTCATACCCACCTTTGCTCTGTTATTTGCTCTGTTATTTGCTCCATGTAGTTTTACTTGGAGTCAAGCTGCGCCACCTACAGACATACACCTTTCTGAGCTCCAAAGCTGGTTGCAAAGCAATTGGTATAATGGTTATCACAGTAGCCTAGGGTATAATGAGGCGAGGCGACAAATGTATGGGTATGTTGATATTGCCGGAGGACAAATAGAGTGCGTTTACACCGGATTTACACAATCTGGAGGATATATAACGTACCCCAATCCAATTAACGCAGAGCATCTGGTACCACAGAGTTTTTTCGGTTCCTCAGAACCTATGAAATCTGACATTCATATACTTAAACCATGTCACGGTTCTGCAAACAGTGCGCGAGGTAATAAGCCATATAATGATATAATAGATAGTCAAGCTCAGTGGTATGGTACCATCAACAATACATATACCTCTCAAGGAAATACCCCGAGTAATCCTGAGGTTTGGTCTGAAAGCTCTGGAGCTGATTGGGAGCCTAGGGAAGATCGCAAAGGTGACGTTGCACGGGCTGCTTTCTACTTCTACACGATGTATCCCGATGCGGCAGGATCTATAACAGAAATGGGGCCTACTGACATTTTATATCAATGGCATCTTGATGATCCCGCTGATGCAACTGAAATATCTCGAAATGATAAGATTGCTTTACAGCAAGGAAATAGAAATCCATATATAGACTACCCAGATCTAGTATATAACGCATGGCTTTGGGAGGCCGGAACATCCGACAATCAGGGCCCTGACTTTTCAGGCACACCTAGTTTCGTTAGTGTCCCTTGTGATGATCTCAACGCTTTTAATGAAATAACTGCAAGTCCATCCGACCCGTGTACACCTATAACCTTAAGTTATAATGATATTAATACTGGGTTGGGATGTACAGGTGGAAACATAACACGCACGTACTCAGCAATAGATGGATGTGGAAACGTAAGCACATTCACTCAGACAATTTCTTTTACTGATAGCACTCCTCCAATATTTACCTATGTTCCTGCGGATATCACAACAACATGCGATAGCGAATTAACTGATTTAGGTAGTGCTACTGCATTTGACAACTGTTCACAGGTAAATATTACAATTGATGTAGTTCTCGTTGGAGGTCCATGCCCTGCAGCTTATGAAATTCACAGAACTTTCTCATCCTTCGACGACTGTGGCAACTCTTCATCTGCACTACAAATAATCTATATCGAAGCCTCCGTTGTTGTTGGTTGTCCGGAAGATGTAGACGGCGACGGAAACGTCACCGTAAGTGACCTTCTAGCCATTCTCAGTGAATTCGGTTGCTCAACAGGCTGCCTATACGATATCAACCAAGATGGGATTGTCGGTGTGGGAGATATTCTTGAAGTCCTTGCGGCTTTCGGTGACACTTGCTAAAGTTATAAGGTTACTAGATGCAACGAATTTCATTTTAGAGCGTCTTTCCTCTGACTAAATCTGTCATCAAAACGACTATGATGAAACAATTTTCCTTCCTTTTTGCGACTCTTACTCTCGCATTTTCTTCTCTTTCAGCCCAAACTCCTTGCGTTAACGGCATGGCAGCAGGTTACCCTTGCTCAAACGTAGATTTTTTATCATTTACAGCTGGATCTGCTCTCGGTGGTGGTAATATGAATGATATCTGGGGCTGGACCGACCCTGATTACGGTACTGAATACGTTTTACTAGGAAGGACCTCTGGAACAGCTTTTGTCGATATTTCTGATCCAGTAAACCCTCTTTATTTGGGAAATCTACCTGCATCTGGTTCGAATTCTACATGGAGAGATATTAAGGTGGATGGAAACTACGCTTACGTCGTTTCTGAAGCTGGCGGCCACGGGATGCAGATTTTTGACTTAACAAAACTTAGAAATGTCGTTAATCCTCCTGTTACATTCACTGAGGATGCTCACTATAGCGGCTGGGGAAATGCCCACAACATAGTAATTAACGAAGCTAGCGATAGAGCTTACGGTGTCGGCACAAACACTTCTAGCGGAGGTCTTCACATTGTAGATATCTCCAACCCTTTAAACCCTGTGATTATGGGCGACTTTTCGGGTGATGGCTACACACATGATGCACAGGTTGTAAACTACTTAGGCCCGGACGCAGGTTATGCAGGTAGTGAAATTGCTTTTGCTTGTAATGAAAACTCCATTACTGTAATTGATGTTACCGACCCTACTGATGCAGTTCAATTAAGCAGAACGACATACAACTCTCAGTACACCCACCAGGGCTGGCTCACTGAGGATCACAAGTATTTCCTAAGTGGTGACGAATTAGACGAGAACTACGACGGGGTAAATACAACTACGTTTATTTGGGATGTGCAAGATTTAAACGCTCCCTTTCTTTTGGGAACATTTGTCTCTACAACACCCGCTATTGATCACAATTTATACATTAAAGACAATCTTTGCTATCAATCAAATTACACAGCTGGATTGCGTATCGCGAGCCTAGACAATATCGCAAGTGGGATGATGACTGAAGTGGGATTCTTTGATGTTTACCCTTCAAGCGATGCTGCGGGATTTAGTGGCACATGGTCCAACTACCCTTACTTCGCTTCTGGAGTGGTTGCTATTTCACATATTGGAGAAGGGCTGTTTTTAGTAAGCTTATCTGGAAATATAAGCGACCTAGGTTGCACGGATCCAGATGCATGTAACTATTCCCCAGATGCGATTGAAGACAATGGATTGTGTGCAGAAAATGATGCGTGTGGTGTGTGTGGTGGAAACGAATCCTCTTGTTCAGGCTGTACTAATACCATTGCTTGTAACTATGACCCAAGTGCTACGATTGATGATGGTTCTTGTATCATAGGGGGGACGGGTATAATTGTTACTGTTGGTGGTGGATCATGGGACACTGAAATTTCTTGGGCGATTGTTCAAGATGATGGTGAGATTATAGCTAACGGAACTACGGGGAGTTTAGATCTATGCGTGGGTAACGGTTGCTATACTTTCGCAATGAATGACAGTTATGGGGACGGGTGGAATGGAGCTATCTATACAATCACAAGTACAGTATCTGGTGAAGTCATAGATTCCGGAGATCTTGATACAGCAGCCAGCGGTGACGGGTCAAGTTATGGTGAAAACACCTTCTGTATTGACGGTGGTGAACCAGACGTGCCTGGATGTACAGACTATACAGCTTGTAACTACGACTCAACAGCTACTTTAGATGATGGAAGTTGCGAATACGAAAGTTGTGCTTGTCCCAACGATGTAAATGGTGATGGATCGATAACTGTGTCTGACCTCCTTATTGTTCTTAGTGAGTTTGGATGTACATCAGGCTGTACTGCAGATGTTGATGGAGATGGCTCTGTGACAGTAGCCGATGTGCTTTTAATACTAAGTGCGTTTGGAAGCCTATGTTAATCCGTTTTTAATGACTCGATTTCTTTTATTTCTTTTATTAATAGTTGTATCGCTAAGCTCACAAGCTCAGCTATCACCTACAATAACTTCGTGGGTTATTAATACTGATAATTCAACTGGATACTTCGGGGAGCTCTCGAATGTACAGTCTGTGGATTATACATCAAATTTTGCCTTTATTTCATGTACATGTATACCAGGGTACGATATAGGCCCATGGGCAGGAAATCCAAATACCCCAGCCAATCAAGATTTCTGTTTTCGAATAACGTTTAATCCCCAAGAGAATACAGGAACATTAATAAATACGCCATTGGGACATATCGGGGTTTGGCGTAATGGGGTGTCAATATTTAATGCAAAAGATGCTTTCTCATATAACAATCAAGGAGTATGGTTTCAAGACGCTTACGTATTTGAAGGGAGTTCGTTTGATGCTTGTTTAGGACATCCTGCTGGAAATGGAGAATATCACCACCATGTAAATCCTACGTGTTTGTACAACGATTCTGATGAAGCAAACCACTCCCCCATTGTCGGTTACGCCTTTGACGGATACCCTATTTATGGAGCTTATGGCTACTCAAACCCATTAGACCCTAATTCTGCTGTTTCTAGAATGCAGAGCGGGCAACAGCTTCGGAATATAAGTTCTAGACAGACACTCGCAGACGGCACCAATTTACCTACTTATCAATACGGGCCAGCTGTTAATTCTCAATATCCCATAGGTAGTTTTATAGAGGATTATGAGTATATCGAAGGGTCCGGAGATTTAGATGAACACAATGGACGGTTCTGTATTACGCCCGATTATCCGGAAGGGATTTACTCTTACTTCATAACTATTGATGACTATCTCGATCCTGTTTATCCCTATATCATAGGCCCCACTTACTTCGGAACTGTTACAGCAGGAAATACAGGCCCCCAATCTGGTCATAATACAATTCCAAATAATGCAACCAATTATGACCCAGAAACAGATGTCTGTACTGGAGATATTAACGGAGATGGAGCTCTTACAATCGCCGATCTCTTATTAATATTAAGCGATTTCGGATGTACTTCTTCTTGCAGCGGAGATGTTGACGGGGATGGAATGGTAACCGTTTATGATGCCCTGAGTTTCTTAAGCTTATTCGGTAGTCTTTGCTAAACGAGTGTGTTCAAATTACCCTATCTTATCGGGGTTCTTTTCTCTGATGTGTTGAGCTATAGGGATTGGAGTCCCATCATCGTCTAGTCTAACAAAAATGAGGCGTGTAGTACACACATCCGCCTCCTCGTGACTATAAACATTGAACTTCCTAGCATTCACTTGTACAGTAATACTCTTGTTCCCAATACTCACAATCTCTCCATAAATTTTTATGAGATTATTTTCCTTAACGGGCGATGTGAAAAGAACTTCCTCCATCTTAAGAGTCACCATATTGGGGCAGTGACAAACTTCATTCACAAATGCTACGGCAGACTCATCTACCCAGCTCAGCATAGTTCCTCCAAATAGATTGTTATGCACTCCTAAATCGTGTTTTTTACAAACCTTTGTAGCAAGTAATTTCATGTCTTAGTGATTAATTTTTGTACGCCCATTGTTCTTTATTGGAAGCATCATCTGATAAGCCAAATCATCTGACTTACGATCATCGGTAACATCCAAGCCGTAAACAATCTTATCTACATCCCCATATTCAAACGTACCGAAAATACGGTCCCATATAGAAAAGATATTCCCGAAATTCCTGTCCGTCCATGGCTCCTCGAAGTGGTGATGAAATTTGTGAGTGTTGGGAGAAATGATCACCCAGCTTATTGCCTTATCTACGGCTAAGGGCAGTCGGATGTTTGAATGATTGAAGTATGTGAAGGCTATTGTGAGGATTCTGTAAAACAAATAAAATGCCAGTGGTGCTCCCATAATAAAAACCGCAAGAACAGCAAAACTCTCCCTTGTTATAAAGTCAAATGGATGTAGTCTCGTTCCGGTTGTAGCATCCACACGAGTGTCGCTGTGGTGAACCAAATGAATCCTCCACAAAGGCTTCACTCTGTGAACTGTAAAATGAGCCAAGTATTGTGAAATTAAATCAAAGGCCATTACCGTCACTAGGAGTTCTACCCACAATGACCATTCAACTTGATTTAATAGCCCCCACCCAGTAGCGTCAATCCAGGTAAACAACCCAAGCGTTAGCAATCCAAATATCGCATTTATGATAATTAGAGTTGCTAGAAAAACCAAATTCGTTCTCGTGTGCGCCCAACTTGTATACCCTCCCTTAAATAGTGGCCTTATCATTTCTATTCCAAGAGCTGTAGATAAGCATATAAAAATCCAAACCAATTTATGCCATGACTGTAATTCCTCAAAAAACACGATCATATTTTCCATAACTCGAAATTTACAATGATTTAAATTGTAATTTAGTCTCTATGAAAATATTAGTATCGTACATTTTTAATCTGCTTTGCGTTTGTAGCTTAATAGCACAACCCACAATAAGTTGGATAAACCCCATCGAAGTTGCGGCTGAAGAATTTGGAAATAAATGCACACGTATCGGTCTTAATGCTTCAGGCAATCCCATCGTTCTTCATGGGAAATCTGGTAACAACGCGGGGCTCTACCTATCAATTATGACTGATGGTGAGTTTGGCAACCCTATTCTTGTAACCCCAGAAACAAATATCTATCTGTCTGAATCCGAAGGACCACGCATGGCTGTTTCTGGTGACCATGTCGCTGTCAGCTATCAAATATCTGGAGAGTGGGCCAGTGGCGCTTATGTCGTTCTTTCTGATGACGGGGGCCTTACTTGGGGAACTCCATACCCTCTTGCACCGAATGCTACAGAAGATCATTTCGACCCTGTAGTAGCTTTTGACGGGAATAACAATCCTTGGGTAGGGCTTAAATGGTGGACTAATCCAACTTTTGAAGGAATACACCTTTTCAATAATGAAACCGATTCCTTCGACCCAGCAATAAATGGAGGAATTGCTACAGCAGGCCTTGCTGTGTGCGAATGCTGCCCTTCTAAT
>ENA-OSET01005157-OSET01005157.1-sediment-metagenome-genome-assembly--contig:-NODE-5157-length-11180-cov-3.371881_pt1 | contig 11180 bp, 11 predicted proteins | sample MGYA00237882_ERZ534229 | MGnify/ENA primary metagenome ERZ534229 (study PRJEB26408, sample SAMN06266212) | sediment metagenome | isolation source: Hudson Canyon methane seep mesocosm | place...
TTACCTGGATTCGTTCAGCGGAAAGTGGCATCAACCTTTGCAGGAAAAATGAAAGGCTATTTGCCTATTTTGGGCATTACTGAGGCTACCATGGGTGCTCTCGAAATAAACACACATACCATACTCAAAACCTTAAACCGGCATTTCGAAAAACACCCATATTTACTTGGAAACGCTCCCTGCGTGGGCGACTTTTCTTTATTTGGACCAATCTACGCTCACCTGCATCGAGACCCTTACCCTAAAAAGCTGGTTACTAATTACCCCAACACCCTCGGTTGGATAAATCGATTGAAAAACAATTTTGGGCAGACGACCAATAGCTTTCTTGAAGGTGATGAGATTCCTGAATCTCTATTGTCTCTGATAAAACTCATCATCAAACAACAGCTACCGCTAATAAAAGATAGCATTCAGGCGATTAATATTTGGGCGGAAGAAAACCCTGACAAAGTAAAGCTCCCGCAACGTCTGGGAGAAACTGAACTAAGAGTCAATGGCGCATCTGCAAGTCGTTACAACCTGACCTATCCATACTGGATGTTCCAACAGATATCAGACTTTTACCAAGCCCTTTCTAAAAACGATAAAGTGCAAATAGACAATTTACTCGAAGCAAGTCATTGCTCCGGATTAGGACTGGTGAAATCACTAAAGACGCCGTTAAAACACAGGGTTCAATTGAAACGTTGTAGGCTGTATCTGGAATAAACAGAGAAAGGCTATCATGTCAGACAGCCAGATCATATTTATACTTTTACAGATAGGTATGCCTTAACTTTAATGGTCAAATACATAACCTACTGAACGTCTGCTTTTAAAGTATTTTGGGTTTTTCGGGTCATCTTCAAAATACTTTCTAAAGCGTACAACAAAATTATCTACCGTTCGAGTGGAAAGACTCTTTGAGAAGCCCCAGGCTAATTCAAGTATCTCTCCTCTACTTAAAGCTCGCCCCCGATTAGCTATAAATAGTCGTAGCAATCTTATTTCCTGCTCTGTCAGAGCGACTGTTTCGCCCTTGCATATAGCGATATGATTATTGAATTCAATTTTATTATCGCCAAAGAAATAATCGTCAGAGCACGCTTCAACATTTGGACTCAATTCAGCTTTTAACCAACTATCTCTTTTTAACAAACGCTCTACACGCAATAAAAACTCATCTAAATTAAAGGGTTTAGCTAAATAATCATCCACCCCTAAAGCCAGCCCCTTTACCCTATCTTCTACTGAGTTTTTGGCTGATAGGATTAATACAGGTAACCTTTCATTTTCAAGGCGAATACTTTTTAAAACGGAGATACCGTCAATCCCTGGCAACATAAGGTCTAAAACAATTAAATCAGGTTCCCACTGCTTCCATGCACTCAAACCTGCAGTGCCTGTTTCGGCAATTAAGACTTCATAACCTTGAAGTTGAAGATTTAAACGCAAGCCCTCTGCAATATGGTGTTCATCTTCTACCACTAAAACGCGTTTACCAAGAGAGGTTTCAATTAAACTCATGATAATTGACCCTGCGCTTCATGTGCTGGCATTTCAAGTACAGGCAATGTCACCGTGAAGGTTGCCCCCTCTCCCACACCTAGACTGTGTGCTTTAATTTTACCTTTATGTGCCTGAACAATATTTTGCACCAGATATAAACCAATACCACTACCCTGGCTTGATTTAATATTTGCACGTGCTGTTTGGTAGAACTTTTTAAAGATTTTTTTACGCTGCCCCTTCTCAATACCCACACCATTATCTGTAAATGTCATATTGATTGTTTTTGGTTTTCTTTCAAATTTCACAATCAATTTTGGTTTTTCAGATTCGTTATATTTCATCGCATTAGATGCGAGGTTAATCAATAGCATTTCAAATAATGACGCGTTGATTGAAACATAAAAATGCTCACTTTGTGGTCGCTCAACCTTTATGGCAGCATTTTGAAACAGATAAGCATTGTTTTGGTAAAAGTCATTCACAAATGTAAAAAGATCATGCCTGACAAACTCTCCTTGAAAATGACTACTCTCAATTCGCCCTAAATCTAATATATTACTAATATTATCAGATAAACGATGTACATCCTGCAGCATGAAATGAATACATTTTGTTTGCTCTTCTTTGCTTAAATCATGCTTTAAAAAAGTTTCAAGATAGAGTTTTAATGAGGTCACCGGTGTTTTCAATTCATGGGTAAAATTATTGATAAAATTATTTTGAAGTCGATATAACTGTTGCATTTTCAGGTTGTAAATAAAGGTCATGGATAGTCCGGTAAAAATCAAACCTGCTAATAGTGAGAGCACGACAACAACAACGGCGGGTTGAGATTCAAAGACCTGGCGAGGGTCCAATCCGAATTTGAGTACCACATCATCCAAACCACTACTAATTTCAATATACCAATAAATGTACAGCACTACGGAGCTAAGTAAGGCCGCTAAGGAAAATATAAAAATAAAAATCGCATTCGGCATGCGTTTTAGTTTAGGCATTGTTTCGTTTATTCCTTCAAATTGGTGGCCAAAGCCCACCTTAGCAGTAATTTTTTATGTAAAAGTTTTGTAAAAACACGATGACAAATGTTTTTTATCTATCAAAAAAGTCTACAGTCCAGAACACAATTGTACACACTTATTTAAAGTGTTTTTTTACAAAGAGGTTCAACGTGATCAAGTCACAAGAAGCATTCAATTTTTATTCCCATTTAGCGGGCATGATTGCTGCTGTTATCGGCACAGTATTTTTGGTCAACATTGCCACAGACTCGGCATCTATGGTGATTACAGCACTGGTTTACGGCTGCTCCATCACTTTCTTATTCTCGGCCAGCTCACTTTACCATGCCTTCAAGCAACAAGAGAACGAACTGTCTTTTTGGCGAAAGATGGATCGTTTAGCTATTTTTTGTATGATTGCAGGCTCTTATACCCCCGTTTGTTATTTCTTTTTGGACGATAACTGGCGTTTACCGATGATATCCATTCAATGGGCTTTAGTGGCTTTTGGGGCATGTTCGCAAATATTTTTCCCCCGCGCGCCACGCATGATTTATGCAGTCATCTTTTTGATTATGGGCTGGATGCTAGTCTTTCCGATGTCACAGATACTGGATGCGATGACCTCAAACCAGGCAACCTTGCTTTTTGCTGGCGGCGCAGCGTTTACCGCAGGCGCATTATTTTATGCCATCAAAAAACCTTTATTAATGCCCGGTATTTTTAGCTTCCATGAATTATTTCATGTAATGGTATTGGTCGGTGGTGCATGTCATTACGCGCTAATATATAGTGCATTTTCTGCCGCATCTCTTGCTACACCAGCCGCCTTTTAACCTGCTACCTTATCAAATAGAGGATAAATACATTACTTCATCTTCATGCCAGACCTTAGTCGACAAAGAACTTAATCTGTTCGAAAAGGAGTACCAGCAGTATTACCTTGAAGGTGAAAGCAAGCCAAAAAGTATCGGGCAGCCCTACCTGCTACACCAAAAAAACGCTAAACACGGCATTTTATTGGTTCATGGTTTAATGGCAGCGCCCGAAGAAGTTAGGGAATGGGCTGACTACCTTTACGCCCTCGGTTACACGGTATATGCTCCCAGAATGTCTGGTCACGGCACTTCTGCAGATGATTTAAACCAGCGTAAAGCCAGCGAATGGATCGCTTCAGTTGACCGGGGCCATGAAGTATTAAAAGCCTGCTGCAAGCATATATCTATTGCTGGGTTTTCAACGGGTGCTTCGGTGGCACTTCATCAAGTCATAAATAAACCCGATGCATTTGAAAGTTTAATTTGTATTAGCGCACCTTTAAAGTTCAAAAAGTTTTCGACTCATTTTGCTGAACCTGTTAATTATTGGAACCAGATATCTCGTTATTGGGATAACAGCCTGCCAGGTAATTTAATTAGCACTCATCACTTGCGTAAAGAGTTTGCTACAAACCATGCCGACAACCCTCATATTAACTACTTACGCTGCCCGGTTAGCAGTATTGTGCAAATAAAACACATGATGAAAGACGTTTGCGCAGGTCTTTCCTCCATAGTCATTCCAACATTGGTCATACACGCAACAAGTGACCCCAAAGTTGATGTACAAAGCAGCCAAGAAATATACCAATGCATCCAAGCCAAACACAAACGATATAAAGAAATCGATTTTAACCTACACGGCATTATAAGAGGCCAAATATCAAAACAGGTATTTAAAGAGATCGAACAGTTCTTAAACCTGCATTTTTCTTTAAGACAAGGTAGAATCTGACTTCTTAGGTGTTTGTTTGATAACAGCCATCTAGTGACTTTCATCTAATGATTTTCTTTTTCTTACTGCAAACCTAAAAAATATGAACTCAAACAGCAATACTCGCGTCATTGTCGGTATGTCAGGTGGCGTAGACTCCTCCGTTTCAGCACTACTTCTCCAGCAACAAGGCTACCAAGTTGAAGGCCTGTTTATGAAAAACTGGGATGAAGATGACGGTACGGAATACTGCACGGCTATTGAAGATTTAAACGACGCACAAGCGGTGAGTGACAAGCTAGGTATTCACTTACATACTGCGAACTTTGCAGCGGAATACTGGGATGGCGTGTTTGAACATTTTTTAGCTGAATATAAAGCAGGCCGCACCCCAAACCCTGACATTCTTTGTAATAAAGAAATAAAATTCAAAGCCTTTCTCGATTACGCCACCACTCTCGGTGCCGATTATATCGCTACAGGCCATTACGTTAGGCGTTCAGAACACGATGGCCAAACCTATTTATTGAAAGGTTTGGATAACAATAAAGACCAAAGCTATTTTCTACATGCAGTGCATCAAAGTAAATTAGCTCGCACTTTATTTCCTGTCGGTGAGTTAGAAAAACCTGCAGTGCGTAAGCTAGCGGAAGATCACGATTTAATCACCCACAACAAAAAAGACAGCACCGGTATTTGCTTTATTGGCGAACGAAAATTCACTGATTTCCTCAAGCAATACCTGCCTGCTCAACCAGGTAATATTGAAACCGATACCGGAGATATCATTGGTCGTCATAATGGTTTGATGTATCACACTATTGGCCAACGCCAAGGCTTAGGTATTGGTGGGCTAAAAAATTATGACGAGTCACCGTGGTATGTGACCGAAAAAGATTTAGAGCGTAATGTATTAGTGGTCGTTCAAGGTACCAAACACCCTTTACTGTATAGCAATAGCTTGAGCACGCTAGCGATAGACTGGATTAATAGCGCTCCCACAACACTTCCCTTTTCTTGCAAGGCAAAAGTACGTTATAGACAAGCAGATCAGGATTGCACTATTGAATCCACGACAGATGAAGGCTACATCGTCACTTTCGCTGAAGGCCAGCGAGCAGTCACACCAGGACAATCTATCGCTTTCTATCAGGGTGATCGGTGTTTAGGTGGTGGTATAATTGAGAAAACTTTCAAATGAACAAAACCCAAGAACAGGTAATCGCACTGGCAGGTCTGTTTCAAGCGATGGAAGCGGTTGAGAGCATTGCCCAAGAAGGCACATGTGATGAACAAACTCTTGAAACTGCTTTAAACAGTCTGTTTGTTGGCGACCCTAAAGATGCCCTGGATGTTTACGGCGAAATAGCACACCTTAAACAGGGTCTTGAGAAAGTTTGCGGGCTTTTAAGCAAAACCAACCCTGAAAAGCGTTTAAACCCTGTACGCTATGCCTTGGCAATCATGCATTTGGAATCAAAACTAAATAAGCAAAAAGTGATGCTTACGACGATAGGTCAACGGCTGGAACGCGCCGAAAGCCAAGTACAACACTTTGGTTTAATGCATGAAAACGTACTGGAAAGCATTGCAGCTATTTATCTAGATACAATTAGCACCTTCAAATTACGCGTACAAATTAGCGGCCAGCAACGCTTACTCACAATGGGCCATAATGTAGCAAAAATCCGTTCATTATTATTATCAGGCATTCGCTCAGCAACTTTATGGCGACAAGTAGGTGGTCGACGCTGGCACTTCATCTTCAAACGTGCAGAGTTAACCCGACAAGCAGAGTTTTTACTAAAACAAGTCTCTGTTTGAGGTCTTTTAGTTACAGGTACTTGAGGGTTTTGCACGACTAACTAAATAGGCGTCGTGCAAAACTATCTATTTCGAATCAGCACGACTCACAAATTTACGCTCATCAACACTTACCGTAATACGCTCGCCCGTTGAAATATGCTCAGGCACTTGTACGGTCAAACCCGTTGTCAGAATAGCAGGTTTGGTTCTGGCAGTTGCAGAGCCACCTTTAAGCGCAGGATCCGTCTCAACAATTTCAAGGTCAACATTTGATGGTAGTTCCAGGGCAACTGGCGCGTCATCTACAATAACGACCAACACTCCTTGTGTGTCTTCATTAATAAAGAGCAATTCTTCTTCAATATTTTCTTTGTTGAAGCTATACGAGGTGTAATCTTCGCTATCCATAAATACAAATTCATCGCCATCAGAATAGGAGAAGTTCGCTGGACGGCGTGTTAGATCAGCAAGACTCAACATATCTGAATCTTTAAAGGTCTCATCAATCTTATTGCCACTTACAACATCGTACATACGCATACGGTAAATACTTCCACCCGCACGCCCTTGTGGTACAGAGCGATCAATTGTTCTAATCACGTATACATTACCGTTATACTCGACAGCGGTATTCTTTTTTATTTCACTCGCTTTTGGCATTTTATTAGACTCTAAAATCAAAAATTTAAGAGTACTATATTTAGCTAATGAATCAATAGGTAATCAGCTTATCTGTGTCAATCTTTTATATTTGATCAAAAAGGTAATGAGATTAGCTCAGTTCAATAGAAAGTACTGACCTCTTCTTGGGTCAAATACCGCCACTTCCCTTCATCAACATCTAGGGTTACTTGGCCTATTTGTTCTCGATGTAAGCTCCGCACACGGTTCCCAACCGCTCTAAACATGCGTTTCACTTGATGAAACTTACCTTGTGTAATCGTCAAGAATACCTCTCTAGCACCCAGCACTTGAACTTTTGCAGGCAAAGTCGCCTCATCCAAGCCTTGCAAATTTAGCCCCTGTTCAAGCTGTTGAATCGCGCCCTCAGAAATATCATTTCGCAGTTGAACACGATAAACCTTTTCACACTCCGCTTTTGGGGTAATAATTTTATAGGTCCAACTTCCGTCGTCCGTAATTAAAACCAAGCCCGTTGTATCAGCATCCAAGCGACCAACAACATGCAACTCTGACTTTTTGCTCACATCAATATAATTAAAGATTGAAGGGTAAGACTCATCTATATTAGAACACAGTGTGTTTGCAGGTTTATGCATTAGCAAGTAACGAAAAGGACGAAGCGTCAGCACTTCTCCCTCTAAAGTAACAACATTATTATCGTGAACCTGAACAGCCCCATTGGTGAAAACCTTACCATCAATACTTACTCGCCTGCTCTGAAGCATCACACTCGCTTCATCTCGGTTTAGTTCAGTACTTTTACAAATATATTTATCAACACGCATTTGCTCATTAAACCAGTAATCTTTCTGAATGCGCGCCATTATCCTTGAATAACGCCTGGAAACAAGCGGAACCCTTTTTAGGGTAAAAACACTTATAGCATTCTTCTAGCTTGCCAAAAGGCATCCTTCCAATATGGGTTATGGAGGTCAGACATCATCACCCCTCTTTTACTTGATACATGTATAAATTGATTCTGCCCAATAAAGATCCCTACATGCCGCCTTTTGAAGCCGGTTTTGAAAAACACTAAATCTCCCACACCCAAGTCATTTGTATGTATTGGTTTACCTTCTTCCGATAATAGTTCAGTCGTTCTAGAAATGGTTTTACCAAAAATTTCTTTAAATGTCAGGTACACAAAACCAGAGCAATCAATACCTGAACGCCCCATACCACCATCAACATGCTTCACCCCTTTCCAACTTTCATAATGCGCGTAAATTTTCTGGCTAAGTTTACTACTAGAAGCAGGGTCAAACCTTGCCTGAGGTACAGTACCTACCTTAGATTTTGTTGAAATAGAACTACAAGCCGATAAAAAAATAAAGGCAAGCAAGCAAAGTATATTTAATGCTTTCATAATATAGCCTTGATGTATTTGATTAGCTTAATCATAGAAAGCTTTGGTAAATGCATAAATACGAGTTTTGTAAGCTGGTGAAAGTCTGTGTATCTATAATACGTAAATCAGAAACCCTCTGATTTACTTTGAATTTGTTTTGCAACAATTTCAGACCAAAGTTGGTAAGCCAAGCCGCTGGGGTGAAAACCATCTTCAGCGAAAAACTCACTTTTTATAGGAAAGCTCACAGGTAGAAATTCTAGCTCATCATGCAACATGGAATGCTCCGATAAGGTAAAGTTAAAAGCTTTTGCACGCCGCCCTAGATACCACCTTAAAGGCTGGGGTAAGGCAGGAAATTTATGCATTGGGGGTAAGCTGCTTAATAAAATGTGTTTTGCTTTAAATTTTGAAACCAACAAGCGCCGAAGGTGATCTTGCTGCTTCAACCACTCTTTCCGCCTTACCTTACTGGTAACGTCATTCACACCAAGTGAAACCAATACAAGATCTGTTTCAAATGGATCAAGACTGTCCAAGCGATGAATTACGGCAGCAGTATTCGCCCCGGATTCTGCCTCCAGTCGCCAATCCAACAAATAATGTTCAGAAAGTTTTGTCACCAACTGACCTGAAAGGGCATTATGTTGATGACTTACCCCCACACCTGCGGCTGCTGAATCACCTAGAATCAGCAGTTTTAATCTTGCCCCATTACCCACTAACCCACTGCGTTCCCCTTCTGGCTCTTCAAGCTTTGGCGTGGTCTTTTTTGTGTACACGCCTTGCGGAATCAATAGCGGTGCTAGCAACAAACTAACAAAAAGATCATCGATCATGAGGTCTATTTCCTTATACCAAAACACAAGATTGATAGCTGTAATGTAAGCTTTGATTAGAACTTTATCATTTTAAAAGGGAGCGTTTCTATGAAAACATTGCATGACTAAACAACATCGTTGTACCGCTGCACTTTTCAATCTGACAAAAACGTATTTTGCATTGAACCTCCAATGAATACCTCTATAACCCCAAAGTGCCTATTTTGCTAACCCCAAATAGGCGCTTTAAACGAAAGACTACTGGAATAACAAAGGGTTGGACCATGCAAAAGCTCTCTCAATATTATTAGGTTTGCTATCTTCATTCTGCTTACGCTTTAATTGTGATGTCTTACTCATTTTGTAGTATCATAGCGCCCAATTTTTAACCAAGCGTATTTTTCACTTCGAGTTATCAGACCTTTTTATCAAACAAGAGAGCACGAATGCAATTATCTCCCCTTACTGCAGTTTCCCCTATTGATGGCCGTTATGGCTCTAAAGTTAGCGATCTACGTAATTTTTTCAGTGAATTTGGCCTGATCAAATTTCGTGTTGAGGTAGAGATTCGCTGGTTTCAAACTTTAGCTGCTCACTCTGAAATTGAAGAGTTAAGCCCTTTTTCAAAAGAAGCCACTGCTTTTCTTGATAGTATTGTAAGTGACTTCTCACTTGAAGATGCTCAGCGCGTAAAAGACATTGAAAGCACGACCAACCATGATGTGAAAGCAGTTGAGTACCTAATTAAAGAAAAACTGACTGCAGTGAAGGATCAATTCCCTGAACTGGAAGCCGGTTCAGAATTTGTACATTTTGCATGTACCTCTGAAGACATCAACAACCTGTCTCATGGTTTGATGCTTTCTAACGGTTTAACGCAAAGTATTTTGCCTTCAATGAAGTCTGTCATTACTAAAATGCAGGAATTAGCGCTGGAATATGCTGAACAGCCTATGCTTTGCCGAACACATGGCCAAACAGCCTCGCCTTCTACCATGGGTAAAGAATTTGCCAATGTGGTCGCACGTTTAAACATCCAGCTTTCAAAAATTGAAAACGTTGAAATTCTAGGCAAAATCAATGGAGCAGTCGGCAACTACAACGCACACATTTCAGCTTACCCGAATATTGACTGGGCAAGTAATGCCAAAACGTTTATTGAAGGTTTAGGCTTAAACTTCAACCCTTATACTACTCAAATCGAGCCACATGACTATATTGCCGAATTATTTGATGCGATTGCACGCTTCAATACAATTCTGATCGATTTCGACAGAGATATCTGGGCTTACATTTCTCTCGGTTTTTTCAAACAAAAAACTATTGCTGGCGAAGTCGGGTCATCTACGATGCCACATAAAGTAAACCCAATTGATTTCGAAAACTCTGAAGGTAACTTAGGATTAGCGAATGCAATTCTTGGTCATCTAGCTGAAAAACTCCCTATTTCTCGCTGGCAGCGCGATCTCACTGACTCAACAGTATTAAGAAATTTAGGTGTAGGCCTTGCGCATAGCTTAATTGCTTTCCAATCAACCTTGAAAGGTTTGAACAAGTTAGAAATCAATCCTGAAAAGCTTCTAGCTGATTTAGACAATGCCTGGGAGATTATGGCAGAGCCTATTCAAACCGTAATGCGTCGTTACCAGATTGACCAGCCTTATGAAAAGCTAAAAGCCTTAACGCGTGGCAACGTGATGAACCAGGAAACGATTCAAGCTTTTGTAAATACACTTGAAATCCCTCAGTCAGCAAAAGATGAGTTACTCAAGCTTACGCCAGCCACTTATATTGGCAACGCAATTACTCAAGCTAAAGCAATAAGTTCATAAATATTAAGTTTAGGGGCAGAGCTTATTACTCTGCCCCCCTTCAATTCCAGCTCCAACAACCCCTTCACCCTAAGATATAGATATGAGTCTAAAAACACCTCTTCCGCTATTAGGCGGCATAACTGCCGAACAATTTATCAAAGATTACTGGCAGAAAAAGCCTTTACTTATCCGACAAGCTATTCCTGACTTTGAATGTCCTGTTTCAGCAGATGAGCTAGCTGGCCTTGCTATGGAAGAAGAGGTTGAATCCAGAATGGTTAGTGAAAATGGAAAGTCTGGTCTTTGGGAGCCTAAAAACGGGCCTTTTACAGAAGAAGATTTTGCCAGTATGCCAAAATCAAACTGGACCTTTTTGATTCAACAATTGGATGCCTGGGTTCCTGAAATTAATGAGTTAAAACAGCAATTCAATTTCATTCCCAACTGGCGAATTGATGAC
>ENA-OSET01005158-OSET01005158.1-sediment-metagenome-genome-assembly--contig:-NODE-5158-length-11180-cov-2.573449_pt1 | contig 11180 bp, 10 predicted proteins | sample MGYA00237882_ERZ534229 | MGnify/ENA primary metagenome ERZ534229 (study PRJEB26408, sample SAMN06266212) | sediment metagenome | isolation source: Hudson Canyon methane seep mesocosm | place...
CTAACCCACCATAATCTCAACTCTTCCATTTCTTTGTCGCGGGCTACTCTAAATTTTTGTTGATCATTTTCATCAAGATCTCCCTGTATCCAGTAATTTGGATACGGTCTGTTAAAGAATAGGGGAGTTTCTGTCTCTGGATTTCTGTTGTCGATATTTGCAACAATCCTACTTATTGCTTGGCTTCGAGTAAATCCAACTAATCTCGAGATTTCAGATGGGTGTGCTCCAATTCCTGTTCTGGATATTAAATGTCTCGCATCCTCAAAGGTCATCTTCTTTTGAAGCCACGGAGTATTCTTATCCTTCTTCTCAGAAACTGTATTTAGTAGCTTAATTTCATTGTCATAATTTTCAAAATTTAATGTATTTTTTATAAAGCTATCCCTATGTCGATTAATCGATGTCTTTAGAATTAAATCTTTATGGGTAAAGTCCTTTGGCATTTCTGATAATATATCGTCAAATTCATTTTGACTGAGTTTTCCGTCGAAATTATTTTTATTTTTCTGATAGAAATTTTCTAGTGCAGTCTTTGTTTTCTTCCCATAAATGCCATCTTCAGGACCCGCGTTAAAATTCAGCTCATTTAACATAATTTGAATTTTGGCAGTGAGAGTGTTCGCCTGAAGATACGTATTTGATGAAGCTATCATCAAAATTACAAAGCTTAATATCTTAATTTGGCCGATCATAATGATTTATTTAGTATCATAATAACATTAAATTTACAATAAAATACATATTGACTGAAGAATTATTGAATTGAATAAAAAAAATCTGGTTAACTGAACTGACGTAACGTAAAATATTAATAACAACTAAAAAAATAATAAATTTTACGTTGCAATAAATTACAATATGGTTCAGCATCAAATATGCTCGCATATCTTATTGTTTGAAATGCAAATCGGAGAAGAAATTGGCTGCAAGAAATAACGACAAAGACTTCGTTGTCTTTGATCACGTCCAAAAAAGCTATGACGGCGAAGTTTTGGTAGTTAAAGATTTAGACTTAAATATTGCAAAAGGGGAGTTTTTAACTCTTCTAGGCCCATCTGGATCGGGTAAAACTACTTGTCTAATGATGCTGGCTGGTTTCGAAACAGCTACAAATGGTGACATAAGATTAGATGGGAAACCAATCAATAATATTCCACCTCACAAGCGAGGCATTGGAATGGTATTCCAAAACTATGCATTATTTCCGCACATGACAGTTGGTGAAAACTTATCTTTTCCGCTTGAAGTGAGGAAAATGGGTAAATCTGAGCGTGAGGAAAAAGTTAAACATGCATTAGATATGGTACAGATGGGTGATTTTGCAGGAAGACGCCCGGCGCAATTATCAGGAGGCCAGCAACAGCGAATTGCACTTGCACGTGCGCTGGTATTTAACCCACAACTGGTTTTGATGGATGAACCTTTAGGTGCATTAGACAAGCAACTTAGAGAGCACATGCAATACGAAATTAAGCATTTGCATGAAAATTTAGGTATCACAGTTGTCTATGTGACGCATGATCAGTCAGAGGCGTTAACCATGTCCGATAGGGTTGCAGTTTTTGAAGATGGAAGAATTCAACAGCTTTCAAGTCCTGATGCCTTATATGAACGGCCAGAGAATTCATTTGTAGCTCAATTTATAGGTGAAAATAACAAACTTGTAGGTCAGGTGGACACAATCAAAGGTAAAGTTGCATCTGTTAAGCTAGACAATGGAAAAAAAGTTGAAAGCCTTGCGGTTAATTGTGGTAAAGTTGGAAGTAGAACGACTTTATCCATTCGACCAGAACGCGTAAGATTGGGTGGGGCTAAAACAAAAAATACTACAGATGCAGTAGTTAAAGAATTAATTTATCTTGGTGATCACATTCGTTGTAGAATGGAAGTGCATGGAAATGAAGAATTTATTGTAAAAGTTCCAAATTCAGCAGGACATAAGCATTTAGTCGAAGGTGAGAAGACATCCGTCACTTGGGCTAAGGAAGATTGTAGGGCATTGGATGCATAAATGCCTTACAAGTGCGCTAAACACATCCCGAAGTATAGCGCATTAAAAAATATAACGGGAAAAACAAGGAGAAGACTATGAAAACTAAAACAATTATGCTTGGCGGCGCGGCTTTCGCAATGTCAGCGACTGCTGCTCTAGCAGAAGATATGACTATTGTTTCTTGGGGGGGTGCTTACACAGCTTCTCAACAAGCAGCATACCATGACCCTTATTCTGCAATGACTGGTGTAAATATTATCAATGACGCTAGTTCAGGTGAAGCTGTTGCTAAATTGCGCGCAATGTCTGAAGCTGGAAACATTACATGGGATGTTGTTGACGTTGTTGCAGCAGACGCACTCCGTTTATGTGATGAAGGACTAGCTCTTGAAATTGACCCAGATACACAATTAGCTGATGCGCCTGATGGAACAAAAGCTAAAGATGACTTTGGTGACTTGATGGTTAATGAGTGCTTCATTCCTCAAATCGTTTACTCTACTACTTTTGGGTACCGAAAAGATCTAGTTGGTTCAACTGCACCGACATCAGTTTGTTCAGTATTTGATACTGCTGCTTACCCAGGTAAACGTTCACTAGAAAAACGTCCAATCAATAACATGGAATGGGCTCTAATGTGTGACGGTGTTGCAAAAGCTGACGTATATGATGTTCTTGCTACAGACGAAGGTCAAGCACGTGCATTTGCTAAGCTAGATACAATCAAAGGTGATGTAATTTGGTGGTCTGCGGGTGCAGACACTCCACAGTTACTTGCTGATGGTGAAGTTATCATGGGTTCAACATATAATGGTCGTTTATTTGCTTTGATTGAGGAGCAAGGACAAAATGTTGGTATGCTATGGGACGGACAAGTATTTGACTTAGACGGTTGGATTATTCCAGCTGGATTATCTGATGAGCGTAAAGCACGTGCATTAGATTATGTATACTTCGCAACAGATACACAGCGCTTAGCAGATCAAGCAAAATATATCTCATATGGTCCAGCTCGTAAGTCTTCTGCACCATTAGTATCTAAGCATGCTACTTTAGGAATTGATATGGCGCCACATATGCCAACAGATCCTAACAATGCAAAAAACACATTACTTTATAACTACTCATTCTGGGCAGATTATCGTGATGATATCGATGCTAAATTCCAAGCATGGTTAGCTAAATAAACTTTTTAAGGCGCGAAGGTCTCTTCGCGCCTTTTATTCAATTTTAAGTGAATAGAATTAAAAATATGAGTGACACTAATACAGTATTGGCGAATGACGGCACCTCGCTTAAGAGAAGCCTTGCAAAATCATTGAGGCGCCAAAAAATCAGAGCGCTTATGCTAATTGCACCACTTTTATTTTTTGTACTATTAACTTTTATTGCACCTATTGGCGATATGTTGTTTCGTTCAGTTGAAAATAACATAGTTTCAGATACCCTTCCACGAACGGTTAAAGTGTTATCCAATTGGGATAGTAAAACTGGAATAGCTCCTGATGAAGAAGTTTTTGAAGCTCTTGCTCTGGATTTGAAGCTTGCAGTAAAAAGTAAACGACACACCAAGCTTGGATCCCGTTTGAATTATGAGAAAACGGGTATTTCGTCATTGATAAGGCAAACTGGTAGAAAAGTTAAAAAGTTAGATATTGAAACAACCCCATCTTTTAAAGCTGCATTTGAGAAAATGAATAAAAAATGGGTGGATCCTTCAATTTGGCAGACAATACAACAGTTTTCTAGTAAATATACTGATGGATATTTTCTGGCTGCCGCAGATTTGACGAGAACTGCAGATGGCATTCAAAGCGTTGATGAAGATAAAAAAATATACTTCAAGCTTTTCGTTCGAACTTTATATATGAGCTTGGGCATAACATCCATGTGTATTCTGCTAGGTTATCCAATAGCGTTTTTATTGGCTACGTTGCCTATGAGAACCTCTAATGTCTTGATGATATTAGTACTATTGCCCTTCTGGACATCATTGTTAGTTCGAACATCAGCTTGGAAAGTTCTTTTGCAAAATCAGGGTGTGATAAATGATTTTCTCGTCTGGATAGGGATTATTGCTGACGGAAATCGGCTTGAGCTAATTAATAATGTGACTGGTACAGTTATAGCGATGACACACATTCTGTTACCATTTATGATTTTACCATTGTATTCCGTTATGAAAACTATTCCGCCAACATATATGCGGGCTGCAAAATCTATGGGTGCCAATGATTTCATGGCATTTAGGCGCGTATACTTCCCACAAAGTATTCCAGGTATTGGTGCGGGCTCAATCTTAGTATTTATACTTGCGATTGGATATTATATTACTCCAGAAATCGTTGGTGGTACAAAAGGCGTATTTATTTCCAACAGAATTGCCTATCATATTTCATCTAGCTTGAATTGGGGTTTGGGCGCTGCATTAGGGGCAATTCTATTAGTTGTAGTTTTAGCTCTTTACTGGCTTTACGATAAATTCGTTGGCATCGACAACGTGAAATTAGGATAAAACATATGGCTCTCCCTATCTATGCCTCCCCAATGCAAAAGACTTGGTATTATACTTTTCGTGTTATCTGTGGGTTGGTTTTCTTTTTCTTAGTTTTCCCAATTATGGTAATCATACCACTTTCATTTAATGCTCAGGATTTCTTTACGTTTACTCCAGAAATGCTTGCTTTCAAATCTGAAGGTTATTCTTTTAAACATTATGATGATTTCTTCACAAATCAAGACTGGCAACATGCCCTGAAAAATTCATTAAGAATTGCCCCAATGGCTACAGTACTCTCTGTTTCATTTGGAACACTTGCGGCTATTGGTTTGTCCCAGTCACATGTGCCATTTCGAAGAGCGATAATGGCTATAATGATATCACCAATGATTGTTCCTTTGATTATATCAGCATCAGGCATGTATTTCTTCTATTCCCGTATTGGCCTTCAAGGCACATATGCTGGGGTCGTTTTAGCGCATGCCGTACTTGGAGTTCCATTTGTTATCATCACTGTAACTGCGACACTAGTAGGCTTTGATAAGTCCTTGACACGCGCTGCAGCAAATATGGGGGCAGGGCCAGTTCGCACCTTCTTTAAGATCCAAATGCCTTTAATCTTACCTGGTGTAATATCTGGAGGTTTATTTGCTTTTATAACTTCTTTTGACGAAGTTGTTGTAGTTCTCTTTGTAGGGTCTGCAGGCCAGAAAACACTACCTTGGCAAATGTTTACTGGTTTGCGTGAGCAAATCAGTCCGACAATTCTGGCTGTTGCTACCATATTGATAGCTATGTCGATTATTCTTTTGACGACACTTGAATTATTACGTCGCCGATCTGAGCGCTTAAGGGGTATGTCACCTGGTTAACCCAAAAAGGTTAACCACGCAGTAATTGTAAAAACACTTAGTCCAGTACACACCACAATAGACGTGGCAGATGTCTGCTGTGCTCTATTATACATACTTGCAAATATATATGTATTAATACCCGGTGGCATTGCTGCGATTAACACAGCTGAATTTCTGACACCTGTTTCTAAGTCAAAAACGTAAGTTCCCATTACATAAACTAGAACTGGGAAAATAAATAATTTGATAATCGCAACGGCTGTAACTTCAGGTAGATTACTTTTTATTTCATATCTATAGAGGACACCTCCAAGTGCAAATAATGCTATCGGTAATCCGCTTCTCGCCATCATTTGAAGTGTTACGTCAAATGCTTCTGGAAGGGCAAACCCGCTAAAATTGAAAGCAAAGCCAAGTATTAGACCGAGTGCTAAAGTATTTTTAAAAATTGCTTTAATTACTGAGCGGATAATTTCATTTACGTTATTTCCATTTGCGTGAACTGTTTCCATACAAGTAATACCAACGATATAACAGAATAGTACATGAACAGATGCTAACGCGTAGTTTGTTGATAACGCTTCAACGCCATACGCACGTTCCATAATTGTTAATCCCAATAATATCATGTTTGAGAATAAGGTTGTAAAACCAACTGAAACTGCCTCGTCAGCGGCTCGTTTGAAAAATAAATATCCTGTTGCGCAACCTAGTATGAAAATGAAAGTCGCTGGAATATAATAAGATGCAAATAATGGGATATTAAAATATTCTTTGAGATCTAAATTTGCTACAGCTAAAAATAATAAGCATGGAATTGCATACTTTTGTGCAAATAAAGCCAAAGCGTCTATACTGCTTTCAGACATTAATTTTCGCCACATTACAATGTAGCCAGTGCCTATAATCAAGAAAACAGGCAAGACAGTAATAAAAATACTGAGCATAATTAGACCTTAAGTTTTATTTGCAATCCGTCATGAGCTGGCACAACATTATCTGGAGTTTCGTTTAATAATGTTGAGTAGTCTAGGTCTACGTGCAAGTTGGTTAAAATAGCTTTTTTTGGCTTGTATCTATCAATTAAACCTAATGCCTGTTCTAGGTTTACATGACTTGGATGAGGTTTATAGCGCAAACTATCTAGTATCCAGTAATCTAAGTCTCTTAGTTCAGTATCATTTCTAACTTTTGATATATCTGGAGTGTATAGAACATTGTTAACTTTTATTGCACTTACTAAAATATTACCATGGTCAACATCAAACGATGTGAACTTTATTGGACCGCCGGCACCTTGAATTTCAAGGGTTTCTGGTAGGTCGTTCATATCCAATATTGGAGGGTATGGACTTCCTTTGGGTGTTTTAAAGGCGTAGCCAAACCGCTCAAGAATAGAATTCTTTGTTTGCTTCGATGCAAATACTGGAAGCCGTTTTTGCATGTTAATAACAATCATCCTCAAATCATCTAACCCATGTAAATGATCTGCGTGCTCATGTGTGTAAATTACTGCATCTAATTTTCCAATTTTTGCATCTAATAACTGTTGGCGCATGTCTGGTGTCGTATCAATTAGCACATTTGTAACGTTATTGTTCTCAAATCTTTGAATTAACAATGAGCATCTTTTTCGAAAGTTTTTAACGTTATTTGGATCGCAATTACCCCAATGGCCGCCAAGTCTGGGCACGCCACCTGAAGACCCACAACCCAAAATTGTAAATCTAAGCTCTCCCATTAAATTGCTGCTTTCGAAAATAATCTGTTGAAATTCTTTGTAGTTTGATTGGCAAATGTTGTGTAATCAACCCCATAAATAGTTGCGCCAACTTCTGCAGTATGAGCAGTATAGGATGGCTCATTTCTTTTACCTCTAAAGGGAACTGGAGACAAATATGGACTATCTGTTTCAACCAAAACTTGATCAATTGGGGCTAATTTAAAAATGCTTCGAAGCTCTTCACTTTTCTTAAAAGTAATTATACCTGACATTGAAAGATAAAAGCCCAGTTCTAAAGATAATTTAGCAAGTTCTACCGATGAAGAGAAACAATGCATTACGCATTTATATTGACCTTTTTTGAATTCATCTTTTAAAATTGCCGCCATATCTTCATCGGCTGCGCGTGAATGTATTATGAGTGGTAGATCAGTTTCTCGTGCTGCTTCAATATGAATTTTAAGAGACGTTTTTTGGATCTCTGCACTCTCAGCTGTATAGTGATAGTCTAATCCAGTTTCCCCAATGCCAACCATTTTAGGATGTTGTGATATTTCAATTAATTGATCGACACTGGCCAAAGGTTCAGATGCAGCTGACATTGGGTGTGTGCCTGCAGCATAATATACAGCCTCATGCTCTTCAGCAATTTTGCGAACTGAAGGCTCATTTTTAAGTTTAGTACAAATCGTGACCATGCGCTTCACGCCTGCATCATTGGCACGGGCAACTAAATCTGGAATTTCCCCTTCAAAATCTGGAAAATCCAAGTGGCAATGGCTATCAACTATGATGTGTTCTGTCATTTTTTAGCCTTTAGTGCTTTTTTGATGTTTCTTCGAATTGCAATAACATATCTAGGATCACCATAGACGGGTCAAGGTTAACTGCACGTGCATGACTTGTGCGCTCAGAAATAATTTGTGAAAAGTCAGCCCATTTGCGAGCAGATTTTGTATCTGGAGCAAGCTCATGAAAAACTTTACTTTCAATTGATAAAGCTGTGTGATTTTCATTTTTTTGCAAAGCACCAAATTTTGCAAGACGTGAAATAAATAACATGAACAATCGAAGTGTTATTTCATACCTTTCTGCAGCATTTTTACCTGCACAAGAATCTGCCAATGTTTGGATGGATTGCCTGTTCATTTGCGGAATTTGTTTTGCCAACTGAACAATCGAATTATATATTTCAATGCCGTTGTTCGAAATTAATTCCACTGATGATCCAACGGATCCATTTGCAAGAATATTGATCTGCTCTTTATCTTGGGATTGCTCAATATCTAATTGCTCCAAAGCGTTTGCTAAGTCTTCAGATGAAAGGTTGTTGCATTTCAATGACCTGCACCTTGATCTTATAGTTGGCATGAGACGAAGTGGTTGATGGCTGATTAATAAAATTAAAACCTTTTTTGGCGGTTCTTCTAGTATTTTTAAAAGAGCGTTTGCAGCTGCGTTATTCATTTCATCTGCTGCGTCGATGATTGCCACTCGCCAGCCGCCATCTGCCGCAGACATGCTAAAAAAGTTTTTCAACTTACGTATCTCGTCAACAGTAATATTTTGTTTGAATTTCTTTAGTTTTTCGTCCCAAAGTCGCCTGACCAAATATAGGTTTGGCTCACCCAAAGCATTTATGCGCTTTGAGACCGGATGATCTGATTGAATATCCAACGTATCTTTTAAGTCTTGATTGATGTCACTTATACTTTGGTTCTGAGATAATATAAATTTTGCAATTTTGTACCCCAGAGTAGCTTTGCCAATACCCCTTGACCCTGTAATCATCCACGCATGATGCAGACGTTCTGTTTTATATGCATCTAAAAAATCTAATTGAGGTAAATTATGTCCATATATTTTTCGTGTATGGCGTGGATGGTTAGTTCCAATTTGTCGGTCTGCTTCTGGAATTTCAATTTCGTTCATTTAGTGTAATCTTTAACTATATTTAAGATATCATTTGATACTTCTTCTTTGCTTCTCATGCCATTGATAAGATGGTATCTTGATTTTTCAGTTTTTGATAATTCGCTGAAGCCATTTCTCAATTTTTTTTGAAATTCTAAGCCAAACTCTTCAAACCGGTCTTCTCCTGAATTTCTAGCCAAGCCACGCGTTAAAGATTTTTCTGGGTCAGTATCGATTATAAATGTTATGTCAGGTTCTTTTTTTATTATTATTGAATGTAGCTCATCTACTGTTTGCCTTAGGTCTGCTCTTGCAACGCCTTGGTATACTCTTGTGGAGTCAACAAACCTATCACATATAACTATTTGATTTTTCGTTAGGGCAGGCTGGATTGTTTTTTCTAGATGATCCCGCCTTGCTGCCGTAAAGAGCAATATTTCTGTTTCCGCAGACCACCTATCAGTATCACCGGAAACAAGCAGGGATCGAATGATTTCAGCTCCAATGCTGCCCCCTGGCTCACGAGTTTGAATGACACTTATCCCTAAATCATTAAGAGCGTCATAAAGAAGTTGTGATTGAGTAGATTTTCCAGAACCATCAATACCTTCAAATGTAATGAATAGGCCGTCAGTAAAATTCATTAATTTGCCCACAATTGGCCACTGATTGCTTTTCTCCCAAGGAGTTCTGCACTTGCTAAGATTTTGTTTAATATTGATCCACTTGCAACGTCTTTTGAAGCAACAAGATGATGTTCAGATTTGCCAATTTTTGGTGTGTTTACTGTTAAAATAGCAATTCGATCACCTTTTTTTATAGGTGCTGCAATTGGACCTTTATAATTTATTTCAATGTCTACATTTTTAAGGGAACCTAGCGGAAATAATCCTGAAATATTATCTTCGGCTATTAAATCAATAGTCTTGTTTTCGCCTAACCAAACATCAGCTTTAGAAATTACTTCATCTTTTTTAAATAAATCTTTTATAACAAATTGGCGAAATGCCCAATTTGTTAGCTTTTCGGCCTCGTTGGCTCGTGCGGCTTTGGATTCTAGTCCTGTTATCATAAATATTATTCTTCTTTGACCTTGGCGAGCGGATCCAACAAGACCATATCCAGCCTCATTAGTATGGCCAGTTTTCAAGCCATCTGCACCAATCCCCAATGGAAGCAATGGGTTTCTATTGTTTTGCTTTACACCATCCCATGTAAAAGATGTTTGAGCAAAGAATGGATAATAATTTGGAAATTCTGTTATTATAATATTTGCTATGGTAACTAAATCGCGGGCACTCATGCGTTGTAATGGATCAGGCCATCCGGTTGAATTTCCAAACGATGAATTATTCATACCTAACTCTATAGCTCGTTTAGTCATTTGGTCTGCAAAAGCTGTTTCTGTTCCAGCAATATTTTCCGCTACGGTTATGCATGCATCATTGCCTGATTGTACTATAATACCCTGTATTAAATCACGCACAGAGACTCTCTCACCTTCACGTAAGAACATTGTAGACCCACCAATTTTCGTGGCGCGTTCAGAGACCAAAAACTCTGTATCCATAGCAATTCGTTCATCTCTCAATGCTTCAAATAGCATGAATAAAGTCATTAGTTTTGACATAGATGCGGGTGGAACCCTACGGTCTGCGTCCTTGGCCATTAGTATTGTGCCAGTGGTTTGGTCTATAACCATTGCTGAACGAGCAATCGTATCAAATGCGTTAACTGGCGATGTTAGCAAAGTAATTATAAATATTGTTATTATCTTATAAAAACTTTTCATTTGATTCCCTCTTTAGTGATATGAAGAACTTCTTTGGCACTTAAATAACAATATTCAGCATCAAAAAATCGTTATTTTTAACATAAACAAATAATCTAATACTTGGAAGTAACAAATATTAAAAAAAAACAACATCAGCGTTGATTTGCGCATTCTTTGGGGTTGTATCTGGATTAAAGTCTAATTATCTAGTCATCAACGGATCGATCCCGTTTTATGGCACGGAGAGGTGGCAGAGTGGTCGAATGCGGCGGTCTTGAAAACCGTTGAACTGCGAGGTTCCCAGGGTTCGAATCCCTGTCTCTCCGCCATCTGCTTCCCCAGATTGCAAACTAGCCCATAATTGCGTGAATAACTGCGTTGTTTCAGTGAGATACAGGCGTGCGTTTTGTATGATGCAT
>ENA-OSET01005159-OSET01005159.1-sediment-metagenome-genome-assembly--contig:-NODE-5159-length-11175-cov-4.872409_pt1 | contig 11175 bp, 8 predicted proteins | sample MGYA00237882_ERZ534229 | MGnify/ENA primary metagenome ERZ534229 (study PRJEB26408, sample SAMN06266212) | sediment metagenome | isolation source: Hudson Canyon methane seep mesocosm | place: USA:Hudson...
AATATCATCGGCCCTTAAACACTCTAGCCCCATGTGCTCAGCAACTCGCTTAATTCCATTGTAAGTCCCAGAGAAGCCCGCATTAAAAGGCATCATTACTGAAATTAGTCGGTCATTCTGTGGTTTTTCAGGAACATTGAAAACACTAGGCTTAAAGGTTATTAGCTTTTCAATAGGAACTTGCTCATAAGAGGTTGAAATAAACTCACCATGAAGCGGGCACAATTTTACTAGCCCATTCGGCTGTTCTGCAATAGTGAGGTCATACGATTTTAAGCAAGCAACAACTGCTTCTATTGATTTTTCTCGATCGACCTTTTCATTGAAAAGAAAGCTATCTGGATGCAGTAATTCTTCAATAACAGTAATAATCTCCTTTGATGGCATATTATCTGATACAGGTTTTTTTGCATTAAGCTCCTTTAGAACATCATTAACCCAGTGCCGCCTAGTTGAGCCATCGTGTACGTACTCTAGATCAAGGTCTATGAAGAATCTTGTTAAATAGGATGAGCTTCGATAGGGGAAGAACTCAAAGGGCATATCTCCGCATATCATTTCGGCCAACTTCATTAAGCCACCAGCGCCTATTTCCATTCATATTCTCCGATTATTATTTTGTATATAGACATAATGACTCACCACGAGAGTCCAGCCCACGTTTTTTTTGTGGGCGATTTTTCATTGCATTGCTATGCCCTTTTATTTTCATGTGCGCCAGCCGACTTATAGTATGACTCTCTTAAGCTTGGAATAGGATTGCCGCCGTCTGCTTGTTTGTAATGCCGAGTAAGCCAAGTAATTAGATTATGTTTCATGACAATTTTTGAGTCTGCGAACTCGAAACGCTTTGAATGAAAACTCCTACCCTTTTCATACTCGTCAAACTCTTCGAGAGTCACTGGCTTTTCATCAATTTTGTAAACTGTTGAGTCAGAACCATATGCAACGCCATTGGTTTTATTGTATTTGTTATTTAGGAACCATCGGTCGTTTTCGCACATTCTGATAAGGCTATTTAGATCATCTGTTAGTATCCATTTTCCAATATATTTATGTAAAAGCATGTCTCTAAGAACAAGCAGTAGAGGAAGAATAACAAATGTGAATGCCCCTGCCCCCATAATTTTAAATATTGCCATCCACGAAATATCAAACATTGGCACGATCTCTCCGTATTGCATAACATTTGAGTTAACTGAATTAATTCTGTTTATGCAGCCCATCAAACAAACATAAAAATTGCCAAAGCCTTTGGCTTAACTGATCTAAATCCAATTTGCTCTTAAGAACCTCAGGACATAAAATGGAACTTTTCGCTCTTATAATTGCAGGTAGTCAACATACCCAATTTCTTAGCGCCTATCAATACCACCGCTATGCTGGTGCTACAGTTATTTGCTACAAACCATCAAGTGCTAGGTCAATACAGCATATTAATTAGTTTCTTGAGCAGGAAGCGGACTTCATGAAGGTGATCATTGGCGCTTATAAAGGGCGTCCTTACCCCGGTAAGGTAAACTTACAGGCTCAAAACTTACAAAAACCATTATCTTAGGCCACACTAAGACTACTGTCATAAGAGGTCTTCAAATGAGTGAGCGAGTATACATAGCGTTCGACGAGCAAGCGATTATCAACCCTGATGAGACTGAATCAGTAGGGGTTGTGGGTCCCTATGAGTCAGACGAAGAGGCAATCCGCGAGTATCGTAAAAACTGGGGCGATGTCACGGGCGTGCTTTACTCGTATGTCCAGACCGGCTGGGAAATATCCGACAGAAAATTCGTCGCTTTCATCTCCCCTGCGAACACAGCTTCCAGCAATTTGGAGGAAAGTTAACCAAAGGTATACTTTTTGATGCAAATGAGAAGTACTACTAACAATCTTCCGCGATATATAGGCTCCATTTTTGGAAATAAGCCTAATTTCAGGACAGCTAAAAAGCAGGGTCAGGCTGGATTAAGTTGATGGGTAAACGGGCTAATCATTGCAAAGGGGCTCAGCATGAACTGGTTTCTTGGCCAGTCTTTTTTGATTGAAGTAACTTTTCTTCAGCACCCACGCTAATAATACGATCGAACACAATTTCCAATAATTTTAGACTCTTTTACCCATGTATTACCAAAAGATATGGAATACATTAAGAGTCTATTTTTGGACGATTTAAATTGCCACTTTGCTGTCAGTTACCCCAAAATCAAGCTTAGTCATGTGTAATCACTAAGCGGTCTGCAGATGAGCTCTAACGAAGACATACGACTATTTTAAGGAAGGTTTACACGTCCACCTCGATTAACCGCTACAATCAACCAACCATTAATTGAGAAGGAGTTTACTTATGAGCAACACACGTCAGTTAGTCGAAAATACTGCCAAGATACCTGTGTGGTACATGCAAAACCATTCAGAAGAAAGGCTAGCAGCACTCCAAGGTGGTGTGGATGGCCTAGGAGAGCACTATTCCTGTGTGGAGGGGCTAGAGGAGTACGTTAAAAGAGAAGGTACAATTAAAAACGGACTTGATGCCGATTTTAGTGCAGTTAATTGGGAGGTTGTATACCTGATCATCAGAGATTGGTATCGCAAAGACCTATGGCGAAAAACACCTCAATCCTCGGTTGTCTGTGATTATATGGGGGTCAAATATGAAGGGGGTGAATATACAGCCCCCGACATAGAAGTAACCCTTCAGACATTCACTCGAAGAAGTTTAACCGAACTATGTCTTATTACGAATGTAAATGAAGAGACGTTGAGAGGGTGGTTTAAGAGTATGAAGGTATTGTTTCACTCTATACTCGAATTTACGGCTGATGCGAAGTAAACCTTAAGCGCATTCACATGGTATTACGGTGGCAAAACACCTATAGAGCCTTATATTTTCCCTTAAGACCCTGTAACTCTTGTATCACCTTAATACCATTGTTATTCACGCAGGAGCTAGCTTAGAGCCAAAGATTGAAAAACGTCGAAGGATTAGGTATTAAAAGCGGTTGAGTGTGTAATTTAGCCTCTCTAGGGGTGGTAAGCAATAAAATGTCGTCAATGTCGTATGCGCGCATGAATGAAGTTTGGCCTTTTTAATTTTTTCTATATTAAACTGATTTTTTTAATTCATTACGCGCGCGCATACGACAACGTCGACAAAGCATAAAAAGCCAAACACACCAAGCTCGGCTAAAGTCTATGCTTTTAACTCCTGCATCACCTCTGTAATTTCTTTACGCCGTTCCCTTTCTTTAACAGCGTAATCAGTAAAACGTATATGAACGCCAGGATTCACCAAATAAGCAACGGGCTTTCCTTTTTCGTTCAACTTGCCAGGATCTGGAAATAACCAGCCGAACGCTTCAAGCCGGTCTAGTGTTTCTTCTAACTCCCAAGGCTTCAGTTTTCTGGATGCACGCCAATTCCTATTCAGGTCACGTTTTACAGTGAATCGCTCCCAGCCATGAGCCAAAATCAAAGCCGCCAACTCCCGTGCGGTATCTTCCACTGGGTCAAGTCCTTGATAGAACTTCACCGCGTGAGGTAGTAAGGTTCGCCACATTAAGTCCGCCACTCTTCGGGCTGTTTCACCCGATACCTCCCTTAACGTGGGGTAATCTTTATTTGCTGAGGTTTCGATGCAGTGGAATGTAAGTAGAAGGCGCGCATACAGCCCGTTCCACTTACCTAGGGCGGCTGTAAGAAACTTGTTTGGGTGGCTGCGGGTAATCTTGTGCAACTTTTCGTCTAGTGCTTCCCTCGCCTTGTGAGCAGCCTCTGACAGAGTAACAACTGCTTCATTTACCACCGTTGTATCTGCTAGATGATGCATAAGATCGTAGTATTTTTGGCGCGCGTCCATATCAGGGCTGCGGTCGACACCTGTCGAGGCTTCACCAGCCTGCACAAGAGTAAACCGTTGCAACATTCCATCATGGTTTGTGCTGTTTGCATAGGCTTGAACCACAGAAGGTTGAATCCCGCCGATAACGCAAGCACTCCAATTCTCTATAAATGTAGATCCACGACTTATTCTATCAATGGATTTCGGCCCACCATTGTATGCTTCTAGCCATGCTGCCCTATCTTTTCCTCCGCCATTTTTGTAAGCATCCATGGACGATAACCAGCCGCTCAGCTCATCCTGATAGCTCAGAATCCCACGCGGCTCAGACTTGCTCATAATGTCCCCCATTTTTTCGACTGTGGCATCATTCACAATAAGACGTCTTTCAATCGGGCGGGGTGGGTGCTCGCCATCTTTTCCGGCCTCGTCACAAGCTTTTTCCCATTCTTGTAAGGCGATGCCTGTTTCTTCTCTCCATTGCTGATCGACCTTAAACAACGGTCCCATTGCTTTACTAATACCTGGGGATTTCTTGGCGCTAGGGTCTCCAATGATACCAATCCATAACCTAGCGCTTTCTGTCCATGTTGGGTCAAATCGTTTGGGCTGTATCTTAATTCGATCATCAATACATGCAGCGGCGGCACCTATCGCGGCCATTCCAATAACTGCCGGATCTACACCAATTAATTCCGCCTGATCTTTAGCGTAACTAGCTATAGGTGCGGGTAACATATCAATCGGGAATGGTGGCAAGTTTAGCGTATTGAATAAATCCACGGCGGTTGTTGCTGTCGGATCTTCTGCGGCCATCTCTTCTAGTTTGGCTATAGTCTCCGCTTCTGTTTTCCGCACCATATATTCGCGCTGGTTGTATTTGGTGATGCTAATACCGTCAATCGTGAGTTTTTGCCCTATAATCTTTAGTGCAGAACCTCTATTGCCTCCGTGGTTGTAATGTACATACAAATCAAAAGCGTCTCCGAATGCTTTACCATTTGAATCAGTGCCACCTATACCAATATCAGAGCCGTGATTACTAAACCACTTATTATCCTGTACAGTAACGCCCGCCGTCCCTGACTCACTATTAGGTGATAAATAGCGGCCTGATCTTTTTCTATATCCGTAAGTATCGAGCATTAGCTCAACCGAATAGCTCTCGTTAAAGGCATCAATTGGGGACGATAAACCAGCCTCTTTTCGTTGTATTGTTTTTAGTCGCGCTTGCTCTGCCTGCACCTTTAGTTGAGCTTGCTGCTCCTCTAGCCGTTCTTGATGTTCTTTAATCTCAAAATCCCAATCACGCCAGTCAAACGAGCCTATGAAGTCGCATATATCATGCGCGTAATATTCGCCTTTGTTAGGTAAGTAGCAGACTTGGTTTGCTGTTTCTGTCGCCCTATCTGGCACTACACCAAGCGAGGCTAACTTATCATTCAATATCTCTTGCAAGACCTCAAATTGCTCGGCGGTACATGACTCTTTCAGGGGTATTAGTATTCGCGCCTTTTGATTATCCTCTGTCGCACTGCGCGAGGTGTAAACGATATAATCAGAATTTACGATATCGCTTGTAATAACCCCCAGCTCGGCAATAGTGCTGCCTGAATTATCATCTATATCAGCCCACAAACAGCCATATTTCGCGTTAGTTTCTTTTAGGTAATTGAGGTTCCGCCCACTCTCGCCTAGCTGATCAGAAAATATCACCCATTGACCATTCCCTTTAGTCACACTTGGAGGGCGTTCGATCATGCAAATGATTTCTTCTATAGACACTGCGATATATGGCTTTCGGTTTTTAGCTGTAGGGTTGTTAGTGTGATACTGGCCGTAACCAGAGCAAAACTTTGCATTATAATTTTCTAAGCTTGCAGGTAGTTTGTTACAATTAGCTTCATGGCTTATTGCGACTTCTTCGAGAGTCGTTATTTTCATAATTTTACCCCCCTTAGAACGTTTGCGTCTGAATACGTTGATCAATAAACGCCATCAAATCAGAGTAGCGGTATCGAACTTTAGCTCCAATTTTTACAAATGGAAGCTTGTAACGGCCAGTACAACGCCATACAGATAATGTGCCGGCAGTAACATCCAGCACTTTAGCCGCTTCTTTAGGTGGGAGTAATGTTGATTGAGTTGCAGGTGATGGGGATAACGCAGTATTAGACATAAATAACCTCTACATGGTTTCGTTGTTCTGAGTTGGTAGAGGCTATGATGTGTTAATTGGTTTAAAGTGTATTGGTGCAAAAGCAGTCGTTATTTGTGCTGGCACAAAATAAGGTGATATTTATGCCATGTCTTATAATAAAGACTTATTGATACTCTCCACACAAAAAGCGCAGGCTCGACAAAGTCTGATAAGAGAGAAACTCTTTCACATACCTTTGAGTAGACCGCCTTAATTTGTCTGCCCCATTAAACTCATGATTTGGCCAAAGCAGGTTTGCGATTTGCTGGTTAGTCAACTCTACCCCTGCAATATCTTCCCAAAGAGTCAAATCTATATATGGTAAAACGCCATTCGCGTACCATTTCGAGAAATCGATTCCGGACAGTGCTTTTTCTCTAGAAGCTGTATCATTCAAGGAGTTCTTTTTGCTGCGAATGTACTTTTTAAACTCTTCCATCAGAACCTCCTCTTCCAGCGCCATATTCACCCTAAGCAAGCTCTCGGGAAATGAGGTGTCTTCGTTTTCAATAGAGCCAACAGGTTCCTGAATTTTTTTTATATCCTCGGCATCTATAATCGCCTCTGCTTTCCCTTCTCTCACAAGCCTTATACTACTTAAATCTTCAGTACCTAAAGTCATATCTGGCCAGCCTTCTCCCTTACTCGTATGGTAGGTACGTCTCAGCGTTTTAAAATCCCCTCTAAAATAGTCATTTAGAGTCTCTGCTTTATCATTACCAACGGCAGCCAACAGTTCAGTCCAGTAAAGCTTACCAAGTTTATTGAGTGATAACTCTGAAATCGGTGATATGGTAGGGGCTAAATTTAAGCCCGAAAGCTTAGAACTAAAGGTTCCTTTAACCATGAGATAAAACTCTTTTAATAGGGAGTTTGACCTTGACTCCAAACCCAATTCATACTCAAGATCAATAGCACCAGTAATCGAAAGTCTATTCGCTAGTGCAGCCATCCAGTACTCAGGCTCCTTGCTAGGTTTATAGTTCTCAAGTGAAAACCAATCGTTTATTTTTTTCGGTACTGGTACATTTTCTAGTTCTTTTTCTCGTGGGTTTGATAATTTATACTTATTGTTCCATAGAGTTAACGTATCGTTATTGTCCATTCCAAGCACCCCTCTAACACTCCTTCAATTAGATCAGCCAGCCAAACCGGTGAAGATATCCGACCTTTCGCCCCGTCGGGCTAGACTGACTAAAACTTTAATTCTGTTTTTGTTTCACTTGCTGCTCTGCTAACTGAAATAGTAACTCCCGCTTAGCCTTTTCATCCAGCCCACCTAATAAATCACTAATTTGAGCATCAATAGCTTTAACCGGTTCTTTAATTCCAGCTTGTTCTAAAATAGCGTCCACAATTAGTTGCGCAGGCTCCCGTAACTCCTCAGCAGTAAGAATGATATAGCCTGCGGTTACATCATTTCGACTAGTACGGTGATTAACTAAACGCTTAAGCGTATATCCACCTACATTTAGAATTTCGGCTGTAGAAGTGAAAGTACGCCGTAGGTCATGCCAGCCAAAAGAGACCCCCGCACTAACACCAATCTTCGCTACAACCTTCTTTGGCTCTATAATTCGACCTTGATCGTTTGGGGCATCAAAAACATAAAGGCTTTCAGAACGGGAAGCCCAGCGGCGTTTAAGTATTTCCAACAGGTAGTCGGTGATTGGAAGCTGAAGGGGGTCACCATTCTTTGTCTTATCAATATAAAAGCTTTTTCGTTGAAGGTTTACCCTATCCCAAGTCAACTCAAGAAGCTCCGACTTTCTCAGTCCAGTTAACAGCGCCATTATCACCGCATCACAAACTGATACAGTGAAAACTTCCCGCTCCGCCTCTGCTTCCAGCCTCGTTTCCTCAATTACATTGAACCAGGCGCTTAATTCATCTTGATGTAACCGTGTCTGCTTTCGAGGTACTTTATTCCAGCTTCTCTGGTGACTAAGAATCTTTACTGGGTTTTCAGCAAAGATAAAGGTGTCATCCAAGCCTCTGTATTCATACTTTGCATAGTTGAAGAGAGCACGAATAAACCGCATGGTTTGATTGGCTTGCGCCTCACTATTTTTACTAATGGTTTTATGGATCTGTTTTATTGTATCTTCCGTAAGTGATCTAAGCGGCTTTTGCTTCCATTCCTCAAGGTAACAATCAAGATTCTGTTTATAATTTCGAATACTGCTTGGTCGAAGTTTACGGCCGGCTATATAGTCGCTATACACTTGTTCAAGAGTAACCCTTTCATTCTCATGAACCTGCTTTAGTTCATTGGGGTTGATACCCTCAACCATTACAGCCAACTCTTTCTTGGTTTGGTTTTGCGCTTGTTCAATAGTCATTTCGGGATATTTACCTAACGTGACCTTAACCGGACTCGTTCGCCCTTTGATTCGCTTATAGATCAAAAACGACTTTACGCCAGTAGGCTTTACCCGTATGGCTAGACCGCTTTGGGCTGTGTCATAAAATAAGATTTGTACTTTATCGGGAGGACATGACAACTTGTTTAAAGCAGCTTTCGTGAACTTGAATTTATTCCCCATTAGACCGCCCCTCAAATTTACAGGATCATCCCCCACCTTATCGAGGCTACACAGGGGCTACAACAGGAATTAAAACACGTTAATAATAATTATTCTACATTAAGAGTAATAGCCTTATATTTCATAACCTTATGATACAGCATTGGTTTCCATTAATTTCTGTAAACACCAGTAAACCAGAAGAACTGCAAACTCATAATCGGTAGGTCCCCTGTTCGAGTCAGGGAGGGGGCACCATCTAAATCAAGTAGTTAAATCAAAATCGCCCTCTTCGGAAGCCACAGACATATCACCATGTAGCAAACTATATTTCGCTAGCTGGATTTATCACAGAAATACCTTTCCATCCTTCCTAAGTTAATCCCCTTTGGTCTTCAAAAGCTAATGCTTAAATTACTCAACAGATCCTCTTTAAATAATGTTGAGCTCATTCAGAACCTCGAATTATGAACGCCCATATATCAATTAGGCATTTTGGTTGAGCTTAATCAAACTCATTGATTTCGATAAGAAAAGCTGCAACCTCCGCCACACATAGAAAAGCAAAATAGTCAGACTCGATTGCTTCCGCATGACGGGGCCAATATTATGAATACGTTGTTTGAAGTACCGAAAAGCATCGGCTCTTGGCCAGTTTCAGGCTAAAAAAGGGGCAGATGCTACATTTGTTAGTGGTTACTATACGATCTTATAATTTGGTTAAGTTCTCCAGATTCCTTCAGGCGGGCAAGGCCTGCATTAAAACGCGCTATCCATTGAGGGCATGCAACATTTTTAATCGAACATACAAAGTGTAATTTTGATTCAGTGACTGGCTTATTCATTGCGAAATGCAATTGAGCTGCCTCTTGGGGAGTATGGTTATCACTTAATATCTGTTTGGCCACTATCGAGTCAATGACAACCATATCCACTCGACCATGAATTAGCATTTTTATACCAATGTTTTCAGTATTGGTTTCAAATATCTTGAGCTGAGGTTTAAGCTTATCAAAGTCATTGCCATAGCTATATCCTCTGGCCGTTGCAATAACATAGGGTTTCAGGTCATTTAACTCGTTCCAGATAATGGGTTTGCTCTTTCTGGAAACAAAGACGTTCGTTATACTCATAACGGGATCTGAAAAGTGCCACTTATCTTCTCTTTCTGAATTTCGAATCCAACCATAAGAGTAAGCATCGTTATTATCTATATCGAATTCAGCTCTCACCCAGCTTTTTTGAAGATGCTTCGTTTCTACTCCGACTTTCGCAAAAATCTCGTCAACAACCAGCTGTAACACCCCCGGACTCTCAAATGAGATATAGGGCGGCCAATCTCCCACATCGAGTTTTATATGGTTACTCTCTGCCAAGACCTCTGCTCGCAGGCCAGAGAATAATGCAGATAGAAAAATAACGAATAGTATTCTTATTGGTTTCATTTCTGACTTAGGAAATAAACATAGACACTTTAAGTATAGGCAGTAACTAAAGTATAAGCACAATGATAATAAGAAAATATTCGATTAATTCAGTACTTTCATAAGCGAATAACAATTGTCGCAACCACTCTCGACACTGCTCAAATTTTATCCTATATATCATTAACCCAAACCAAAAATAGGGTGGGAAAATGGCCGTTAATCCGTAAAATCATAACAGTAAAGTAGTGAAGACCACTGAAGGCTGCCCGTACGACGATGCCACAAATGCACCACCACCTGAAAGAGGATTTGAAGCGCGCTTCGCCCAGTGGGTGATAAGATACCGATGGCCACTCATCGTTATAACCCTTTTGCTGGTTTTCTGTGCGGCCAGCGGTTTGCGCTTTTTAACCTTCAACAATGACACCCGCGTATTCTTCAGCGAAGATAATCCCCAACTATCTGCCTTTGAAGCATTGGAGAGCACCTACAAAAGCATGGGGGCAAACTCGATTGCTTCGGCATGTCAGGTTCCAGGATTATGAATACGTTGTTTGAAGTACCGAAACACTTCAGCTTTGGGCTAATTCTTGATTTTTTTAAATGAACTTTTCTGTCTGTGACTAACGATAAACCTAATACGAAGAATGATCGATATGTGGCACAAGTGAGAGCTAAGCCTCGCCAATTGTTTATCCCTAAAAGGTCGGCTCTTGGCCAGCTTGAATAATGGTTAAATGAATAAGTTAATTTAAATGATATACAAATATAGTATGCTCGCCTTCAAATCGACGAGGGAATATTTTAACGGGATTACCAAGCCCCTCTAATGGGTTGAAGCTTAAACGCCAAGCGCCATTAAGCCATAACCACTCACTTTGCTGCTTATACCATGCATCAGCTACTCTTCTCTTCTTCTGAAAGACCTTAACAAGTTCAACACCTTCATTGGTAATAATTACCCGGCCATATAAGCCCTCTACTGGCTGTGAATTTAACCAATTTAGCGCTTGATGAATTGCAGGGGGAGGTGAGTCGAACTGAATATTAGCTAACAATAAAATAGTTATTACTCCGGCCAATAGTACGGGAACCCGTTTACTAAATAACTTCAAAAGTTGCGCTGCAATCAAAGCCACTAATAATGTTGATAACACAATAAGGGGTAACAAGTGGCGAAGATTATCG
>ENA-OSET01005160-OSET01005160.1-sediment-metagenome-genome-assembly--contig:-NODE-5160-length-11173-cov-3.367249_pt1 | contig 11173 bp, 11 predicted proteins | sample MGYA00237882_ERZ534229 | MGnify/ENA primary metagenome ERZ534229 (study PRJEB26408, sample SAMN06266212) | sediment metagenome | isolation source: Hudson Canyon methane seep mesocosm | place...
TGGATTATTAGTTCCTTTTGGGCTGCAAGAAGAGAATTATTATTTTGTAAATCTTCAGCTTCATTTTTGACTCTCTGATAATTATTGACAATATTATTAACTTCTTCACACTGCTTTTGAGTGCCGGCATAATCATCAAGTAGGAAGCGATGATGGTTCGCTCGAAGTAACAGCTGATGCTCATTTTGGCCATGCATATCAATCAAAAAACTGCCAATATCTTTTAGTGTTGATACAGGCACATTAGAGCCATTGACGTATGAACGAGACTTTCCATCCGAAGCAATAACTCTTCGTAAGATGCATTCATTCTCATTTTCTAAATCCAAGCCCTCTAAAAAAGTTTGAAGCTCGGTTCCAGAATTCAAACTAAATGTAGCCACAATTTCAGCCTTACTTGCGCCTTTCCTAACGAGAGAGGAATCAGAACGCCCTCCAGCAACTAAACTTAATGCCTGAATTAAGATTGATTTACCTGCACCCGTCTCCCCAGTCACAACAGTCATGCCAGACTTAAATTCAACACTTAGGTCTTCGACCACAACTAAATTTTTTACATGTAAGTGCTCAAGCATATCTTTAATTTATTAGACTTTTTGGCCCCAATGAAGCTTTGACCTGATAATTTCAAAATAGTCGTAACCTTTTGGATGAATTAGATGGACAAAATTTTCATGTTGCTTCACTCTAAGAGCAACGCCTTCTGATGCATGAACTGAGGACTGAGCATCAAAGCTAATTGTTGCCCTATCTTCGCAATCTAAAAGAGTAATCAATACCTCACTTTCGCCATCAAGAATGAACGGTCTATGACTCATTGTATGAGGGCTGATTGATACTAGGCAAATCGCATTTGTACTCGGGTGCATAATTGGGCCTCCGCTAGAAAGTGCATAAGCAGTAGAGCCAGTAGGTGTGGTAACTATAATTCCATCTGCCCTCTGATTGTTCACAAAGTCTCCATCAACATTCAGTTCAAACTCTATCATTCTTGGAGTTTCATTCCTATGAATTACCACCTCATTAAATGCTAGATGTTTTGACAATACTTTACCATTTTGTTCAATTTGACAGCTTAAAAGAGATCTTTTCTCTTTGATAAACTCACCATTTAGAACCGCACTAACAACTGGCGTCATTGAGTCAACTGAAACGTCGGCTAGAAAACCAAGGCGTCCTAAATTAACTCCAAGTATAGGAATATTGAAGTCTACATAAGTTCTTGCGGTATTCAATATGGTACCGTCACCACCAACAACAATAATTAGATCAGCATTTTTCTCAAAGTCTTGTTGATCCTCTAACAAAATAACACCAAGATCTTTAAGGAGAACACCAAGCTCCAGAGCAGTTTTTTGACTGGTAAAATCGTTTGGTTTACAGATAACGCCAATAGAATTAAACATAGGCCTTGAAATATACTAAAAAGTAACTAAATATCACATTAAATATACATTAGTTTGGTAACACAATGACAAAAAAGAAGGAACAAAAAACTCAAAAAAGCGCCTCCAATAAAGCTAAAGAAGAGTTAGAAGATAACTCAAAAATTGAAGATTTAGAATCTCAACTTCAAGAGGCACAACAATCTGCCAAGGATAATTGGGATAAATTATTGCGTTCGCAAGCCGAAATGGAGAATTTAAAAAGAAGAACGACAAAAGATTTAGAAAATGCGCACAAGTTCGCACTCGACGGTTTTGTAAAAGCGCTTCTTGAGGTTAGTGATTCTCTAACCATGGGTATTAAATCTGCTAAGGATGAAAAGGCCACAATAGAAACCACAACAGAGGGCCTAGAGCTTACTATGAAGGTTTTCAATAGCACACTAGAAAAATTTGGTGTTGAGTCCATTAACCCAGTTGATGAAAAATTTGATCCTGAACTCCATGAAGCTGTCACTATGGTTCCCATGCCAGATAAAAAATCAAATACTGTTCTAGAGGTAATTCAGACAGGATTTACTCTTAATGGACGACTTGTAAGACCGGCACTTGTAATTGTTGTTCAGTAAAGTTTCCTTATGGACATGCTGCAAAGATGGTTGTAAATATTTTTCTTCATGCCATTTTTGCAATACTTGCAATACCTCTAGGTTTAGTTATTTTTCTAAACAAGAAAGGAACCTCTAATCATAAACTTTTAGGATGGATTTGGATAGTTCTGCTGGTCATTGTATCAATATCAGCAATCTTTATTCAAACATTAAGCCCAGGCCAATACTCACTAATTCATTTGCTAATCCCCTTTACTTTGGTTTCATTAATTTATGCTATTTGGAGCATAAGAATGTTTAAAGAAACAAAAAAAATAAACTATCGTTATTCTCATATGTACACGATGATTGGGCTTTATCTGGGAGCGCTATTAGTAGCTGGAACGTTTACACTAATGCCCGGAAGAATGATTCATAGCTTGTTATTTCTTTAAGAAAAATGCTTCATAAAATGCGAAAAATGATGTATTTTGACATAAAATCATGAATTTTTATGAAAATAACCTATAAAAAGCAATTTTTTAATCAAAATATACTGATTTTTTGTTATATATTGCCTATTAATTGAATAAAAATGTTAGATTCAATCAAAAAACCATACTTTTAACGAAAAAATCTTAAAATTTATACTTTTTTATAATTTTTAGCAATAAATTAGTTATTTACCTTGCTTGACAGCACAGAATTAATACTCTATATTCCTCATTGCTCAAGTCGGCAGGCAGTGAGAAAAAAAGGTGTGTGCCAATTAGGTTAATCTACTAACATTAATACTTGGCTATCCTATGAGCGACTTGAGAATCAATAATTCAAAGCAATCATCCGGTCTTTTTACTGAGAACAATACACATTATTTTATTTCTGGATCTGAAGGTCCTGTCCTTATTTTTATTCATGGCGTTGGTTTGTGTAGTGAAATATGGGAGCCTCAAGTTGAATACTTTTCTAAGCATTATAAAGTTATCACTTATGACTTCCTGGGTCATGGATTAACTCCACCTGCTAGCAAAAGCCCAACAATAGAGGATTATGTTGAGCAGTTAAATGATTTGGTAAGTTCGCTAGGTATTTCATCCTTCTCTTTAATTGGGCACTCCATGGGGGCAATTATCAGTATTGCTTATAGCCTTAAATATGAAGATAAAATTCACTCCTTAATTCCTCTAAATATTGTTTATAAAAGGTCATCTGATGCCAGAGAACAGGTCTTAGATCGCGCTAACAAAATTTTACAGGCAGGAGAAATAGGTAATATCGAGCAAACAATTAGTAGGTGGTTTGAAAATAAAAAGGAGCCTGATCAAACCGAGAAAATAAACAAGGTTCGTCAACTTTTACTAAGCGCCTCTCCCAAGGGCTATGGTCATGCTTACAAACTGTTTGCAATGTCAGACTCTATCTTTGAAAATTTGCTTGATAATTTAAACGTGCCTGTACTATACTTGACTGGGAGTGATGATCCAAACTCTAATTCCAAAATGTCTCATGAAATGGCGAAGGAATCTCCCAAAGGCCTTTCGAAAATTATAGATAATGAGGCGCACATGATGGCATACATTGCGCCTGCAAAGCTAAACCCAATAATTAAGGACTTTTTACAACAGAATGAATAAAGATAGAACAAGGAATTTAAGGCAAGCTCTAGGCTCTTTCCCAACTGGGGTTACAGTAGTTTCTTGTCTTGATAAAAACAAAAATCCTCTAGGCTTCACAGCAAATTCATTTACATCTGTCTCACTAGACCCAAAGCTCATTTCAATTTGTATTGACAAAGAGTCATTTAATATTGATTCTTTCTCAATCACTAAGCATTTTGCAGTCAGTGTTCTCTCAGAGAATCAGCAATCTATATCAACAATTTTTGCAACTCCTCACGAAGATCGTTTCAAAAATATAGATTGGAGTACTGAGGAAACTGGAAGCCCAATTATTAGTGGCGCAGTTGCCTGGTTTGATTGCAATACTCAGCAAGTAGTTGATGCAGGCGATCACCTTATTCTTATAGGGAATATTATTGCCTTCGACAGCACTCCAAAAACTCCTCTTATGTACCTCAGAGGAAACTATGTCAATCTTGGGCTAGAGCAAAAAATGCTGCTTGCAATGGAAAATGAAAATACTGAAATAATTGTAGGCGCAATAATAGAATCAACTAAAAAAGTGTTACTGTTGGAAGATAAAAAAAATGGCTCCCTCTACTTTCCCTCAGCATCAAGGCTTGGACACACTGACGATGACGAGAGCCTGCTTGGTGTTCTGAATAATCTTAATATATCTATTAATGAACATTATCTATTTTCAGTATTTGAGAAAGCAGAGGACAAAACCAGTCTTATTTACTACCGTGCTCAAGCCAAAGCAGGTATGGATACTTTGAATGACTCTTTTTATCCATTTGATGCCATTCCATTTGACAAACTTAGTGATGAAGCGAGTAGAATAATGCTTAAAAGATACATTAAAGAAAGAGAGTTGAATGCATTTGGAATTTTTGTTGGAAAAGAAAGCGAAGGCAAAGTAGAAGCTATAAGCAAAAAATAATCAAAATATATAGGAACTGTTGAAATGGAATTTTCTTTATTTGCTCACATGGAAAGAATAGACGAAGGGCAGTCACAAAAAAGATTGTATGATGAGTTTGTTGAGCTCTGTCAAATAGCTGACAGGTCTGGCTTTAAAACGATTTGGAATGGGGAGCATCACGGAATGAACTTTACCATTGCACCAAACCCCTTTGTTAATCTGACCGATCTAGCCAATAAAACTGATAATGTTAGGCTTGGAACTGGAACAATTATTGCTCCCTTTTGGCATCCAATCAAACTTGCAGAAGAAGCGGCGATGACAGATATCATTTCCGGTGGAAGACTTGAGCTCGGAATCGCAAGAGGAGCCTACTCTTTTGAATATGATCGACTAGCTGATGGAATGGATCCTTTTTCTGCTGGCAACGCATTAAGAGAAATTGTGCCAGCAATTAAAGCCCTATGGAGGGGTGACTATACGGGAGAAGGTGAGCATTGGTCCTTTCCAAAAACAACCAGCTCTCCTAAGCCTCAACAATCTCCAAATCCTCCAATATGGATTGCAGCCAGAGATCAAAATTCTCATGACTTTGCAGTAAAAGAAGGCTGCAATGTCCAGGTAACACCTCTATGGCTAGGCGACGAAGAAGTTTCATCACTGATTGAAAAATTTAATATTGCGTGTGAAAAACATCATGACATCAAGAGGCCTAAAATCATGGTCCTACGCCATACTTTTGTAGCTGAGACTGAAGAAGAGGTTCAACAAGGCGCTAAAGATATCTCTCGTTTTTATTGTTATTTTGGAGCTTGGTTCAAAAATGAACGTCCTGTTGAGCAGGGCCTAATGGAGAAGCTTTCAGAAGAAGAGATGGCAAAACTAGAAATGTATTCTCCTGAAAATATGCGTAAAAATAGCATTATTGGCTCGCCTGATGAAGTCATTAAAAGAATCAAGTTTTGTGAAGATCTTGGCTATGATGAATATAGCTACTGGATTGATAGTAGCATGGATTTTGAAACAAAAAAGAAATCACTGGAGCTTTTTATAGACAAAGTTATGCCTGCATTTATTTAAATAGGTCAATGATGAAACACTTTAAACACTACATTAATGGGAAATTTTCAGAGGGCTCGGAAAAGTTTGAGACCTTAAACCCTGCCAATGGTAAGCCTTGGGCAACCTTTCCTGCAGCTACAGAACAAGAATCAAACTTAGCTATTGAGTCAGCTCATGATGCTCTTTATGAGGGGGAGTGGTCAAAACTAAACGCAACTCAACGAGGTAAGTTGATACATAAGCTCGGAGACTTAATCGCTAATAATGCCTCTGAACTAGGAGAACTAGAAACACAGGATAGCGGCAAGCTTGCCGCTGAAACAAAAGCACAGTCAAGCTACGTAGCAGACTATTACTATTACTATGCTGGCTTAGCTGACAAAATTCAAGGAGAGGTTCTTCCAATCGACAAGCCAAATATGCAGGTTTTTACAACCCGTGAACCTATTGGTGTAGTAGTTGCCATTGTGCCTTGGAATGCTCAATTATTTCTATCGGCCACTAAAATTGCTCCGGCTTTAGCAGCGGGCAATACTATTGTCGTTAAGGCTTCTGAGCAGGCTCCTGCTGCATTATTTAAATTCGCTGAGTTGGTTGATGAATGTGGCTTTCCGCCAGGTGTGATTAACATCATTACAGGGTTTGCAGATCCCTGTGGCAAGACTCTAACTACGCACCCTAAAGTTGCGAGAATTGCTTTTACTGGTGGAACAGAAGTTGCAAGACATATTGTAAGGAATAGTGCGGAAAACTTTGCTCATGTCAGCTTAGAGTTGGGTGGAAAATCACCTATGATTATTTTTGAAGATTGCAACATTGATGGTGCTGTTAACGGAATCATTGCTGGCAACTTTGGAGCTTCTGGACAGAGCTGCGTTGCAGGCTCAAGAGTCTTTATACAGCGTTCGATTCACTCTAAAGTAGTTGAACTTATTAAGCAGCGTGCAAAAAAAATTATTGTTGGCAATCCACTTGATAGCAAAACCCAGGTGGGGCCGTTAGCAACAATTCATCAAGTAGAAAGAGCTTCAAAAGTGATCAACGACTCTGTGAAGCAAGGCGCCAATTTAGTTTTTGGAGGCAAGCCGCCAAGCCAGCTAAAAGAAGGCTGGTATTTTGAGCCCACCCTGTTGGACTGCACAAGCCAAGAGTTTGACTGTGTAAAAACTGAACTCTTTGCACCTGTTATCAGCGTGATTGCTTTCGACACAGAAGAGGAAGCAATATCTATGGCTAATGACTCTGACTACGGACTTGGATCTGGTGTATTTACTGAAAACTTAGCAAGGGCTCATCGGGTTAGTGCAAAAATTCACTCAGGAATTGTTTGGATCAATACTTACAGGGCTATATCGCCGATTTCTCCTTTTGGTGGAGTAAAACAAAGTGGTGGAAGTCGTGAGGCAGGAATTGATGCAATTCATGAATATACCCGGACTAAGACAACATGGATTAATACCTCTTCTGAGCCTATGAGCAATCCATTTATAATGAGGTAATAATTTCTTAACAAGGCAAGAATGGAGTAGATTATGGATAAAAAACTATTTGAACTGGGACTATCAAAAAGAAAGGCTACGCTTGGAAAAGAGTACGTAGAAAAAAACTTGGATGCCGCAGATGACTTCAATGAAGATTTTCAAAAACAAATGACTGAATGGTGCTGGGGTTTTGGCTGGGGCGATGAAACAATTGATGCCAAAACTAGATCAATGATGAACCTCACCATGCTTGCAGCACTAGCGAAAATGGATGAATTTGAAGTTCATCTAAAGGGTGCTTTAACAAACGGAGTCAGTATTAATGAAATCAGATCAATCCTCCACGTTATTGCAATCTACTGTGGTGTGCCCCAAGGCGTCGAGTGTTTTAAAGTGGCCAGAGCAGTTTTAGAAGAGGTTGGTGAACTCTAACTTTGTAAATTTCTAATAGATTTTTTAGAGGTTGTAATAGCAACCCCAAAAGAAATGAGCACAACTCCAGCAAGAGCACTGAGACCAATTGTCTCTTCAAATAAAAACCATGCTTGAATCGCAACCAGCGGCGCAACAAGATAAAAATAACTCCCAACGCTTGCTAAAGCATCCTTTTTAATCATTGTCATTAGCAATAAAATTGCGCCAATGGACAAACCTAGGACTTGCCATGTCATTGCCAGAATAAAAGTTCTACTCCAAGAAACTTCTCCATTTTCAAAAAATAAAACAATCAAAATACACAAAATCGATGCACTAAAGTACTGAACCCATGCGCCACTGTATAAGTTCATGTTGCTGCAAAAGCGCTTCTGATAAATTGTTCCAATCGAAATAGCAAATAACGAAATAATGACAGCAAAAACTGCCCAAATTGGAAATCCATCAAAAGCAATCTGTTCAGTTAAATCTAGGCTATCAAACAATACTAAGTACAACCCAACTAGGCCCATTATTAAGCCGGTCCATTGCTTCTTAGATACCTCCTCTTTTAACAATACTCCAGCTACCAGAGCCATGCCGATTGGCTGAAGCCCTATAACCATAGCACCTAATCCAGCTGGCATCCCCCATTTAAGTGCCTGAAAAACCCCTCCTAAGTAAACTCCATGAATTAATACCCCTGCAATCAAGAGATGAAAGAAATCTAGTCTTGTTTCTGGCCATGGACTTTTCTTATAGATAATCAGTATTAATAAAAAGAAAAGTGTGATCACAAAACGATATGACAATAGGGTGAAGGGCTCAGCATATGGAAGCCCATACTTGGCAGCAATAAATCCTGTACTCCAAATCCATACAAAGACCCAAGGTATTAATTTAGGGTTCATTTTAGTTGGCCCTGGAAAGCCTTATTAGCAGCTTTTTGTTCATGGAATATCTAGCAATAAATAGTAGTTTTCAACTTGATTTTATAGATAAAACATAGCAACTCTAAAGAAACCCAATTTAGAAGATCACATGATTAGACTATAATTAGCGCTATCTATTAATTTGTGAAATTTATGAAACGTTTTTGTTTAATTAGCTTTTTGATAATACTGAATATTTTTTCGCAATCTGCTGCAGAAACACCGTCAGTTACTAATGAACTTAGCTCAGAAAACTCTCCTGATATTTCGTCCTTAACTCTAGGTAAAGAAGTACAAAAATCAAACCATCCTCTCCCAGCAGAACAGGCTTTTAAGTTAAGTGCTATTCTGTTGGACAATAATATGCTTGCTGTTCGATGGCTTGTGCAGCCTGATTATTATCTCTATAAAGATAAAATTTCTTTTTCTGTTGATGAAGCCTCTATTGAAAACATCAAGTTCCCTGATGCAACGATTAAGAATGATGAGTTTTTTGGAGAGGTGAGTGTTTACAACATCCCCTTGGAAATACAAATTGAGCTTAACAATATTCAAAAAGACTATGTATTGGTCACTATAAAGCATCAAGGGTGTTGGGAAGGTGGGGTCTGCTACCCTCCTCAAGTTGATAGACTTGAGGTGAGCCTGGAAGGATCAAAAAAAGCCCCTATTCCATCGAATGAAATAGTAACCATTGATGAAAACATAGTCTCGGAGAAATTTCAGCAGGGCGGCCTAGCCCTATTTATTGCTGCATTTTTAGCTGGTCTTGCATTATCTTGGACGCCCTGCGTCTACCCTATGGTTCCAATATTATCTGGAATTATTATTGGGCAAAAAGAAAAGCCTAGCAATCTCAATGCCCTTTTAATGTCGATCACTTTTGTTCTATCAATGTCTGTTGCTTATGGATTAATTGGTGCTTCTGCAGGGTACTTTGGAGCAGGCATTAATTTGCAAGCAATTATGCAAACGCCTTGGGTGCTCTTTGTTTTCAGTTGTATTTTTATCTTACTCTCCTTATCGATGTTTGGCTTTTACGACATTCAACTACCGTCAGGGGTTCAAACCAGACTTACAAGTATTAGCAACTCGCAGTCAGGAGGTAGCTTTGTTGGGGTTAGCATAATGGGATTCTTATCTGCATTAATTGTTGGCCCTTGTGTTACACCTTTTCTTGCAACTGCATTAAGCTATGTTATTGCTGGAGGGAGTGCGGCAAAAGGTGGAGCAAGCTTATTTGCTATGGGATTAGGAATGGGAGTGCCTCTTATAATCATTTGTGGCTGGGGGGTCAATGCACTTCCAAAAGCTGGTCCATGGATGGAAAATGTTAAGAGAGTTTTTGGCTTTGCAATGATTGCTGTAGCCCTCTATCTCTTAGATAGAATCCTTTATCCATTGCTGTCATTAATTCTATGGGCACTGTTGTTTACAGTTGCCCCTATCATGCTTGGAGTTTTTAAAAACATAAGCAGATCTTTGAGTTTGGTTGGAATAGTATTTCGACTCTTTTCTATTTTATTTTTAGTTTATGGTCTGATGTTATGGGTACTTGTTGCCAAAGGTGGAGGCGACATACAACAACCTCTAGATGCAATAATCTATGGTGATAAGATTGAAGCATCTAACACTGTTACTTTTCAAATAATAGATGACGAAACCCAGCTAGATTCATTGATTTTAAAAACCAAATCAAATAAAAAACCACTCGTACTTAAATTTTATGCTGAGTGGTGCATAGCCTGCAAAAAATTAGAAAGAGTTGTCTTTAAGGATTCAACAGTCAATCAATCTCTCAAAGATTCAATGACTTACACTGTTGATGTAACAAAAAATACACAAATTAATCAATCTATATTATCAAGATTCTCACTTGTAGGACCTCCCGCAATTTTGTTTTTTAAGGATGGAAAAGAAATAAGATCCCAAAGAATTATTGGTGAAGTGAGTGCTAAAGAACTATCAAATCGCTTAAATAGTTTAAATTAAATTAGCATTAAATTCCTCTAAATGTTTCTATTTTGCCGCTATAAACTGCTATATGGATGGTAAAATGCATAATTTTGAAGATCTTAAAAAGACAATTTTCTTAGGCTTAAGTTTAACATTTTTAAGCCAAAACATGAACTTACAGTATTTTTAGCCTGGAGCTAAAAATTAACAATTAATTAAAAAATAAATAATAGGAGCATCGATGGATATTCGAAAAGTTAAAAAACTAATGGAGCTTCTGGAAGAGTCTGGAATGGCTGAAATTGAGATTAAGGAAGGTGAAGAATCAGTCAAAATCTCAAGGTTTGGTGCTTCACCCGCACCCTTACAATCCCCAGTTCAGTCCTTCATTCAACAGCAACCTATTGCAAATTCTGCACCAGTTGCGACAACTTCTGCAGAACCTGCTGAAAATCAAACAAGCGACCAGTCTATTGTCTCACCAATGGTTGGTACATTCTATTCAGCACCATCTCCTACAGCAAAACCGTTTGTCACTGTTGGACAAAAAATCAACCAAGGAGATACTGTAGGAATCATTGAAGCCATGAAAATTATGAACCAGATAGAGGCCGATCAATCTGGCACAGTGGTTGAGATATTAATCAAAGACGGTGAAGCTGTTGAATTTGGACAACCATTAATAGTCATAGAATGAGCTCAATAAAAAAAGTCTTAATTGCGAATCGTGGAGAAATTGCTTTAAGAATTCTCAGAGCTTGTAAGGAGCTTGGAATTCAAACGGTTGCAGTCTATTCAACTGCAGATAA
>ENA-OSET01005161-OSET01005161.1-sediment-metagenome-genome-assembly--contig:-NODE-5161-length-11171-cov-5.165855_pt1 | contig 11171 bp, 17 predicted proteins | sample MGYA00237882_ERZ534229 | MGnify/ENA primary metagenome ERZ534229 (study PRJEB26408, sample SAMN06266212) | sediment metagenome | isolation source: Hudson Canyon methane seep mesocosm | place...
GCTCTTAGACATGTGATTAAAACTTCAGCCAAGGATGAATCAAAGTCTTAATCCCTTCTGTGTCAGGGAAGCTCTTAGACACACATCAGTATTCATGGGAGACTTAACCGACAGTCTTAATCCCTTCTGTGTCAGGGAAGCTCTTAGACGATACTGAAAACTCTTTGAAGTCTAATGCAATGGTCTTAATCCCTTCTGTGTCAGGGAAGCTCTTAGACTGTCACATCCGTTTCATCCCGTTCGGTTAAATTCGTCTTAATCCCTTCTGTGTCAGGGAAGCTCTTAGACCTAGCAGTAGTAAAAAGTGTATTATGTGTAATCGTCTTAATCCCTTCTGTGTCAGGGAAGCTCTTAGACTGAAGAAGAAGAAGAAATCTTAATAGTAACAAAGTCTTAATCCCTTCTGTGTCAGGGAAGCTCTTAGACTGCGACCCCTGAATAAGCCTTTATAATCAATGGACTATACAGCCCCATCAGGATTAAGGTTTTTAGGTCGTTTTTAGAGCTTAAAAAATAGACTGTTTTCACCATTCGTCTAAGAGTAAATCAGCTGACATTGTACAACGATATAAAGATTAAGGCTATATAACTAAAACGGGTAGTGTCACAAATTTGTCAATAATTTAAAGCTGAATTGAAGTCAGTATAGTTTACTCATCTATTAACAACACAAAGAAAGTTGATGAATAACTAGCGCTATTGGGATCTTTAGTTTTAGACAAATTTGTCAATGTACATTTTTTTTTCACCACTGACTATACTAATCCCACTGTCACTATTTGAGGAGCATTACAACATGAAACTAAAAGCATTATTGTTTACTGCTGTTAATTCAGCTCCTTTTTTAGCACTTATGAGTGGTGGTCTTTCAGCAGTAATAGAGATATTAGGTTATTACCTTGCGATGTTGTTGGTTTTTATGTTTACAGGGCTATAAAAATGGAGAATATTATGTCAATTAAACACCCTGATTTTATTGAATTTGAGATAGGCACTTATTGTAATCGTACTTGTAGCTGGTGTCCTAATGCCTTAAATTCAAGAGGACATGAAAAGAACCATGTTGCACCTGCGTTATGGCGCAACTTTTTACAGGATCTTGCGACAGAGCATTACCAAGGTATCTTAGCGATTCATAATTACAATGAACCTTTGCTAGATCCTTATGTTTTTGATCGTATTAAAGATGCGCGTGAGATTGCACCTGAGGCTAAATTAGTAGTCTTTACAAATGGTGATCCTCTTAACACAGTTGTTCTTGATGAGTTAAAGGCCTTATCAATACATGAGCTTAGGATCACCTTATATCCTAAAGAGAACCGTGAAGGCGTCTTAACCCCTTATGCATTAGATAAGCTTTTTAAACGCATCAGCATGTCTGAGGGTGATTTTACTTTAACCCTTACAGATCGTGGCTTAGAGTATGAAGGCAAACAAGACAACTTGAACTTTTTCATTATTGTACCTATTGTTGAAAACTACACTAATCGTGCCGGTAGCCTCAATATGAGCAAGATGGTTGTTCGTACTGAACCGTGTTACTTACCGGAGCACTCCGTTGCAATTGATTACTTAGGTAACTTTAAATTATGTTGCCAAGTTCAAGATGTATTAAATGATGATGTTTACAACATTGGCAATATCGCAACAGAAGGTTTCTTTTCAGTCTGGAAAGGTTACAAGCTGAACACTATTAGAGCTAAGTTAAGAGACAGTGATTTCTCAATGCTCAAGTATTGTTCAGAGTGTGATCACAGTAAAGACTATAGTCCTGCTTTGGCGGCTTAACAACATGTGTACTTTAAACACTGATTGGCATAATCGAGTAATTCAACAGGCTGTGTTAAAGCCATATCAGTCAATAGAGACCATAAGATATTACGGTGTAGCATTACTCTTAAGTGACTTTATAGCGCGGGCTATGAAAAACAAACAAGATCTTGATGTGAATGCTAAGCGGCAGATGAAGATATTAAAGTTAAAAGAATCTTTAATCTTATTACGTTTACAAGCCGGCACTTTTGTTCCAGTAGCTATAGAACACCATACGCTTCAGCAACGTATTGAAAATGCAATGAAAATTCAAGCTTTTTAACAAATTTGTCATACCAGCTAAGTAACATATTAATCGTTATTATTAGTCCAGATTTTAAGAAAAAGGGAACCACTATTATGAAAGCTAATTTATCACACCATGCCTTTGCTAGAGTAACAAACAGACTGTCGATGAGTCCTGAAATCTTAATGGCGGTTATCAATCATGACTTGGCGATTAATATTGGTCAGGAAAGCAAGAGTAATCGAGTACACAAGCTTTTTTATAGTCATCGTGACCAGATGTGTTTTGTGGCTATTCAAGATATTAAGACAGGGACGGTTATTACCTTATTACCGATTGACTACCATAACAATATCGCCTGGATTGTCTCTTTAGAGTCACAGAATCAAGCGAAGCGTTTAATGATACAAGGTCACAACTTGTCTGTTTCTGATGTACCTCAAGTGACAAAAGAGACGCCTAACCTTGCGTTAGTGTTCAAGATCTCTGCAAAAATGACAGACGATTACGGACGTTATAAAAAGAAAATCAATGTAGGTACTTGGCCTTGTCAGCCTTACTCATATGATGCTGATTATCTTATCAAAGATAAGACTTTTATCCGCTTCTTAGTAAATAAGATGAAAGAGAAACTTGCTAAGCTGAATGATGAGGAGAGCTTTGTTAATATGATTGCGATTAAGACCGGCAACAGAGGCAAAGAAACCCTTTATCCTATTAAAGACATACTGAGTATGGCCTAATGAATATCTTATTTGTTGAACGAAAGGGCATGGAGTTGCGTTATGAACGTGCCTGCTTATTAATCTACGATCAAGGTAAGCGTATCAACAGTGTTGCTTTAAGAGATATAGAACGAATTGTTGTCTCCCCTGATGTTACCTTAAGCAGTGGTGTTTTAGGCTTAATTGCTGAAAAGGACGTGGCGCTGATTGTTGTTAATGCCCGTTACCCTGATAGAACAGCTACTTTATCCGGCGTGATCAGTGGTGATATTAATCGTCGCTTGAAACAATACCAATGCCATCAAAACATGAATGTTCGTTGTTATTGGGCTCAACAGCTCATTGTTCAAAAAATTAGAGGTCATTTACATCTGTTAACCCAGATGAAATATCAACGGTCTGATTTACGCTTTGTTTTAATGAAAGCCATTCGTAGCTTAAAGACCATAGAAGAAGGTTTACTAAACTATCAAGAAGACACGTTAGAGACATTAAGGGGCAAGGAAGGTGCCGCAGGGGCTATTTTCTTTAAAGCGTATATTGGTCTGTTTTCAAGTCAATTGAACTTTACAGGTCGTAACCGCAGGCCTCCAAAAGACCCTGTTAACGTCTGTTTATCATTGGCTTATACCTTGGTTTACCAAGAAACTTTAAGTGTTATTAAGACAGTGGGTTTAGATCCCGCTTTAGGGTGCTTACATGCACCAACCTATCATCGGTCATCATTAGCCTGTGATTTGATGGAACCGATTAGACCTTTGGTGGATGCATGGGTGTATCAGCTTTTCCAGTCAAACACTTTAACTATAGATCACTTTACCCAAACTGATCGTAGTATTTTAGGTAGGGCTGGTAAAAAAGCTTTTTATACAGAATACCATCAAAAGGGGCCTGCTTTGAGAAAGCTCCTCAGGCGCTATGCCCAGATAGCGGTTAAAGCAATCGAAACAGGAGAGCATGATGCAACGTATTAAGTACTTAATCTGTTATGACATTTGTCATCCTAAGCGTTTAAGAAAGGTACATCGCTGTATCCGTGACTGGGGAATGCCCATTCAATATTCAGTGTTTGAAGTTAATGTGTACGCACAGCAATTAGACAAATTACTTAACGAGTTGAAAGCCATGATTGATGACTCTGAAGATAAAATCAATATTTATCCATTAGGACAACAACTTGAAAGACGAACACTAGGAGTACCTCAAGAAATGACAGAGTTTATGTATCTTTAAGTTAACAAATTTGTCATTTAGCACTTCTGAAACAGACTCTTTATACTGAACCTACTTTTTAAACAATAAGGAAGCAAACAAGATGCAAATCATTCTTATCAGTATTGCTATTCAAGCTGCAATTTGTATTGCAGGAAAGCTTGTTGCTAAAGCAGCAGTTATCTCAGCCACGGCTGTTTCTACAAGATAAAGGAGTGTAGAAAGCATCACAAATTTGTCACTTTAGACAATCAGAACAGACTCCTTATATACTAAACCTTGATTATTTTTATCATTAAATTTTTGGAGAATATTATGCCAGCTATCCCAGCCATTATCCCAGCAGCCGTCGGCGCAAGTAACGTCGTTAAAGTAGTAAGTTTAGCAGCTAGTTTGAACCCTGTAACTGCTGTAGGTATTAGTGTGTGTGTTATCTCAGTGGGTATTTTTTGTTCAATTCGTAACGGTACTATCAGTGATATAGATATTAACTCTGAAGGCCTCAAGGCTAGTTTTTATCCTCCTAGTTAAGGCGAGGCTCAATGAGTTTCTGATCCATCACCCACCTTTAAAAAGAGAGTTGAAGCGTATGTTTAAAAGAATAGTAACAGAGTTAAGTGTGACAGTGGCTTGTGACATCATGTTCTCAGGTGGAATGTTGACAGCGCTTGAAGGCATTTTGATTTTAACCAGCTTGAATGAAGGTTAGTAGACAAATTTGTCAATCAAGTTATTTTTAACCAAACCCGTAAACTGTTTAAAACTAAAGCAAACAATAAACCAAGAAATAACATGGAGATTCAATGGCGATTGTATTAGGGACTAACATTATGAGAATGGCTGTATTAGGAGCTAGCTTAAACCCTGTTTCTATTGTTTGCATGGGTCTATGTTCTATTTCAGCATATTACGCCTATCAACTATCACAACAAGATATGGCCGAAGTTGAAGTCAATATAAAGGATAGATGCTTCAACGCTCAGTTTCATAAAGGTGATAAACAATGAGTGACTTTCCTTGCGATCAGTGTGGATTATGTTGCCAACGATTGAACTTAAATGCGCTATATAAGGATTTAGATAGAGGTGATGGGACTTGTAAACACTTTGATGAAGCGACCCTTTTATGTACCGTTTATGCAGAGCGACCAGATATATGTAATATCCAAATAATGCATAAAACCTACTTTGCACAACATTATAGCCAAGCAGACTTTTACACTTTAAATCAAAAGGCCTGTGAAGATCTTAAACATTATGAAGAGAACAGATATGAACACTAATACTTTACGCAAACACTCCGCTTTGTTGTCAGGGAACTCAATGGATCTGTTAGACCGATTGGAAACTTTACAAGGAAAAAGCGCTGATAAAGCCCCTTTAAATGTCATTGTCTTTGGTAAGTACAATCACGGCAAAAGCTCCTTTTTAAATGCTTGGTTGCGGGAACCGATTTTTAAAGCTGAAGATGTACGGTGTACCGTTCAAGTTCAAAGCCACCATGATGTAAAGAACAATGTGGTGTGGACAGATACACCGGGATTAGATGCGGATAAGCACGATGATCATCTGGCTCAAGCGGCGATTAAATCAGCAGATGTAGTGTTATTGGTCCATGATGTGATTTCAGGGGAATTGGATAAAAAGGAACTTGATTTCATTCGTTATTACACGCAACACGAAGGCAAAGGTAAACTCAGAGTTTTATTGACTAAGATTGATCAAGCCGAAAGTGAGCTTAAGACGATTCAAGCCTCGATTAAATCTCAGGTTGCAGCCTTTGATTTACCCGTGTTTGCGGTGTCTTCAACTCGTTATCAAAAGCATTTAGCGAAAGACAGTGATGTATTTTTGATAAAAAGTGGCTTTCAACCTTTGTTTCCGATGTTACGTCAAGCGATCAAAGATAAGCTGAAGCGACGAAAAGCAGAAGTTAGCAGCCTTTGTGATGTTTTGATACAGGATTTAAAGCGCTCAAAGCAACAGCGTATTACACAATTAAACACGCTTCAGTCTCGTGTTGACACTGAAACTCAACAATTTATCCGTGCTAAACAGCACCTTTTAAACACCTTACATTAGGAGATTACCATGCCATTACCTTGGATTTTAGGGGCTGCCGCTGTTGCCACCGCCGCTTATGTACTATCAGATGATGAAGAAGATCGTGCAGATGAACGTCGTCGTGAAAATCGTCGTGAAGCCCGTCGTCAAAGTGAAGCCCTTGCTGCTGAGTCTCAAGCACGCAAAGCCGCTGATGAACTCAATGCGGCTCGCAATATGGGACGTCAATTCTTTCAACAGTATTATGGCCATGTGCCTCACTCTGTCAGCAATGCGTCTAGCAAGCAAGCGATTAGATCTGCAATTCAAGCGCATAGTGGCACTAAGTCTTCGTCACTAAAAGGCTTAAGTAGCCAAGTGAATTCAGTACAACATGAACTTGATATTATTGAAACTCTGATTGCTAGTTTAAAAGGAAACAACTAAATGCATACTCATTCTGGGGAAGTTACTCAATTCTTTAAGACACTCAAGGATTTTAAAGGCGTTGTCGAACAAAGCCATGCCGATAAGCATCAGGCTGATCTTGCTCAGAATGCGTTAAGCGAGAGATTAGCTCAAAATGTTGCAGGTTTGCGGGTACTTAACCCAGAAAAGAACATCTTTCATAAAGAAATCAATGCGTTAACACTTGCTATTGAGGAGACCCTTAATTACATTGAAACCGCTCAAGGGGCTTTAAAGCACCGTATTCAAGTACAAACAGCGCATCAAGATAAATTGATTATGCTGATCTTTGGTAAAGTGAATTCGGGAAAAAGTAGCTTCTCTAATTACTTAGTGAGCTTATGTCAGGATGCGTTACAGACAGAACAAGCGGATTACTTCTATTTCAAAGACGGTGAAAAATGCGCTATGGACAGTGTTTTTAAAGAAGGTAGTGTGGAAACCACAGCACAGATACAAGGGGTGGAAATAGGTAATCTGTTGTTATTGGATTCACCCGGATTACATTCCGTCACAGAAGAGAACGGGGCGCTTACCCAGCAATACAGTGATAGTGCAGACCTTGTTTTATGGATGACAGGATCAAATTCACCGGGTCAAACTCAAGAGTTAGACGAGTTAAAAGCTGAACTGAACAAGGGCAAAGTATTGTTCCCTGTGATTACTAAGAGTGATCGCTGTGAAGAAGATGAAGTGATGATCAATGGGCAGCCTGATATCGTACAAGTGTTATCTATGAAAACGCCTGAGACCCAAGGAAAACAGCAAGAGGATGTTTATCAACGTTCACTGGATAAACTGTCTGAATTAGAGATGCCTTTAAAAGCAGGACAATTGAAAAAGCCAGTGTCTATTTCAACCTATTATGCCAAAGAATATGCAGAGGATGCCAATGTCTTAGAAGACGCTGGGATTGATAGCTTATTTGAGGGCTTAAACAGTATCTATCAAGAGGCGATTAGCTATAAAAAGGATAATATTCAGCAGCAAGTTAAACACTATACCCAAGAGATTCAACAGCATTTAACGGACAATACTTTACAACCGTTTATTGCCTTAGATAAGAGTTTAACTAAGCAAATAAAACAGGTAGAACAGCAGTTAAGTTTTATTAGCGAGAGCATTATTAATCAAGTGGCGCTGCATATTCCTCAGATTGTCTCTCAGCATGAAAGCACCCGAGATATTAAAGCCATAGAACAGTCTGTTTTAGCAGAAATTGAAAAACACCGTAATGAAGCCTTTGAAACGCTCTTTGCTAAAATGTTTCAAGATCTTAAAAAAGCCACAGTGGATAAAGTAGATAAACTAAATATCAAGGCTTCTTTTGAGGAACAAACTATTGAGTATGAACAATACTCCGGTTCAAGGTCTAAATCAATTTTACAAACAGTATTAACAGCCGGCGGTGCAGCTTTAGGTGCATTAGGTGGACCCGCCGGTATGGCAGCTGGTGGCGCGATAGGTAATGCGATTGGAGGGGCTGTTGGCAGCAAAACCTTAGTGGACAGTAACACGGTGTCTGAAGTGGTCGGCGTAGATTCCAGTCAACTTGAAGCTGAATTGCACAGTCATATTAAACAAGTCATCCCTGAGATGGTTAAACAGAATGCTGAAGCTTTATTAAAAGAATTCAGTCCCTTGCAAGCTGTTATTAATAGCTCCTTAGAGCAGATTAAACACTACCAACACGAGAACCGTTAATGCACACTTTTTTGCCTGAACTCTCAACCTTAGTAACTACACTGAAACCTTATTGGCTTGAGTATTACCCCAATGAAACTGAACAAGTGTTTCAACAAATGGAGTCAAAGCTACAGGCAGAACAGCTCAGTATTCAAGTCTATGGCGCTTATAACGCAGGCAAGAGTACTTTAATCAATGTCTTACTCGGTGAAGAACGGGCTGAAACAGGCGAGATTCCGACCACGGATAGAATTGATATCTACGATTGGCAAGGTTATCAATTATTAGATTCTCCGGGAGTGAATGCACCGATTGCACATGAGCAAACCAGCTTAGCCGCTTTAAAGCAGAATGATTTGATATTGATGGTGATTCGACAAGATGATCAAGATGCTAAAGATATCTATGATCGCTTATTTGCATGCCTTGAAGAAGGCAAACAAATCTTTATCATCCTTAATTACAATGGCCTTGATCCCAATAAGAAAGGGGAAGGTGGGGTGAGTTTACTGATGGATCAAATTTACACTATTTTGTTAGATAGGGCAGAGTCAAAAGATATCTCAGTTGAATATCTGCAAGCGCATGTCAAAGTATTACCCATGCAGTTGGCCAGTGCTTTAAAAGCCCGCCAAGAGAATAAAGCGTTGTTGTTATCACGCTCAGGCTATGTTGAGTTTATTCATCAATTTGAAGCCTGGGTGAAAGCATACGATGATGAGCAACACTTTGTAGCCTCGATAACACGCTATCTACAGCAACACCTGATTGTACCTTTGTTGAAAAAATGTACGGTTGAAACACAGGCTGAAAGTCAGCAAATAGCGCAAGCGGTTCAACAGTTGCATTTACAACGTGATAATTTGATTGCGGCTTCGATGACAGAAGCTAGAAGCCTGGTGTTTGCACAGAAGCCAAAACTGTTACAGGCTGTTCAACAGTCCGAAACCGAAAGTGCGTTACAGCAGCAGCTTAACCTTATCTTTCAAACGGTCTATCAGACTTTAAATCAATGGGTACAAGAACACAGTGAACAAGCTAACTTATCTTTAATGCAACAAAATGTTACGCATACTGCTCAACCGGTTAATAAACCGTCAGAGAATGCTCATGAGGCGATTGACTTAGGAGTAGACGCGCTGAAGCAATTTAATAATACGGATAATCTTAAACAAGGCTTACTTCAGTTACGTGCTTTGAAAGTACCGTTTATTAAAGGTCGTTGGGAATCAACTTTATCAGGTTGGGCGAGTAAGGCAGTGCCTTTCTTACAAGTGGGCTTTGCTTTGTATGATCTATACAGAGAAAACAGTCTCGAAACCGAACGTAATCAACAGCAAGCCTCTCAAGCCTTACAAGTACATCAATTGGTGGATAACATTTCTCATGACGTGTTAAGTCAGATCAGTGATGATTTAAAGAAAACCTTTTATACACTCTTTGAAGCTCCCTTGCGTTTACAGACTGAACAGCAACATCAGCACAACAAAACAGTGACACAACGAGAGCAAGACTATCAGAGCATTAGCCTGTTAGCTCAGGATTTAGAACACTTCACATTAGCTTAAAATAGGAAAGACCATGCTGTTTATATTGACTGTACTAGTAGGATTAATCACACTGTTCATAGCCGCTCTTTACGGTTTCTCACAACGTTTTGAAATTGTGTTTTCACCCGTTTCTCGATACCCAATATTTTTATGCATCAGAGAAGAGACTACAATAATGGATTCAGAACCCAGAGCATCATATCTAAAACGGTCATCACACCATGAATTCTAAACCCAATAAAGTACTGTATCATGCGCATTGCATGGACGGCTACGCGTCAGCATGGGCTGCTTGGACAGTCTTAGGCGGAACAGCTGATTATCAAGCTGTTTACCATCAACGTCCTATACCTGATTTTCCTAAAGGGACAACACTCTATATCCTAGACTTTTGTTATTCTGTTGAAGTGTTAATAACAGCGGCTAAGAAAGCCAAACAAATCATTATCTTGGATCATCATATCAGTGCAGAGGATGAGGTTAATGCCTTTTTAAAATACGACACTTTGCCTGATAACATAACGGTTGTCTTTGATCAACAGCACAGTGGTTGTGTGATTGCATGGGAATATTTTCATCCTAATGTGAAAACACCGGCTCTTTTAGAGCATATACAAGATCATGATTTATGGCGCCATCAATTACCTAAGACCGAAGCTATTTGCAAAGCTTTGTATTTAGAGTTACCGCTAAAGTTTCCATTATTTGAAAAACTTAATCTTTCTCGTTTAAGCAAAGACGGTGAAGTGTTGTTAAAGCAGCATCAATTTAATGTAAAACGGCTGCTATCCGCACAACATGTTATTGAAATTAACGGTGTGAAAGGTTTGGCCGTTAATGCACCCGGATTATTTGCCAGTGATTTAGGCCATGCATTAGCAAAACAATCAGGCACCTTTGGAATGACCTATATCTATCATGGTAAGCATCAACAGTATGAATGCGGCTTACGTTCTATTGGTGATTTTGATGTGGCTACATTAGCGACAACATTAGGCGGTGGTGGGCATAAAAATGCATCAGGCTTTAGTTTAAATCAAGCTGATTTTTTAGCCTTATTTAAGTCTTAAGTTCTGTTATATGTGTGTTCCAAGTCCACCTAGGTTATATCAATGCACCGCTTGTTCATGGCAATATTTAGCAAAAAATAGCTCTGACCGTTTAAGTCCAATGGAATTTCAATTACAATCAGAACAATGTCCATGTTGTGGGCAGCTCATAAGGCGGTATGATAACCCTTCTATGTATAGGCTCATTAAAAATGTATTATTTAAGTTATCCAAGCTTGAGATTAAGATTTGAGTATAATATCAGCCTCTATTATACTAACGCCTGAGTTTAGCTCTTTAGACGAAGATTATGATGAAAATAGCCGCTTTTACAAGCTCTAAAAACGACCTAAAAACCTTAATCCTGATGGGGCTGTATA
>ENA-OSET01005165-OSET01005165.1-sediment-metagenome-genome-assembly--contig:-NODE-5165-length-11167-cov-78.291163_pt1 | contig 11167 bp, 8 predicted proteins | sample MGYA00237882_ERZ534229 | MGnify/ENA primary metagenome ERZ534229 (study PRJEB26408, sample SAMN06266212) | sediment metagenome | isolation source: Hudson Canyon methane seep mesocosm | place...
GGGCGTGGGGAAGACTGATTACCGAAAAATTATACTTGCTAAGATTTGGAAACACCCCCACGGGCGTGGGGAAGACCAATTTGACCAGTGTACTGCTTACCTGTTGAAGGAAACACCCCCACGGGCGTGGGGAAGACACATAAAAACAAACGAAGAAGCAAAGCGGCTTGGAAACACCCCCACGGGCGTGGGGAAGACGGCTGTTGATAATGAAGATAGAGAGCAGGCTAAGAAACACCCCCACGGGCGTGGGGAAGACACCTCGTAAGCGTCGGAAACTATCGCTAAGTCAGAAACACCCCCACGGGCGTGGGGAAGACTACTGTCACAGCAGACGAAGCGGACGATGTATAGAAACACCCCCACGGGCGTGGGGAAGACCGCCTAAGTCGATTCTTTCGCTATCAGTCGTTAGAAACACCCCCACGGGCGTGGGGAAGACTGATTACCGAAAAATTATACTTGCTAAGATTTGGAAACACCCCCACGGGCGTGGGGAAGACCCACTCCTGCAACAGGGTTAATATCTCGCGTAGGAAACACCCCCACGGGCGTGGGGAAGACTAAACCGCCTGAGCTTTTGCCAAATAGGATCAAGAAACACCCCCACGGGCGTGGGGAAGACTATCTGCGAGTAATATTACAGACTTTCTTGGCGGAAACACCCCCACGGGCGTGGGGAAGACCCACTTGCAAAGACTAGACGGAAAAGTGGCTTAGAAACACCCCCACGGGCGTGGGGAAGACCCTGTGCCGGTTGCGGTAAGATAGTCATTGATAGAAACACCCCCACGGGCGTGGGGAAGACGTTATTGAAAATTGGCAACTGGAAGGGTCATGGGAAACACCCCCACGGGCGTGGGGAAGACATAGCGAAATGAAAGCGTTGGTTGCTGAATCTAGAAACACCCCCACGGGCGTGGGGAAGACATTCCATGGACAACCTTGTCCCAAACTATCGTAGAAACACCCCCACGGGCGTGGGGAAGACCCGTTTCGTGTCACCAAGTCACCTAGAAACCCAGAAACACCCCCACGGGCGTGGGGAAGACGTCGGTCAGCGAATAATGTTTTTAGCTCAAATGGAAACACCCCCACGGGCGTGGGGAAGACACTACTCGCTCCAGTCGAGCTAGAATGCGGCAGGAAACACCCCCACGGGCGTGGGGAAGACACTAGATACATTACAAAACTGTCTCCAACTCTAGAAACACCCCCACGGGCGTGGGGAAGACTCCTTCACTACTTTATCATTCACCTTTGCCATAGAAACACCCCCACGGGCGTGGGGAAGACATATTAACGGTAGAAACCTTAACGGTAAGTCTAGAAACACCCCCACGGGCGTGGGGAAGACCTGAATTTACAGAAGATGAACGTGCTAATATAAGAAACACCCCCACGGGCGTGGGGAAGACTTTATAATATTTAAATTTCAGGTTATTTTGATAGAAACACCCCCACGGGCGTGGGGAAGACAGAATACCTGGCGAAACCTTTACTTTACCGTCAGAAACACCCCCACGGGCGTGGGGAAGACAAGTAGGAATTGGGCAGTCTAAAGGTGGGTTTGGAAACACCCCCACGGGCGTGGGGAAGACCACTGTTCAACCCCGATTGAACCGAACACTGGAGAAACACCCCCACGGGCGTGGGGAAGACTTTCATCTTCGTTGTATCTGGCGTCAATCGTTAGAAACACCCCCACGGGCGTGGGGAAGACAAACTAAAGGAATAAACCCCTCTTGATGGGTTAGAAACACCCCCACGGGCGTGGGGAAGACACCAATATTTAGTGTTTATTTATAGGTTGATCGCAAGATATAGTGGTTTCATCATTGGTAATTTTCTCAATTACTAACTGTAACCCCGAAAATTCTACTAAATTACGTTTGGTATCGCCAATACCTAAAATTTCATAACCAGGAACAGAAGGGATTTTTCTAAATATCATTAGCCCACTTTCCTGAGGACAGTATTGAAAAAGATAATCAATCACTTTTGAGGCTACCGAATCTTTTATACCAGAAACAAAAACATTAGCTCTAGGTTCTACAAACCATAATTTCATTCTACCTCGAACTGCAGGAGGCAAATTATTTGCGATGACGACTAACATTATTTTTTACCTCCCAATATATCTTCTATATCATTACTTATATTCACAAGTAAATCCATTTCAATGACTCGTTTACGAAAAGAATTTGATACTTTATGCCGATTATATTTACCAGCCATTTCTAAAGTTAAAGAAAATGCTAAGTCGATACACAGATTTTCTTTGTATAAATCTGCTAGATCATAAACAAATGGTAAAGGGCTACCTGAATGAATAAATCCTATATGTGGAGAGTAACCTAAACTGTGTACAGCTGAACTTATTATTCCATATAGGGCGGCATTACTAGATGTTAAAATTTGATTAGTCATATCACCCATTTCAAATTTACCAGGTGTAAATTTTCTCCCTTTCCACCCCACATTATATTCTTTGGCTTTTTTTTCGTATATTTCTCGTACTCTAAAACCCTCCATTCCCATCATTTCGTTTAGCGTTTTATCTTTTAAATCTGCTGTAGGAAAACGGCGTGAAAACATCCTTCTAGCTACTTCAACGGATTTTTTCTTATCACTTGATAATAACATCTGTTTTTTCAAATTTCGTGTATTAGATGTTGGTGTTTGACCTGCCGCATAAAAAAATAGACTATCCTCACCTACCCAGCACATAGAACAATTTGCTGCTGCCATTATCTTAACGGCTTCATGGGTAACCGTTGTTCCTGGTCCTAGAAGCAAACAATTCAGCGTAGCAACGGGTAAACGAACCACATTACCATCACAATCAATCCATTTCACAGAGCTATCATCAATCTCTAAACGCCCACGCTCTAAGTAGATGAAAGGATATTTATCTTTTATTTGAGGTAATGTGTCGCGTGTGACCTTAATAATTAAGCGCGTTATATCAGGTTCTTCACTCATAGTTATCCTTTATAAAATATCCCCAATAAGATAAGGCTTGAGGAAAATAAGTACATTTCATGAACATGAAAATGTCAGCCAGAAACACCCCCCCCCACGTTAGTGGGGAAAACCCTAATTATTAAAGAGCAATACATTTAAGTATTAATTATAGTCACGCGTCGATCACGGTAAAGTTTATGCTCGCCAAAACAAATAGGTACATCAGTAAGGCTAAAAATTTCATCACCTTCGTGTTCACCATCCAAAACACGAAAATCCTCTAATAATGTTTTTTCAGTTGCAATAATTTGAGCGGCTGTTATGGCTTGATCTTCGTTATCAAAAATATCACGATAAATAAAATCAGTCGGAACGCAGGACTTACGCCCTAAATACAAATCCCAAACAGGGTTTTTAAAGGATTCTGTAATACTATCTACTTTATCTTCTGGTACTTCAAGAATAACGGCAAAATAAGCATCTTGTAGGTAATAGCGATAAGTTAGCTTTGCCCCACCCCCTACCGCTTTTTTCCCATCACGAGTTTTAGGAATCAATAAACTTTGCCACGGGTCTTTATGGTCATAACCTGAACCGACCATATGAAAGTCACGTAATAAAGGTTCACGATCAAGTTTAATAATTCCCTCTGCGCCTTTTTTTCGGCTACGGACAAACGATAATACTGTTTGTTGAAGCAGTGAAAATTCAGCTAACAGTTCTTTTTGTTCACCACCAGCCCCCAATGCACAACACACTAGACCCATAATTCCCGATTTAGTGGGAAAATTCAGCGAATCACGACGACCAAACTTAGAATCGTGTCCCCATGATTGCAGAGGACTTTCTAGCCACAAGAGTAAATAACGTGTACTCATAACTATGCCTCAGCATGACTTTTTAATGCATTACATAAATCATCAATGCTGAAATTTTCGTCTTCGCCAAAGGTATATTCATTAATTTTTCCAAACAAGGATCCTGAAAGTTTTTCTTTTTTGGCTAAATAGTTGTTTAATTCATCAATACTAGGTTGAATAAACCCCCCATTTTTGGCTTTGATGGCTGTTTCAAAAGGAACTTGTAAACGCTGTCCTTTACGTACAAATACTTTAGCGAATTCCCATGGTGAAGCGGCGGATTGTGTGGTTTGTCTAGCACTAGGTACGGCTAAGAATAGTGCTTTAGTAAAGGCATCTATGGCTTCTGTTAGATTTTGTCCTGCTAATGAATCATAAAGGTGTCCTAAATTTAAACTGATATAACGATAATAAGTGGCTGAATTAAATTCTAAACTGCCCATGTGTGCAGAGCCTGTAGCACCTTCTTCTGGACGGTCTTCAAGTGCGGTAAAAAACTCAACTTCTGAACTGGATTTATGGGTAGAAATTGCATGAGAAAATGACGCGCTGGCTTCTACATTCATTGTTGCGGCATTAGCGACCATTCTGCCAAATAAGGCAATATCAAGCCCATCATGAAAGCCATTAAACTCTTGAAGCACACTAACAATGCTTTTTAATTTTTCTAATGCTTTTTTCTCATCTTGAAAAGCGAGCGTTAATTCATTATTTTTATCTTTTTTTGCTGCTTTAAGTTCTTCTGAAACTTCCTTTAATTTTTCATCTAATTCAACCAAAGAAAAGTTAAATTTAATCATTTCATCGGCAATTCGACTTGCATCAGAATTACTTAAAAAAATTAAAGTGGACGCTTTATATTCATCGGTTTTTTTATCTGCCGAAGATTTATCATCAAGGATTTTAGAAACATGAGCGCTTAAAATTTGGATATTTTCATTTAACTCATCAGTTAATTCTTTATTTTCTGTTTTGAGTTTTTCATGACAGGCATCAATTACTAATTTGGTGATTCTTTTGGTGCGAATACCTAAATTAATACCTAAGTCTTGCATGGCGAAACGTACTTGACGCTTCCAGCATTGTGAACTGACTCTAGCTCGTTGCACGCCGCCGACAATCGCAGACTTTGGACTGCCGACATCATCGCGATTTAAACAGCTTACAGGGAATGATTGTAAGATGTGAAATTCAATAATGGTGCTTTTAAAAGGGTTGGTGTTCATTGGGTTATCCTTGTTATTAATGTAAATTAAGATTCAAAAATAAAAGCTAAAAAGGGATGACTTGTAATAATCCAGCTCCAAACGCCCGTCCACGTCCGATGCCATTGTGACAACTATTGATAAATTTCTCTTTGTCAGTGACTTGTAGCTGCCCCACTACGGTTGCATAGCCTTGTGTGACTTGGTGCCCTTTTTTATCAAAGCATTTAACGTGATTATTGCTAACGACAAGATTTTGTGGATTCACGTTAAAGCCCCAGCTCTGAACCGCTTTATTAATAAACCATTCACCAATCGCTTCACGTCCTTTAATGGGGATAATTTTACGTGTAGCGTTATTACGTTGGCAGGGGTTTATCACTATTTCAAAGCGATAGTGCTCATGATCTAAGAAATTATCAGGAATTTTTTTGCTGACTAATTCACCGTGTTCAGGGACGATGGGATTACGATTAGCCAATATCAAAATTTTACGATGTATTTCATCACCGCCTTTATCGGCATAAAGAATGCCGCTAGAGGTTCCGGTTTGTTTTTGTTCTGGTGTCCTGATATCTTCAAATAAACTATAAACCACTCGATGTAAGGAATATTCGTCTTTTATTTTTAAAGTTTTTACATCATGACGACTCAGGTGTAAAACACTGGCTATCATCATGCGTTTGCCTCAGTTTTATCTTTGATTTGATAACGGTAAAAATCCTGCGCCCAACGAGATTTAGTAGTTTGATTATTCCAGTAAAGTAAATCATCTAATAACTTTGCATAATCCAGTGCACTATTTCCTTTGGAATTAATTAAGCTGAATAAAGGGCGTAAAATTCGACAGGCTTCTTCGACTGAATCACATGCCAGTAATCGCCGTAGTTTAGATTTTGCTTGCTCACTCTCTCTCCCGTCTTCATAACACCGCGCAATTGCCTGTCCTATACCTATGGAACCATTTTTTTCAGCTTTAGCTTTTGCCATTGCACAAGCAACAGTGGCATAAGGTAAGCGTTGCCAAGGTTTATCCAGTTCAACATTAAAAGCGGCTAGTGTATCCCAGCTTTGATATTCTGTGTTGGGGTTGTCTGCTCTACGCAGTGCGGCGGCAATACCGTTATCTTGCATTCTATGAATAATAAATCGCGTAAAAGCCTGTCCACGACTTTCTTTTTTAGCTGTGTCGTCACTCATGCGTGAGCCTCTTTGGTTAGATGGGTGTCTTTAAGGTATTTTCTTAAATTAGGGTGATTTTTTGCCCATGCGTCTAATTGCCTTGCGGTGTCTTTGGGGCATTGATCGTCATAGGATTTACTAGCAAATTTTGCAAAAGTTTTGCGGAGTGTTTTGGTTTTTTCGCTATCATCACAAGCATCAATCAAATTTTGAAATTGACGTTCGCTTAATTGCCAGAATAAGTTACTTGCATTGGCCGCTTGTTTCGCATCGTGTATGCCTAAGTCGGCAAAAAAACTTTTGGTTGAACCGTAAATAATTTTGGCAATTTGATCAAGTTCTGTCATTTCAAGTTTTAATTGTTGATACCATGGTTCTCCTAAATAACTTGATTCCATAAATATAGTTGATTCGACAAAATCATCACTACCAGAGCAATATTGTTCGCCAGCATTACTACTTACTTTTAAACCGCCCGACCAAATGCCTATTTTTGTAGTTTCTTGTCTGGCACGTAATAATCCTAGACTTAAGTGATAACATTTAAAGCTACCACTATTCGCTTCCATAAAACTTAATAATGCGGTTAAAAAACGCCACGGTCTGCGTTCAGAATCCACCCAAATGAGTTTAGGAGGATTTTTAGTAAAATCGACCGCCACACTAGGATCAACAACACCTGATTTATAATTTGGGTGAGCAATACCTTCGGAATAATGTAAACCGTTATCACTTAATAAACAAAAACGTGAGATAGGAATTAGACGCCCTATAAGGCTTTGTTGTAAATGCTGTGCAATAGAACACACTTCACCTTGTGGCATTGCTTCCCATGGAGCGATCCCTAAGCCTTGCGGGTATAAACCTATTGCTACAATATCTTCTTGAGTCAATAAATTAAACCATAAAGATTGTAAAATGGATTCTCCTTGTAAAAAGCTATGTAAAAAACCCATAAAACCAAGTGATGTGCCTGATTTTCCTGACATACCTTTGCCATTAGGTTTGCACTTTTCGGTATAACCTTCTGATAAAACAACGGTGTTATCGGTTTTTTTACCTGATAATGCAAAGCCCATTAGCGTTAAAATTAATAACGCTTTATCTGCATTATCCAGTTCTTTTTCGAGTTGTAGCGCGTTATATACGGTCGTATTACCAGTTGCAATTTCTGGCAATACGGCCCCTAAACTTTGCTCGGCAGCCTTTGAAATTTCAGGTATTTGTAAAAATGGCTTATCACCATATAAATAAAATCTATCTTGCCATTTATCTAAATACTGCAAACATTTTTCAGCTAAATCTTGAGGTCCTAAAGCCACCCAGTCATCGTCATTTTCAGGTGTATAAGCAGATTGAGCAATAGCTAATAATAATTTAGTCAGTGCGATTTTTTGTACTGGGTTACCACCTAATCCGCGATAACTGGGGTCACTAAACAACTGCCGTAAACTCACACGTCCAACATCTACAATGGGTATCCACGGTTCGTTAAGTAGTGAAAATTTATTTTCTGCCATTATTATATTTCCTTATCCTTAGTTTTAACGGTCTTGATCACTTGATAACCGTAGCTTGGTTCGTAACTTAATTCATAACCTTCTAAAGCCCTTCCTCCCATTAAACGCTTAACTTCATCCGCTTCATTAACAAGAGCCACGCGTAATAAACTTTCCCCGAATTCAGGGCTTCCTAAATAAAAATAATTTCTTAACCAGTCCAATTCTTTTATCGCTAATTTTTCAGGAGCAAGATAATCTGCCACTTGCACCGTATTTTGTATTAACATCGCCGCCAATTTACGCCATTGTGGTTTGTCGTAGAACTTAAGGTTTTTAGGCAACATATATCTATCATCATTTAACAACGTAATTTCAGTGGCTTGTTTCTCTGCATGGCGTTGATAGGCTTTAATTAACAATACTTGAACACTGTCTTGTTCGCTATAACGCGTACTCACATTTTCGGGTAAAGTTTGCCCACCTTTAGATAAACCAACTAATGCTAAGCGTTGTAAAATTTCACGCTTTTTATTAAGTTCTTGCTGATATTGACGCATTTCTTCTATTTCATCTTGTACTTGATAAGTTGCCTCAATCAATGGACGAATATCTTTAGGTAACTCAATATTTTCAAGCTGATGCCATACCGCTAAACTACGACATAAAACATAGGGATCATAAACTTTTGCCGTTTTACCAAATTCTGTTTTAGCATCCTCAATAGCCGCCTGTAATTTAGGCGCTAATAACCATGCTTCACGTTGAGCATTATCAGGACGATAACTTTCTTTATGTCGCCATAAACGCCCAATACGCTGTAATAGCATATCGGTCGGGCAGAAACGTGATACCAGGAAATCAGCATCAATATCTAAAGATTGTTCTAAAACTTGTGTACCTACTAGGATGCGTCCTTTTTGTTTTCGTGCTTCTCGGTTACTTTTGCCATATAACTCGACCCACTTAGCTTCATTCTTCGCTCTGTCACACTTCAAAAAACGTGAATGCAACAACCCGTATTCCACATTAATATCAATCGCGGATAATCGTTTATAAATAGCTTGTGCTTCGGCCACTGTATTTTCTATCCATAACACTTGCTGGCCTTCTTCGGCCCGTTTTAAGGCTTCATATATCGCAAATTCTTCTTGTTTGCAACAATAAATTGAAACCCTGTTATTTTCAGGTAAATCAACTGCCAGTTCTTGTAATTCCCCCTCGTTTGGAGAAATTGAAATAAGAGGATAATGTTGTTCTTTAGGCTGTTGAGTAGTAAGTTTTTGTCGTCTTTCAATGGTTAAGGTCGCTGTTAAAATAATGACTGTGCAATGTAGCTTGCGTAATTCTTTTACTAATTCATCTAAAAGTGTGCCTGTGTAGGCATCGTAACTATGAACTTCATCCAAAATAACCACTTTACCAGCCAAGCCAAAGGATCTAACAAAACCATGCTTCACCGCCATCACCGCCATTAAAGCTTGATCTATTGTGCCAACTGAGAATGGTGCAAGAATGCCGCGTTTTCCTTCTTGAAACCAAGATCCGTTAGGATTTCCTTCTACCGCAAAAATACGTTTTAACCATGCATTACCATGTACTAATAAGGCCTCACGATGCGGACTATTAGGGACAAGTATCGACTCTAAAAAAACATTCATACGTTCATGTATTTTGTCAGAGGTTAATTGAGTTGGTAGGGCAAAATAAATCCCCGTAGCTTTGCCCGAGGTGAGTAGCTTATAAGCGGAATATAAAGCGGCTTCGGTTTTACCAATACCCATAGGAGCCTCCAACACATAAACTCCAGCTTGTTTAGTATTTTCAATTAAGATTTTTTGAATTTCTCGTGGTTCAAAGCCAAATATTTGAGTGAAACTTAAATTAGGTTGTAATTGAGGTTTAACAAACCCTGCTTCATCTAAGGCTTGTTTAATAAACGGTCGCCAATCATTTTTAGGGTCATCAAAACGTGAGCTTGACCCAATCCAATCGGCAACAGTGGTTAAACCAGCTAACACGCGTGCTTGTGTATCACTTTTTACTTCTGGGAAACTAGTATCCAAGCATTTTTTTAACTCAATAACTAATAATTCACGTTGTTTTTGCCAATTTTCGCCACCGAATACAGCATCATTTGCTAAGTTCGAAAGCATAGGAGAATAACCATGATGTTGACCTAATATTTTAGGAATATATCGACCTAGCTTTAACTGAACCGCAGTGGCTTGGCTAACACCAGCATGACCGCCCCATAATTTTTCTATATCAGGGTTAATATTTTTTAATTCAGACTTTGAGTTGTTTTGGTAGCCTTGAGTGCCACGATAAATCTTTTCTTGAAAGGTAGGACTTACTTTTCCTAGATCGTGTGCTGAAGCGATAAGTTCTGAACCTTGAGGAAATAAATCATCACGTAACCATTGTGGCATTCGAATCATTAATTCTTTTGCTACCTCACCAACAATTTGACAATGTTCGGTTACTTTTCGTCCTTGTTGTTTGTCACCATAGGTTTTTGCTAAACATTGATCTAGTGGTAAAGCGGAGTTTTCTTTAGTATCTATGGTTTTCCGTTTCAGCATAGGGCTATTAATCCATTTAAATTTAATTATAGTGGTTATATATCCGCCACCAACTTACTCAACCGCTCCTGCCCCGCATGCGTATAAATCTGCGTAGTCGCAATACTTTCATGCCCTAACAAAGCCTGAATATCAATTAACTGCACATCCTTCTCTAAAAGGCGTGTAGCGTAGGTATGGCGTAATTTATGCGGAGTTACCTTTTTATTAATCCCTGCTTTTTCAGTGAGCTTTTTCAGGTAAGCCCGGGCTGCATGTTGGCCAATCGGTTTACCACCGGACTTTTTTGCAAACAGGTATTCTTCTCTGTATTTATCTACAATAGAAACCGCTAAAACCCTACCAAATGACTCAGGGAGTGGTACTTGTCGCTCTTTATCACCCTTCCCTATTACCCTGACTGATTTAGCTATTCCATCAACCACGCGAATATCGCTAATTTTAACGCCAAGCGCTTCACTGATTCTTAGGCCTGATTTTTGAATAAGTTCAAATAGCAATTCATAGCGTTGGCGAATTTTTACTGATGATGCCCTGCTCCTACCAAAAATGGTTTCAGGAATATCATCGTAGTTTCTAGTCGCTTTCATAAAAGCATCTTGCTCTTCTGGTTCTAACCAAACGGGAATACGACTAGGACGTTTAGGCTTGTCTATTAAATAGATTGGATCGTCTTGTACGTGATCTCGACGCTTAGCCCATTTATAAAAAGTAGAGAGGCAAGATATTTTTCTAGCGACTGCGTGAGCACCGGTGTTATTTTTTGAAAGGTGACTGACAAAATGCTCAACATCAGTTGGCTTACATTTACGCCAATCGAGTTCTTCTTCAGTTAGCCAGGCAATCCAAATGTTTAAATCTGAGTTGTA
>ENA-OSET01005169-OSET01005169.1-sediment-metagenome-genome-assembly--contig:-NODE-5169-length-11163-cov-6.922605_pt1 | contig 11163 bp, 10 predicted proteins | sample MGYA00237882_ERZ534229 | MGnify/ENA primary metagenome ERZ534229 (study PRJEB26408, sample SAMN06266212) | sediment metagenome | isolation source: Hudson Canyon methane seep mesocosm | place...
AGATGTGACATTTATAATCGATACATCCGGTTCTATGGGCGGTGAATCTATTGCCCAAGCCAAACAGGCCTTACGCAAGGCATTAACGCGCTTAGCATCAGAAGATACGTTTAATATCATTGAGTTCAATAGCACGGTGAATAGTTTGTTTAAGAAATCCGTGCCAGCAACTACACAGGCCATTGATGAAGCCGATGATTTTATAGCAGGTCTTGAAGCATATGGCGGCACTGAGATGATGCCGGCATTGGGCATGGCACTAGGCGCTACAACTGAAGGGAATAATGGACGCTTACAGCAGATTGTCTTTATTACTGACGGCGCAGTTGAACATGAAGAAAAACTCTTTAAGTTAATCCATAACCACCTTGGCGAGCGTCGTTTGTTTACCGTGGCTATTGGATCAGCGCCTAATTCCTATTTCATGCGTAAAGCGGCACAGTTCGGCCGTGGCTCTTATACCTTTATTGGTGATGTGGAAGAAGTATCAGAGAAAATGGATCACTTGTTTTCCAAGATGGAGCAAGTTGTGATGACAGATTTACATCTAGAGCTCGAAGGTATTGAAGGCGAGGTAGTGCAGGTATTACCCAATAAGTTACCGGACCTTTATTTTGGTGAGCCCGTAGTGTTGTCATTAAAAATGAAGCAGATTCCTGAACGGGCCATTATAACTGGAAGCCTTAATGGTCATACTTGGGTCAATGCCGTACGCCTTAAAAGAAGCGCACACCAATCAGGATTAAAAGTCTTGTTTGGGCGGCGAATGATTGAATCTTGGATGGATAACAAGGTGCTAGGCGTTGAGAAGGAAATAGTCCGTAAAGCGATTGTTGATTTAGGGTATTACTATCACTTAGTCAGTCAATACACTAGCTTGGTGGCTGTTGATGTGACCCCTGCTGACAAGTTACGTGAATTGGAATTTAATCAGCAAGAACTCGTTAAAAATGGCTCCTTTTTATCTTTAGCACAAACAGCAACGAACTCACAGATTCAAATCATTATAGGGTTTCTGTTACTACTACTTTCATGCGCCATGGGCTTAAGGAAGGGGAGAGCTAAAAATTTCAAGGTAGGTGATAACCCTTGAAGGCTAGGGTTATTGCATTATTTATACTAGGGGCGGGGTTATGTTTTTTAGTTCAAGGTTCCTGGATACAAATCAAGGCAGTTGTGGCACAAGCGTTATTAGAGCGGTCATGGCAACAGACATTAAGTCATGGGAACCCTGTTCAACCGTGGCCATGGGCCGATCACTGGCCTGTGGCACAACTTAAACTCCCTAGGGCAAAGAATAAGTTAATTGTATTAAGCGGTGATAGCGGTTCTTCACTCGCATTTGCGCCAGGATGGAACACCAATAGCTCAAAACCAGGGGAGCAGGGCGTGACGGTGATTAGCGGCCATCGTGATACCCATTTCAAAATATTAGAAGATGCTGAGATAGGCGATTTAATCGAAATTGTTACACGGCAAGGTGAAGCCGTTAATTATCAGGTTGAAACAATAGATGTTGTTGACTCGAGAGTAGCTACCATTAACACAGAACAATCAGGGCAGGTATTAGTGTTAGTGACGTGTTATCCATTTGATGCGGTTGTGGCCGGTGGACCATTGCGTTATGTAGTGATAGCCAAAGAAGCAATGTAGTCGGATTGGTATATAGCTTTTTATTACTTTATAAAGTTAGGCTCGATTTGAGTAAGGTTAAAAATATTTTCTTCATGTTTTTCTCATACGAAAAACATGTGATATATTCAAGATGAAATATTTTCTAACTTTTTAGGGGATAGTTAATGACTCAAGAAACAGATAAAGAAATTGAAGATATTATGGTTAACAACGGCGAAGAAATGCCTGACAAAGATAAAAAACCATATGTTTCAAATCATACAGGCTATGGTTATAAAGGTAGTGAAAACTATGAGCATGATGACACAGGTGGAGCAATGAATTACTCAGGGGTTGTAGATGATGTTTACGATTCATTAAAGGAACATGAAGACTGGGACGAAGGTTATGATTATTAATTTGAGTAGTTAATCCTTGTGCTTTATTCTTTAATTATCGGCTCTGTGCAATCAACTCTACTACCACTACGGTAAGTGCAATAAAAAATCCGATATTTCCCCATTATTTCCTCAGATTGTCTTTTAGAAAATAATGTTTTAATTCATCTGTACCTTACTAATAAACGAGGTTAATGATGAATTGTCATTTTTTTGAGTTAGGTTTTGATAAATACCGTTTTGATTTGCCATTGGAATTATCAATTTTCCCTATTGCTGTCAGAAAGTCTATTGCAGACGGTTTTCAGGCTGCTGAAATACAACAAGTGAGCCGTAAGCGAGCGACACGCTATGAAAAGAAATTAATGACCCTTAAATCTAGAGCTTATGTAAAAGGTTTAAGCGTCACGGTTAGCGCACAAGATTTAGAAAATGAATTAATGAAAACCCATTATAGCTGTCCCGTGAGTCAAGAACGTTTTACTTTCTCAGGTGGATTGCTAACCGATTGGTCGATTGACCGTATTGATAATACCCGTGGTTACGAACCCGATAACATTGTGGTGGTTTCGGTTAAAGTCAATCAGGCTAAAAGCAACTTGAATTTAGATGAAATGATTGCGGTGTGTTTTAAAACCTATCCCAATTACCGAGACCTTGAAGAGCTGGAATGGTTTCGGATGGTGAGTTTTTATTACAACAAAATGACCCTTTCCGGTGTTTTAAGTTTTACGCAATTGTTAGATAAGAAAAAAGGTCGGTTAGCGTATTTTGTGTTTTTGCAATTAACTTATGTTAAAGACTCATCGTCTAAACGATTTTTAGGGGTATTAAAAACAATTACTCAAAAAAAAGAATTTGATGCGTTAGTTAAATTAGCCAGGAAGCGGGTGGCGAAGCGACAAGATTGCTCAAAAAAGGTTTTAGATGAGAGTCCTAAATTATGTCAGGCACTGGAGCCAGTTGTAAAACGAGTCCGAAGTGATGGGAAACGCTTTGACCATTACTTGTTAGATTGTATGTGGCGTTAAAACAAGATGCTCATGGGTGTGTCTTTATTACTGCTATTAGGGTATCAGCCTGGTCGTTGTGTATTAAAGGATTTGACTGATGCTATTAAAACTACGTGGTCAGATACTTAAAATTTATTGAGAGGTAAAGGATATGATTAACAAAGTTGAATTGATTGGTAACTTAGGTGCAGACCCTGAAGTAAAAGCAATGCCCTCAGGTGGAAATGTAGTTAATTTACGATTGGCAACCACTAGACGCTGGAAAGATCGCAATTCTGGTGATCGTAAAGAGGCTACAGAATGGCATCGTGTTGTTTGTTTTAATCGAACTGCAGATATTGCAGCACAATATTTAAAGAAAGGATCTCAGGTCTATATTGAAGGGCGTATACAGACCCGTAAGTGGCAGGCCCAAGATGGTGGGGATCGTTACACCACAGAGATTGTTGCTAATTCTCTTCTGATGCTTGGGAAAAAGGATAATTCAACTGTGCGGGATTTGGATAGGAATTCTGATAGTAAAGATACAACTAATCATGATCCTGAAGGATTTCTGAAAGAGATCCCTTTTTAAGTGAGTTTTTAGTGGGTTAATAGTGGCTTTTGAGGTGGAGTGGTAATGGAAGTGTTTTTAAGAATGACTCATGTTCCTTTGATTTTAGGTGCGAGTCTATTCGAAAACTAAAGCCATATGAAATATGAAAATAGAGAAAGCGATATAAATTGTAAAATCACTAACAGGTAGTGTAGTTTCTAATACTGATGAGTAGTATTGACGGTTATTTAATATACCGCCTGTTTTTTTAAAACATAGTACAAATTTTAAAAGCAAAGGGAGCCGGATGTATGCCTAATTCTAAAAATGACAATGGAACACAGCCAGTCAGTAATGCAACTAATTCATGGATAAATAATCCTGATCCAGCAAGATTGATTCACGGATTACGTGATACTGGTTATGACTTTTACACTGCATGCGCAGATATAATTGATAATTCAATATCTGCAAATGCAGAAAATATAAATATCAAAATTGTTCTAGAAACTGGTGGTCAAAAATTTGTTTATTTTGGCGACGATGGTCATGGTATGGATGAAGCGGGCTTGCGCAATGCCATGCGTTATGGTGCTAAGGTTCGTGACAATTTGGCATCTCTTGGGAAGTTTGGTTTAGGTTTGAAAACGGCTTCAAGTTCAATTTGTCTAAAGTATGCAGTTATTTCCCGTGATAAGCCTAACTCGTCATTAAAAAAAATGACATGGGATTTAGAGCACGTTAATAATATTAATCAGTGGGAAATGTTAGGTGAAGAAATAACAGAAGATGAGGTAGAAATATTTGATGAATTATGTGGAAAAGTAGGAACATTGGTTATATGGGCTCGTTGTGACCGCCTACTCAGTAAAAATTATGAAGTGCCTGGAGGAACGAAGGAAAAGAAAGCAATAAATTACAAAATAAGTAAATTAAAAGAACATTGTGCATTGATTTTTCATAAATTTCTTAATCCTCACGATGAAAATCACAAAACAGTAACAATATCTGTAAATAGTGAGGCAGTAAAATACTGGAACCCTTTTTATCCTGAATGCTCAGAGCAAATGCTGTCGCCAAAGTTAACCAAGATGAATATACAGATAGCGGATGGCAGTATTCATAGTGCCAGCATTAAGGCATGGATTCTTCCTCACTCAAAAGATATGACTACAGAGGAAAATTCTGAATTTGCAAAAATCTCTAATCGAGGCCAAGGATTTTATATTCATCGAGAGGGGCGCATTATTCATTATGGTGGGTATATGGGAATCTGGAGAGCAGATGAACCTCACTGTTCTCTTTTAAGAATCGAATTCGATTTTGATCATCACTTAGATGAGGCTTTTAGTGTTGATGTTAAGAAAAGTAGAATATTACTTGATTCTGCTTTGGAAGAAGGGCTTAAAACGCGACTTGCTCCGGCATATAATGAGGCAAATAATCGTTATCGTCGCATTCAAGCAGTAAGTGTTATTAGTGGGCTTTCACACAATGATTCAAACAGAACAATTACTGAAACTGAGAATACTACCCGGGTCACTGTTGAAGAGGCTGATGAAAATAAAGGTGAGGCTTTAGTCTCAAATAACAGGGGGCATGGAATTAAGATTATTACTCCAGTCGAAAATAATGTAGATCCTGAAAGACTGTATGTTAATGCTGTTGAAGGAATAATAGGCGGAGCTCTTTGGGAGCCAGTCTTAACAAGCGCAACTGATAGCCATCATGAAACTGGCGTTCACATAAATAAACAACATGATTTTTATACAAAGGTTTACAGTCAAGCAAGTAAAAACTTGTCAGTGGAGGGGCTGGACCTTCTCTTATGGGCATTTGCTGCAGCGGAACATAAAAATACTAATGAAGAACTTAAATTCATGTGGGAGGACATTAGAGATGAGGTTTCATCTAACTTAAAAAAACTACTGCGTTCTGTTGATCTTCCATCGTCAGAGTAAATATTACTTATGAATGAACATCAGTTGGTTAAAATTAAGGATAGGATCCGTGAAAAAGCTGGAATTAATGTGGAGGGGGAAATAGGTCCAGCAAGCCCGCGGAAAAGTCTTTTATTTTGGTTTGACAATTTCAATCGTGGTAATGGGCCAGTTTTTTCAATCAGGCCCTCAGGATTGAAAAGACATATTATTTTACTTGAATTTGGACCTTATGCGGCTGATTGTATAGAACACATTAAGACAAGATCTACCCAGGAGTCTTACGCAATTGCGTATGCATTTGTGGATCAGCTTGCAGAACAGTTTGATGTTAAGTTGAACGATAATCCTATTAAAAGTAACTGGCAAATTGACACATTTTTTAATATCGAGATTACGCGTACTAATCTTAAACAAGATGACTTTGAATGTATCAGTGATTCAGTTGAATTAGCGATGGTTCCTCTTATGGCTGCAATAGCAGAACTTATTGGTTATGAGGAAGTTGGACAGGAAGATGGAGATAAAGAGGGTGAATTAAAGCAGTCACTGATTACAAAAAGGGAGCGCAGTCCCAGAAATCGATTACTTTGTCTTTCAATTCATGGAGCAATTTGTTGTGTTTGTAAACTTGATCCAGAATCTATTTATAGCTCAGGTCTTGGGTCTATTATCGAAATTCATCACATAGAACCCTTGTCAGAAATAGAACAAGCGAGAATATATAATCCTCGTACCGACCTAGTGCCACTTTGCCCAAATTGTCACAGAGCAATTCATAAGCGCAAGCCTGCATATAAACCCAACGAGCTTAAGGATATGCTTATAAAATGAATGTCTTCGTAGATGAGTTGGATGCTGATTATCGTAAATTTGATGAGGATAATTTACCGTATTCATTTAGTAGTAGTGTGCTGTCTCCTGTATTGAGAATTGAAAGCATAAATGGAAAATACTCGGCATTATTGGGAGCAAATGTAAAAAAAGGGAATGAGGTTAGTTTCATTCCTTGTCTATCGCAATTACATAACTGGATTCAGGATGGAGAAAGGATTAAACCACTACCCTATGATGCACCCTCGATTGTTCATGAGGCAATATCAGACGATGACATTCATAATTTAAAATTTCAAACAGTATTAATTCTTTCCCGTGAGGGTATAGATGGGATTAAAGTGGAAATTACACCTTCTGTATTTGAAAAAGCAAATATACGTTCGCTAAGTATGTCTCTTAATTCAGGCATACCAAAACTAAATGCTAAGCTTTATGGATATCAGGTACAAGGAGTAGCCTGGATAAATAGTGCCCTCGAATCTGTCGGAGGCGTTATATTGGCCGATGAAATGGGGCTTGGTAAGACTATTCAGATAATTTCTGTTTTACTGTTAAAAGAACCAACTAATGAGAGACCTGCACTAATCGTTTGTACAACAACGCTTATTGCTAACTGGTGTCGTGAAATCACAAGATTTGCACCGACTTTAACTTTTATTGTTCATCGAGGGTCCAACCGGACTGGTTTCTATAAGGACTTAATGAGGTCACAAGTCGTTATCACAACATATGATACGCTAATAAATGATACCTCTTTATTCCATGGAATAGATTGGGAGTTTCTAATATGTGACGAAGCCCAAGCTGCTAAAAATCCAGAGTCACAACGCAGACAAGTGTTAGGTGATATTCCAAGGAGGTATACCATTCCTGTCACGGGAACCCCTATGGAGAATACGCTAATGGATCTTTGGTCTCTTGGCGACCTTGCGATTCCAGGTATGTTGGGAGATAGAGAAGCCTTTAGTTCCCGCTATCCAGATACAGAGTTAGGAGCAATAGAGTTAAGTTATATTTTTGACACTATAATACTTAAAAGACAGGTTAAGGATGTTGCGAATGACTTGCCAGAAAGAACAGATATTGATTTTCCAGTAGAACTTGAGGCAGGTGCCGAGCTTGAATATATCAGAATTAAAGAAGAAGCTATTGCTGAATATGGTGCTGTAGGTAAACTTGTTGCTGTCGGTCAACTTGCACTCTACTGTGCCCACCCATGGCTACGTATAAAGAACCCTGAGGACCCAAACTGGGAAGATAATGTAGAGTTAAATAAAAGGTTGTCATACTCACTTTTAACACCAAAAATGGAAGTGTGTATTGAGTTGCTTAAAGAAGCTTTTATGCTAGAAAAAAAAGTTCTTATTTTTGCAGCATATAATCATTGTGGCGAACTCATAAAAAAAGCTTCAATACAAAAAGTATTACCTACTGCATACTGGGATTCTATTAATGGATCAACACCCCAAGCTGACAGGCAAACAATAGTTGATCAATTTTCGCAATATGTTGGTCCAGCAGTTCTGGTGCTAAATCCAAAAGCTGCTGGTGCCGGTCTTAATATTACTGCGGCAACTGTTGTTATTCATTATACTCAAAACTGGAATCCAGCTTTAGAAATGCAAGCTTCTGCTCGGGCTCATAGGCGGGGGCAAAGTCTTCCTGTGACAATATACCGCCTTTATTACCAAGGAACGGTTGAGGAAACAATGGTCGAGCGTAGTCTTTGGAAGCGAGAGCTTGGGGCGATGGCCGTACCAATTAGTTCACGAGATAAAAAAGACATTGAAGATGCTCTTAAAATAAATCCCTTGGTTAGGTCTTAAATTGTCAGGTTCATTCGCAAAAGTTCTTACAAAAAATGACACAGGTGAAACAGGTGGGCACCAAGCAGGTATTGCCGTGCCTAAAGCCAATACGGAATTACTCAGTTTTTTCCCTTTTTTAAATCCTAGGGAGTTTAATCCAGATTCGTGGTTATATTGTACTGACATTGATGGTCAGGAATGGGAAATGCGTTATATCTACTACAATGGTAAAGCGTTTGATCCACCAAAAAGTACACGTAATGAATATCGAATCACTCATATGACAAAGTTTTTTACTAAGTGGAGGGCAAAGACGGGTGATGCAGTTGTTTTTAGCAAAACCAGTAGAGAAAATCACTTCCAAATTTCTATTAAACCTGAATCAGGTAGTAGAGAGAACATGGATAAAACTGAGGATAACAATGTAATTGTCCTTAGAGGTTGGTCCCGCGTTTATTAGATATAATTTCTGGTATTTAATTAACTAAATTAGTTTAGTTGAGTGTCAATTTCCCTGTTTTTCGCCAATATAGCCATAAAGGTTGGATATGCTTAAATATTGACTGGTTTTATCCATTGCCTATCTGGGTAAAATGAGTGATAATTCGTCACACATTTTACCCAGAGAGTTTTTATGGAGCAGCAATTAGAAGATTTAGTCTTACTTAAAAAAACCCTCGAAATATATGACCAGAAACAGATTGCTGAATATCTGAATGATCTTGGTCAGGACAATTGGAACCGAGAAATGATCAATCGATGGCTTAAGGGTAAGTCACAGCCCAAGCTCTCATATGCTGAATATGAGCACCTCAAATTATTATTGCCATTACCGCCTGAATCTAATGATTATGATTTCACCTTTATAGATTTGTTTGCCGGGATAGGTGGTATACGTAAGGGTTTTGAAGCTGTTGGTGGTAAATGTTTGTTTACCAGTGAATGGAATAAATATGCAGTAAGAACCTATAAGGCGAATCATTATTGTCACCCTGAAGAACATTCTTTTAATAAAGATATCAGAGAAGTAACCTTAAGCGACCAGTCAGATGCTTCTGACACAGAGGCTTATTCTAATATTAATAAAAAAATTCCAGAGCATGATGTGTTGCTTGCAGGTTTTCCTTGCCAGCCTTTTTCATTAGCGGGTGTTTCCAAGAAAAATTCACTGGGTCGTAAGCATGGGTTTGAATGTGACACACAGGGCACATTATTTTTTGATGTTGCGCGAATTATAAAGGCCAAGCAGCCTTCAGCTTTTCTTCTTGAAAATGTTAAGAATCTGAAAAGTCACGATAAAGGAAAAACATTTAGAATTATTATTGAGACCCTGGAGGACCTGGGGTATTGGGTTGCTGATGTACATGAGGTAGGTGCCGATGATCCTAAAGTTATAGATGCGCAAAAATTTGTTCCTCAGCACAGAGAACGTATCGTGCTGGTTGGATTTAGAAGAGATTTAAATGTACATGAGGGATTTACATTAAGGGACGTTAGTCTCCCCGAGTCTGTTCCAGAGTTTAAAGATATTCTGCAGCCAGCCAGAGAAGTAGATAAAAAGTACATATTATCTGAAAAGTTATGGGTTTATCTTTATAACTACGCCATTAAACATCAGATGAAAGGTAATGGCTTTGGTTATACTTTAATGAGAAAGAAAAATAAAGTTGCTAGAACATTATCTGCCAGGTACCACAAAGATGGTTCAGAAATTTTAATTGATAGAGGGTGGAGTGATAATAAAGGTTTCGATGACGAAGCTAATATGAGGAAAAGGCCAAGAAGGTTAACACCAAGGGAATGCTCAAGGTTGATGGGCTTTGATGCATTAGGTGAGTCTAACTTTAAAATACCAGTATCTGATACACAGGCTTATAAACAATTCGGAAACTCTGTAGCCGTGCCTGTATTTAAATCTCTTGCAAAGCTCATGAAACCACAGATTATACAAGCAATACAGATACAAAAAAACCACACAAAATCTGCTTAAATAACAATGGTAGACGTTCATTCTCCTGAAGTCCGCAGAAAAAACATGCAGGCTATTAAAGGGAAGAATACAAAGCCAGAAATAAAGTTAAGAAAGTTGTTATTTAACGCAGGGTACAGATACCGCATATCCCCAAAAACATTACCTGCCAAGCCGGATATCTATTTATCTCGTTACAAAGCAGCTATTCTAATAAATGGGTGCTTCTGGCACGGGCACAATTGTTACCTCTTTAAACTCCCTCAGACAAGGACTGATTTCTGGTTGAAAAAAATCTCTGACACAATAACCAGAGATGCAAAGAAGTTAAAAGAATTAAGAAAAATGAATATCAGAATTCTTATTGTTTGGGAGTGTGCCATTATAGGACGAGATAAGCTTACAGAACAAAACTTGACTACACTTGTAATAAACTGGATTAACTCAGAAAATACACTTTCCGTCTGTGACTTAGAAGGATTAGTAAATATACGAGAAACTGAAGGATGCTTTCCAAGTTGCTGCGGCAATATACCTGTCTGCCGCTAATATTCCTTTTTCATTAACCACTACCATTTTAGAAGGTTATTTCAATGGCCGCAGGTCAGGGAACGTATGATACCCCATCATTATTAGGTCACAGAGCTTACCTAAAAAACCCCAACAACTGAAACAGTTCAAACGCTCCGTTCACAAAGTTACGACTGTGAAGGCGTATTACTTTATTTGATGGTTACAGAATCATATGATTGCAAATATGGTATTTCGGGGCATAAGATTCAGATTTTTACGTTTAATCTTAATCAAGAGTGGCAAGGAATATCTGAGGATCTTCTTGCTCTTGTAGCCTACTTAATTGTTGACTAAATAAGTCATAAGAATACAATGGACCTTAGCGCTGATTTGAACTCAGCTTGCAGAGCGCTTTATAAATACTAGCTAAAGAGGGAATCTCAAGGCCCGATTTGGCATAAGCTAGAGCGGGTTTTTTTGTGCCTGTTAGAAACCGCCGAGTTAATTACAACAACTTGCAAGGCGGTCTATAAATG
>ENA-OSET01005171-OSET01005171.1-sediment-metagenome-genome-assembly--contig:-NODE-5171-length-11160-cov-3.412433_pt1 | contig 11160 bp, 11 predicted proteins | sample MGYA00237882_ERZ534229 | MGnify/ENA primary metagenome ERZ534229 (study PRJEB26408, sample SAMN06266212) | sediment metagenome | isolation source: Hudson Canyon methane seep mesocosm | place...
CGTCAAAGAAAGTCCAATTGCGCACCATGGCCATCTGGCGGGCCTGTTTGTCGGAGCGCTCGATGCCCATTGAGCTGTAGAGTGCATTGGCAGAGCCAAACTGACGGTCGCGGTGCACACCTTCATAACGAACCGACCAATCGAAATCGGGATTGGGGGTTTTTCCCGCCATCAATTCAGCAATCAGGGCGTCTTTCAGGGCGTCTTTTTTGGCTCCCGAAACAACATAGGTCTGCCAGGGTTGCACGTTACAGTTTGAGGGTGCCAATTGAGCGCTGTTGAACAGCGCTGTCAGGGTTTCCTGGTCGACAGGTTTGTCCAGGAAGGCTCTTGTGGATACACGGTTTTTCAGGGCATTAACTACAGGCATTGTTCGTCTCATACTTAAGTCTGGAATTTGTCCAGACTATATCAGGATTATGAGATAGGGGAAAACCCTTGTTACTGGATGGCCTGAAGAAAGGTGGCAATGTCTTTGTAAACCGGTGAAGTGCTTTGAGTTGATTCACCTAAGGTGAAGTGCTCGAGGCCCGCCATATGTCCGGCTTCATCATAGTTGATATGGGTGCAAACTGAGGCATTTTCAGGTGTGTTGGCCTTGCCACACAGAGACTCAGCCATGTGTTTTGCCGGCCAAACAGAATCCTTGCCACCCGTTAACAACAGGAATGGGGAGTGGATGTTCTCTGCCTTGATGAGGGCTTTCTCCACGGCCTCAGCATTGGCAAGTGACGCGGTATGCCAATACACCATTTTGCTTAACCCCGCTTTTTTGAGCCCTGTTCTGGATACGTAAGGGACGTGGTCCAGGGGTTTACCGTTGAGGCTCCAGCTCGATGAGGCCTGGGCGATGGTGGAGGTGTCTTTGGGAATGCCCGACCAGACGACAGAGCTGGGTGCAACGGCCACGGTGCCCTTGTAGTCTGCGTCGTGCGCAGCCAAAACCAGGGCGAGTTCGGCGCCCTTGGATAAGCCCAGAATCAGCACTCCATCAGCCCGGGTTTCTTTTTGGTCCATTAGCCATTGTTTGGGGGCCTCAAAGTATTCCAGAGGGATTAATTCCAGTGCCTCGGGTAGCGGGCCGTCCCGGAAATAGGCGAGAGAGAGGGTGGGATACCCCAGGTTGGCAATGGCTTCTGCCATCTCATTGGTTTTACCGCCCGCGGAACCTGTGAGCACAATAACGCCATAATTGCCCTGTTTGCCAGAGGGGAAGTAGTCGGCGACGAAGCGCTCGTCGTTAACTGCTCTGTTGTTAACGGCCTCAGCATTGGCTGCCACAGCATTGGCTGCCACAGCGTTGGCTGCCACAGCGTTGGCTGCCAAGACGTTTATTGTCAGGGAGAGAAAAACAATGAGAGAAAGATAAACGAATTTCATAATGATGATCCGCAGAAAGTGGGTTTGACGTTACCGCCTAATGAATTAGTTGGTACTCTAATGCGGGTCTGTAGATAAATCAACTAATTAATTAGTTTAACTGTCAGGCGGTGAGAGTTTAAACGTGTCGGCGAGCAGCTGATAGGACCGTAAACGGGCGTTGAAATCGTGAGTGATGGTGACGGTCATCAACTCATCGGCAGAGAACAGCTCGGCCAATTCAAAGAGCTTGTCTCGCACCTGTTCCGGCGTGCCAATGGCTGCGTGGGCAGAGCGTTGTTCAATAAACTGCTGTTCATCGGCGCTTAAAATAACCTGGCTGGCCTCTTCTGGTGTGCATATGCGGCTATCGCCTTTACCCGTGGCAAAACGCAAAAAGGAAATCTGGCGGCTGAGGGCCAGGCGTTTGGCCTCTTGTTCCGTTTCGGCGCAGACGACATTTACCGTGAGAGAGCAATAGGGTTTGCTGCAGTGAGGTGAGGGTTGGAATTGCTGTCGGTAGTAGTCGAGAATGCGGGCATCCATATGGGGATTAATAAATAATGCAAAGTTATAGGGAAGGCCTCGCTCGCCCGCGAGCACTGCGCTGTCCGGGCTAGAACCTAACATCCATAAAGGGCTCGGAATAGTGGGGCGCGGTTTAACGCTCGGCTGGAAGTCGTCGTCGAACAACATAGATTGCAGTTGTTGGACCATTTCCGGAAATTTGTCGAAGCGGGTTTTGCCATCGTGAGACAAAGCTTTGGCAGAGACCATGTCGGTTCCTGGGGCCCGCCCTACGCCAAGATCAATGCGATCGGGAAACAGACAGGCGAGAGTGGATGCAATTTCCGCCACCTTGTAAGCGCTGTAGTGGGGCAACATGATGCCGCCGCTGCCGACACGAATAGTGTTTGTATGCTGGGCGATGGCGGCGATTAATATTTCGGGTGCGCTGCCCGCCAGTGCGTCGGTGCTGTGGTGTTCTGATACCCAGAACCTGTGAAAACCGAGTGACTCTGCGAACGCGGCGAGTTCGAGTGTTTCACGAAAAGCTTGCTGCGCGTTAGACCCCTGGCGAATGGGGGATTGATCCAGAATGGATAATTGCATTTTTTTCATGTGTCCGCGTTGTCTAAAATTACCGGGCCGCTGCCTTCGCTGGCCAGTTTGTCATCGAGATTATAAATCGGGCAGTTTTTCATAGAAAGGCACCCGCAGCCAATGCAGCCGGTAAGGGAGTCCCTCAATCTTTCCAGGTAGGCTATGCGTTCATTCAACCCGGATTGCCAGTGGCGGGAAAGTCGTTGCCAATCTTTCATTGTGGGGGTGCGGCTTTCGGGCAGCGCGGCAAACTCTGTTTTAATTTCCTGCAGACTTATACCCATTTTCTGCGCGGCTTTGATAACGGCTACGCGTCTCATGACATCTTTTTTATAGCGACGCTGATTGCCCTCGTTGCGCCAGCTGCGGATCAAACCCTTGTCTTCATAGAAGTGTAAGGTCGAGACCTTTACACCACATCGTTTGGCCACGGCGCCAACCGCGAAATAGGTTTCAGTCATCTTTCAGCCCTCGAAGGTTTTTATGATCATACTGAAAAAAAAGCTTTACCTCAACTTACCTTGAGGTTTTATGCTGTGGCCACATTCATGAAACAGAGGGCAGACGTGTGTTGCATTTAGAGCATTTAAATTTAGTGGTAAGAGATATTCCAGAGACCTTAAAATTTTATCAAGCGGCTTTCCCCCATTGGCAAGTCAGAGGGGGTGGTGAAAGTGACTGGTACGGCAAAAAAAGAAACTGGGTTCATTTTGGTGACGACTACCAGTACCTCACCTTCAACGACCGAGGCGAAGGAGAGAATCGGGACCTGACCGGGGTTCAGTTGGGGCTGGGACATTTTGCTTTTGTCACCTCGGATATAGATGGTGTTGTATCGCGATTGGCAGAGGCGGGATTCGCCATTGATAAACCCGGCGCAAATGCACAGCACCGAGACAACCTCTACTACATTGACCCCAATGGATATGAAGTGGAATTTGTTCAGTACAGAAGCGACAAACCAGAAGAGCGTAATCTTTATGAAGACTAACACCATTTCGGAATTGAATCGGTCTGCGCCGTCTAGCCCGGGGGCGAAAGTTGCGGTTGTGTATCACTCGGCAACGGGCACAACACAGGCACTTGCACATGCAATCATCGAGGGTATCAACACCGATACTAGTGTGGAGGTAAATGAGTTAAGGATCGTGGGATCGGATATTCGGGAAGGAAGATTTGTGAACGATGCGTTTATGCAAACCCTTTGTGAGGTCGACGCAGTTGTCTTTGGCACACCCACCTACATGGGAAGTGTGTCTGCTCAGTTTAAAAGTTTTGCCGATGCCAGTGGCGAGCTGTGGTCGACACGCAGCTGGGCGGGCAAAGTGGCGGCCGGTTTTACGATTGGCTCCAATTACAGTGGCGATCAGTTGAGTGCAATTCAATATCTGAATGTGTTTGCCAGTCAGCACGGCATGTTATGGACCAGCCTGGATATTCCGGGTGGCTATGATGAAGACGGCTTGAATCGGCTCGGGGCACAGAGTGGTTTGATTGCGCAATCTGCCGATGGCAGGGTCGATCCGATTGATTTGGGTACTGCGCGACATCTGGGCATGAGAGTGGCCCGGTTTGCAAAACTGGTGAATGCAGCGCCTGTCAAAATCTAGCCCCCCGGGGCGCTGGCTGCTACGCTTGGTTCATTAAGGTTTGACACTACCGGAGTGCTATGACCTACTGGCCCCCTTTTTTTGATGAGCCTCCCCTATGAAAAAATGGATTGCCCGAATGTTCCTGCGCTTGACCGGGTGGCAGGTGGTGGGAGAGCGCCCGGCGCATCGTCGGTATGTGTTGATCGCAGCGCCTCACACCTCAAATTGGGACTTTCCGTATATGCTGGCATTTGCCGCCGTGTTTGATATCGAAGTGACATGGATGGCTAAACACAACTTATTTTATCCGCCGATGGGCTGGGTGATGCGCGCATTGGGTGGCATGCCCATTGTTCGCCACAAAAACCTTAATGTTGTGGGTAGTACGGTTGAGGCGTTTAAGCAACGTTCAGAGTTGGTGATTGTTGTGCCCACCGAAGGCACTCGGCGGCGGGCAGAGTTTTGGAAGTCCGGGTTTTATCACATTGCCGCCGGAGCCGGTGTGCCCATCGTGCCATCCTTTCTCGACTACGGGAAAAAACGCGGTGGTTTTGGGCCCGCCCTGCATGTGACTGGAGACATGGCCAAAGATATGGCATATTTTCGAGAGTTCTACAAAGGTGTAGAAGGGCGATTTCCCGAAGAATTCGGCCCTATCCGTTTGCGTGAAGAGTTGAGTGCGCAGGAGCAAAAATCAAAGTCGTGAGGGGAGTCTATGACGAGAGTCGAGAGAGTATGGGTGTGTGTATTGTCCGCCTTGTTACTGACTGCTTGTGAATCGGAGAATGACCATTTCTGTGCAAAATACTCCTATTACCACAAAGAGCTGACCCGACCGGGTAACCTTCCTTACCGAGATATCAAAGCCCAGCTGAGGGCCACGCTGGCGGATGAAGACAAAGATCACGATCAAACTCGCATTGCGCTATTTGTACTCGAAGATATCGAAAATGAAGTCAAGGGAGACGATGAGCCTGCGATAGAGTTTTGTAAGCGACGCAAGCGTTGGGAGCGATATCGCTGAGCACCTTGTGGCTTAGACCATCATTGTTCTAGCAACAACGTTGATCATTCGGCTTGGGGTGTCGATAGCAGGTTGGTGGTGCTATGAAGGTGACGGTAAGCCGTGGGGGTCATCGCCAGCTGTCGGTTAAAGGCTTTGATAAGACGGAGGTCTGTCTGAAACCCGGTTTCAAGTGCAATGGTTTTTAAGGGGGCCTCAGTTCGGGTCAGCAGCGATCGCGCTTCGTCCAGTCGAAGGCTTTCCAGATATTTACCGGGGGTTTCGCCCACACTTGCCAAAAACTTTCTGTGAAAATTCCGCATGCTCATGCCCGCATAATCGGCGACATCATCGATGTTTTTAATCGTTTTCAGATGGCTGGACATCCAATCAATCAAGGCAGAAAAGGCGCCGTTGTAGCCGCTTTGTCCTTTTAGCAGGGTGCTGAACTGCGCTTGGTTGCCAGGCCTGTGAGCATAGACCACCAACCTTCTTGCGATGGCCATCGCGTAATCGTGCCCGAGATCTTCCGCAACTAAAGCCAGTGCCATATCAATGCCGGCGGTCACGCCTGCAGAGGTCCAGATGTTGCCCTGTTGGATATAAAGTGCATCTCCGTCAACGTCTATCGCTGGAAACGCACGTTGCAGATGATCTGAAGACTCCCAGTGGCAGGTGGCTCTCTTGCCATCTAGCAGCCCGGCCTGAGCCAATACAAATGAACCGGAACAGACCGAGCAAACCCGGCGGGCCTGAGTGGCCACTTTCTGAACCCATTGTATGAGCTCCGGGTTTTTACAGGCGCGAGCAACGCCATTTCCCCCGGCAATAATCAGTGTGTCCAGATCCTCCCAGTCAATTGATTGATAGGGTGTCGACTGCATTGTCAGGCCAGACGTTGTTTCAATGGCGTTGCCATCCAGGCTCGCTAACGTGAGCTCATAGGGTTGGGTGCCATCCGGCCCTGGAATATTCGCAAAGACTTCGTGAGGGCCTGTGATATCCAGTACCTGCGCGCCGTTATATCCAAGTACAACAACTTTCCGAGTGTGCATTATTGCTATCCAAATGGCAGAAAACGGCAATAATATGTCATATCGGCCAGACGCGCAAAACCGCTATGGTGCTGAGACACATTACAGGACATTAAACGCAGGAAAATTCCCATGACATTACATTTTGGACTGGTTTTATACCCGAACCTCACTCAATTGGATCTGACTGGCCCCTTCGAGGTCTTCAGCCATGTGCCCGACGCAAAAGTGCATTTGATCTGGAAAGATACCGCGCCCGTCACCGCCGATACCGGCATGCAGATCATACCCACCACCTGCTTTGATGACTGCCCACCGCTCGATGTGATTTGTGTGCCGGGCGGTTTCGGCCAGCGGGCTTTGATGGAGGACGATCAGGTGCTGGGTTTTTTAAGGCAGCAGGCGGAGCAGGCCCAATATATAACCAGTGTTTGCACTGGCTCCTTGGTCTTGGGGGCTGCAGGCTTACTGGACGGCTATAAAGCGACCACTCATTGGACTCAAATAGAAGCGCTGAAAGATTTTGGCGCGGTGTATACGCCGGGCAGAGTGGTAGCAGACAGGAACCGGATGACCGGGGGCGGAGTGACAGCGGGGATCGACTTTGCATTGACTCTCGTGGCTGAACTGAGAGGGGATCAGGTCGCAAAAATGATTCAGTTGGGTATTGAGTATAATCCTGCCCCTCCTTTTGATGCAGGACACCCGGATGTTGCCGACAAAGAGATAGTGGCGCTGTTACAGAGCCAAATTGGCGGTGGTTGAAGGCTTCGCCGGCTCCCGAAGTGGAAAGGGCAGAAAGACTTGAGCTCCCTGCCTGTCGATTAAATAGTGTTAATATCTAACGTTTTAGTATTTGTAGAGTGTATTTTAGCGTGTTTGCGCATTAAAAATGGTGCGTAAGGTCTATACTCTATGCAATATGGCGGACTTATTAGATAACACTTCTATGATTCCCACTCGGATCAAAACGATCGTCTCTCAGTTCCTGTGCATCTGCCTGCTGGTGCTATCGCCTGCATGGGGTGCTCAGGAGAAACTGACCTTCGAACAGGCCAGCGCCTATTATACTTTTGAAGTCATTCGGCATGTGACCTGGCCCGACGACGACGCCATTAAAGAGTTTTCGGTGGGTGCGATTGGCTTGGACGCCAAAGTGAGGGAGGCTTTTGAACAAAAAAAAACCAGCTTGCTCAGAGGCAAAACGGTAAAAATAGAATACATCAACGACGGAGACTTTGAGCCCGGTCGATATTCAGTGATTTTTATCGGGTATAAAAGGCGAGGCTTGAATGATGAAATCTTTAAACGTAACCCTCGTGCTCTGATCATATCTGATGGGAAAGTTGATAGAAAATACCAATTAGTTAGCTTGATATCCAGCCGCAAGAATATTTCAGTCACCTTAAATCGCGATAATCTGTCTGACCGTGGGTTCTGGGCATCAACAGGCCTGTTGGGTATTGCGGGCACAAAGGAAGAGCTATCCGCTCAGCTCAGGGTGAGTGACCTTCGCCTGAAGGACTTGGCCGATCAAGTGAAAAGCCGTGAAAAAGTGCTGGAGGAGCTCAACAGCGACCTGAAAATAAAATCTTCGATGTTGGCGGATGCAACCACGGCACTAACTAACAACCAGAGAATTTTAGACAATACCCGCAATCAGCTGGCGGCTCTGCTGGATGAGGTGGATTCCTCCCGTGAAGAGGTGCGCAACAATCAACAGGATATTGAACGCCAAAAGCAATTGATCGACGAAAAACAGAAAGAGGTCTCGATAAAGGAAGAGGAGATCGAGCGCTTGCAGGTTGATATTGTGAAAAATCAGATGATTCTAACTCAGCAATCTGATCGGCTGAGCCAACAAGGAGCCATGATCAAAACTAAAGAAGAAACTATTGTCGCGCAGCGCACCATGATTCTGGTTGCCATACTGGTGTCGCTAGTATTCTTTGCGATGATCTATTTCCTGTTGAAAGTGAACAAACTCAGGCGAGAATCCAACCATAAGCTGGAAAAACTAAACTCACAGCTCTATGAGTTGGCGACAACCGATGGCCTGACTAAATTGCTTAACCGCAGACATTTCATGGCGATGGCGAGAAAGGAGTTTGTTCGCCAGCGAAGAAAGAATACTTGCTCCAGTTTGTTGATGGTTGATATTGACGGCTTTAAGCAAGTGAATGATACCTTTGGGCATGCGATGGGCGATGAGGTGATTATTGCGGTGGCCCGTGTTCTTGAGAGTGACCTGAGGCAATATGATTATCTCGGTCGATTTGGCGGCGAAGAATATGTCATGTTGTTACCGGATTGTGATGTTAATGCCGCCTACGAAATTGCCCAGCGATTGTGCAAGGATGTCTCGGAAAGAGAAATAAGCTTTCAGAAAGATTCGATTAGCGTCACGGTGAGCATTGGAATTAGCGAGCTTACTAGCGATGACATTGAAGTTGAATCAGCATTTCATCGGGCAGACTCTGCGCTGTATCAAGCGAAAGATAAAGGGAAAAATTGTGTCGTTATTTTTTCTGACGATTGATATTCGTGATTCTTTACTGGCTTTCTATCTGATACCACAGGGCCTGAGTGTCGACTGGGGTGTTCTTAGGCAATAAGGGGTTTTTGATATGGATTATTCTTCGTGAGTCTAGCTTTGCCCTGTTTATCTTACCTTCGTAGTACTGGTTGAACGTTCTATCAAAATCGCCATTTTCTATTATTGTCTGTAAGCCGCTAAGAATCTTTCTGTGTAGATCTTTCCTGGAGGGGTGGACAAAATAATACATTGCTGTGGGATACCGAATAACCACGTCGGAGGCCACAGCAATATCCAGATCTACGTGTTGTTCCAGTTCGCTCCAAATTTCAATGGCCGATCGAGGAAAGTAGTCGATGCGCCCCATCGCCAGCATTTTGAACAAGCCTTCATAACTATTGCTACCAAAAACTCTGATGCCACTCCACTCCAAAATGGGAGTGTCTGGCCAATCGTGCATTTGGCCGGGTTGAAATTTTTTCAGACCCTCTACCGATTGAACGCCTTTAAACATGTCGACATTCTCTCGTTTCACCAGGGGCAGTCTCCAGCCAATGAGTCCTTTCATTAATGGGATTCTAATGGGCAGCAAGGCCCTTTCGCGCTCTGTTGATGTCATGCTCCAAGAGACATCAATGCCCCTGTCATTGGCCAGATCAGAAAGGCTTCGCATCTGACTTTCGCCGTAATCGGTTTTGCTAGCGACCAGCTGAAAGTCCTCTCCTGTTGCCGCAAGTGCTTTTTTTAGTAATACAATTGGGTATTGTTGCCGTTTTTCTGGGGGATGAATTAACTTTTGAGTGGCTTCTTTGGGGGCAAGTGCATCGGCATCGGCCTGACAGACGATTAGAGTCAAACTCAGGGTTGCAACTAATGCGCGCACTTGACTGACCAATGTCTCTAACCTCACTCATGGAAGCTGAGTTTCCATGAGTATTGATGTGTTGAACAATTTTATAGGGACACAATAACCCAGATTTGCCCCGGCAACCATAACCTGGGCCAAGGTTTTTGTGTTGAACCCGTGAGTCAGGTATCTATCAACCGAAAGTGAGCTTCTTGTTAGTGGTGCGATAGAATTTCCTGTAGAGCTCCTTCGCAGGCATGGGCGAGCACAGGTAGTACCCCTGTCCAAAAGCACAACCCTTGCGGATAAGAAACTCGAGTTGTTGCTGGTTTTCTATCCCCTCTGCTACCGAGGCGATGCTGAGGTTCTTTGACATATTAATAATGGTTTCAGTGATCGCGGTATTGCAGTGATCATTGGGAGCACCACTGATAAATGAGGCATCAATTTTAAGTGCATCAACGGGAAAGTTACGCAAGTAACTCAGCGAAGAGTAACCGGTGCCAAAGTCATCAACAGCAATGTCAACACCCAGCATCCTCAGTTTTTGGAAGGCAATTTGATTTTCTTCTACATTATCAACAATGACACGCTCTGTGATCTCGATTTTAATTTGTTCAGGGTCGATGGAGTACTGCCTAAACAACTGATTGAGTTGCTCGTCCATATCCCCATCGAGAAATTCTTTGCTTGATGCGTTGATACACACTTTCATGTCCGCAAACGCCGTGCCATCCCACTGGCTGATTTGTCGGCAACTTTGTTTTCTTACCCAGCGGCCGATCTGGATAATTAAGTCGCTTTTTTCGGCTGTTGGAATAAACAAATCTGGCGCTATCCACCCTCGCTCCGGATGGTTCCACCGGATAAGTGCTTCCAGAGATTCGAGTTTCATTGTCTTGAGGTCGAAGATGGGTTGGTAGAATAGCTGGAGCTGATCGGTGGCTAAAGCATCGTGTAGCTCTGTTTCAAGGCTGTTTTTTCTACCCGCTTCCATTTTGCTCGCCGAATCGAAGACGCAATAAGTATTTTTCCCGGATTTTTTGGCCGTGTACATTGCGGCATCAGCATTAGCGACAAGTTCAGCGGCGGTTTTTCCCCCCTCTGGATAGAGGCAAATACCAATGCTCGTGGATATGTTGGCGACGTCTGACCCCAGATTAAATTCTCGATTCATCGCCCTGTTAATTTTTTTAACCACGTTCAATGGGTGATCAATGCCTATGAGTTCCCTCAACACAACAACAAACTCATCGCCACCCACCCTGGCGACAATGTCTTCTTCCCGCAGGGCGTTTTTGATCCGTTGGGCAACTTTTATCAGCAGCATATCGCCATAGCCGTGACCCAGGGTGTCGTTGACTTCCTTGAATCCATCCAGGTCAAGATAAATGACGGCAAATTGCTTGTGGTGTCGCCTGGCAAGGGAAATCAGGGAGGAAAGCTCTATGCTCAATAATTCTCGATTCGCCAAACGAGTTAAATGATCGTGCATCGCAAGGTGATGAAGCTGGCGATTACTTTGTTCCAGCTTGTTTTTTTCTTCCTGGGTTTCATTTATGATTTTGGTTTCTTTAATGTCTTGTATTGACCGGCTGTAGTCCCTTTGCGACTGTAAAAAGCGGGCCCTGGCAAGGGAGTGCAAAAGTGTTCTTTTCAGAGAGGCTGTACATATTTCGCTTTTT
>ENA-OSET01005172-OSET01005172.1-sediment-metagenome-genome-assembly--contig:-NODE-5172-length-11157-cov-129.447292_pt1 | contig 11157 bp, 5 predicted proteins | sample MGYA00237882_ERZ534229 | MGnify/ENA primary metagenome ERZ534229 (study PRJEB26408, sample SAMN06266212) | sediment metagenome | isolation source: Hudson Canyon methane seep mesocosm | place...
ATAAGGAATATAGTAGCTTTCTTAATGAGAGAAACGTGAAATAATTAATTATTGAAAATAGGAATAGCCCATGCTGGCCACTATGGTGAGCGCGATGCGAGGGCAGCCTCTCTCCGATAGCCTCCTGCGTTTGCGAGTCATTTCTTGACAGGGATGTAATAAAATTAATAATGAGGTAACAACGTTACTGAGGATTGCTTTAGCGAGATTAAAATTGAAGAGATCGGCGGATGTGTAATGGTCAAATATTTTTGAAGGGAATCTAAGTCACTTTTACAACTCTGCTGCGCACCAACACTGCCAGTGTTTAGCGTAATTATCCAGAACTAAAGCCATCTCACTTGAGGTGGCTTTTTTGTGGGTGTAACTTTTAAATGAAATACATACGCTTAATCCACCAGCTGAACCCATAACACCTGTTTACCGTTACTCATAATCCCATAATCCCATAATCCCATAATCCCATAATCCGGAGTTCGAGTCTCTGTGGGCCCACCATATATAATCAAGCCTCATCTCACTTACGTGGGTTGGGGTGATTAATTATCGGTTAAATCACTGACGACCTTGTTTCTGCCCAATTCTTTTGCTGTGTATAGGTTGATGTCAGATCGCTTGAGCCACTGTGTGACCGTCTCACTTTTCAGGTATTCTGCTACGCCAAAACTTGCTGAGGGCATATGTCCTCCATGTACCAGAAACTGTTTTCTTAGCTGCTCGGCTTTCGTCGTTCCTTCTTTACCACTAGTGTTAAAAAGCAGTATTAAGAACTCCTCACCTCCCAATCTAAAAATTTTATCGGTAACTCGGCTTCCGTTGGATAATATTTTACTGGTATGTCGGAGTACTTCATCACCAGCATCATGTCCAAATTCATCATTCACATTTTTAAAATTGTCGAGATCTATCGCGATAAGAGTCATGGGTATATGGGCGCGAACATTTTGACTTACTGCTTCAGCTAAAGAATCGTATAAGGTACTACGGTTTAATAAGCCGGTCAGTGGGTCTGTTACTGCTGCATTATGCATTACTTCTTGTTGACGATGAATAACGGTAACAAAAATAGCAACGAGTGCATAAACAGATAACGATGTTACGAGAAACCTTATTAGCAGCTGAGGTTCTGCTAGATCTTTTCCAATAATAGTAAATATGGATATAAAAATTAGGTTATAAATTAATGCATTTTTCATTGGTACCGTAATAAAAAAAACAATGATACTTGGATACACCCAAAGTAACGCTTTAAAGCCTAGTGTTTGCACCGCATAAAATACAATTATAGAAAGTAGTGGGATAACACCCCATTGAATATTTTCAAATTTAATTTTGTTTTTATAGCATCCATAAAATACCCAAACTAATCCGGCTATTACTATGGATAGAGCAATTGTTAAATTATAGCTTCCTTTCCACGCATCGTAGAAAAGCATAGGGAGCAAGATGAATATGCTTACGATAGCCAAATATTGGATAGTGGCTATTCGATAGCTTTCATGTGTCATTTTATGGAATAAGGAGAACATCCATTAACTATATCAAATTAAAGGGAATAATTGGGGATGGCAGCGAAGGGAGGGCGGTCATTCATGTTCGATATACGGTCGCTTTCCATTTTATGAGCGAGCTGAAAACTGTTAGTATTATTCAGCTTATTCAAAAATAGAAGTGAGTGATTACCTTTGAATAATCCCCTTGTCCGGAGTTAAGGTCTCTGTGGGCCCACCATATATAATCAAGCCTCATTCCACTATCGTGGGTTGGGGCTTTTTTATGATTCATTCATAGCTCCTAATAATTTCAAAATTATAGGCTATAAATTCCTACAAGTTTATTAGATCAGTGCAGTATGCGTATCGTGATCTGGTTGAAATAAAAGATTAAACCAATCGAGCTGTTACATTTAATGATTAAGTGCAGTGGCGACCCGCTTAGACAAAGTATCAGGACAAATGGGTTTAAGAATATAACTATCGACTGACTGGCCAATGACTTCTAGTATTTTGTCTTTATCAGCAATGGAAGTCAGCATGATGAAGTGAAGATCCTTATATTTTTCATCTGCACGGATAAAATTTAATAGCTCTATTCCATTTAAAATAGGCATTTCCATGTCAGAAATAACTAAATCATAATGATTCTTTTTTATAAGATCGATTGCTTGCTTTCCGTTAGATGCTTGATCGACATTTTTTAATTCCATAGATTCAAGCGTGAATTTAACGACCAGTCGCATTGATTGCACGTCATCGACAATTAGAATTCTCTTATCACTCATGTTAACTCCGTTAGTAAATTAAGTTATTTTTTAATAGTATACTTTTAAGGATTGATTGAATAGTTAGAGGATATTTTAATTATGTGTAGTGGCCAAATAAAACTGGCCTCAGGTCAATCTGGGTTGAATATTAAAGGAGCGTCTAAACTTAGAGTGCCAACAATCACTGCGGTGATTTATGCTTTGTTTGATTTGATAATGCCATGGTCATTGGAGATGTTTTTTCCTAGTGTAATGGCTACCTGATCTGAATGTGTCAGGGAGTCCTCTGGTGTCTAATAGACTCATGTGGAAACCAACCTTGCATAACCGCTAACCAATGGGGGCAGACTAGATAGATTTGTGCTTGATGTAGTGTCACATCTAATTCCTTTGTCTGGAGTTGGGATCCACCATATATAATTGAATCTCATCTTACTCGTATGGGGCGAGGCTTTTTTATGGGTTAATTATGGGTATGGCTTCCCTTTAGGCATAGCTTGAGTTGAATGTTTGCACAGATACAGGTGTGGTATAGTCCTTTATTCTCATAAAATATACAGCTTGAGAAATTGGTATATTCTAAGAATTACCTTATCAAACAAGGTGAAACAATAGTATAAAGTGACTAATATATATGCCGTTTCTGGCAACAAAATTTATCTTATCATTGGTCTCTATATCCTCTGGATTGTTCTGTTTTCTTTTGGCTCATACCAATATGAAAAACAGCAACGCTATACCGATTTAGATCGTCGCATAGAAAGTGCTGCTCTAACAGTCCCCCTATTATTACCGGATGGATTTCATCATAAAGGCCTGTCAAAAGGTGCGCACTCAAACGAGCAAGATATCGCTAATATCGTAAAGCTTTCGAAGCTTACTCGTCATAGTGATGTTGTCTATATCTATAGCCTTATCCTACACGATGGAGAAATTCTATTTACCTCATCTAGCGCAACAGACGAAGAGCTTGAAAGTAATACTGATTTATCACACTTCTGGGATGTTTATGATGATGTCGATCCTCAGGTTTTTGAGGTCTTCAGAAACAAGGAAAAAGCCTATATTGAATATAAAGATAAATGGGGACATTTCCGTAGTGTATTTATTCCAATTACGAGCGAGGACGGTCGTACTTATGTGGTGGGAGCTGATCTTGATATTTCTTATATTCAAGGTATTTTAAATAAAGACTTATATACAGTTTTGAGCATCAGCGCAGTCTTTGTATTGCTCGCAATATTTTTAGTGTTAGTGTATTTGAAAAATGCTCGCAACTTAGCCTACACATTGGAAAATCAAGTTAAACGTCGGACGGAAAAATTGGCGTTGAGTGAAAGTAAAATCAACTCTATTCTGGAACATTCACCTGTGGGTATTTTTCATTATGATTTACATAGTGCCTTAGTTACAGTAAACAAACAGTTTGAGCAGTTGATTGGCAGTTCAAAAGAAGTCTTAATTGGCTTTAACATGCTTGATCATTTAGTTGATGAACAAATGTTGAATGCTCTTCGCCAATCGCTTTCAGGCCAGGTTGGTTTTTATGAAGGGCGTTATAAGTCAGTCACCGGGAATAAAGAGGTTTACTTGCAGGCTGACTTTGTTCCCATGTTGGATAGTCAAGGAGAAATTATCGGTGGCGTGGGTGTTTTTAATGATATAACGTTGCGTAAAAAAGCAGAAGAAGAATTGCAACTCTTCGCCCGAGTATTCAGTGATATTAATGAAGGTATTACAATTACGGATGCTGATATGAATATCATAGATATCAATCCTGCCTTTACTGACATTACTGGCTATAGCCGAGATGATATCATTGGGAAAAATCCTAGTGTTCTCAGCTCCGGCAGGCAGACTCCCGAATTTTATCAGGAGATGTGGCAACAACTTAATGAACAAGGGCATTGGCAGGGCGAAGTATGGAATCGTACGAAACAAGGCGAACTCTATGCTGAATTGCTTACTATATCAGCCCTCAAAGATAAGTTTGATAATATAGTCAATTATGTCGCTGTATTCACTGATATCACCAATAGCAAACAACAACAAGAAGAACTCAGCTTCATGGCGCATTATGATGTGCTCACAGGACTACCTAACCGTGCTTTATTTGTAGATCGTTTTCATCAAGCTATTGCTCATAGTAAACGCACTAAACATCAACTCGCTATTTGCTTTCTTGATTTAGATAACTTCAAACCAGTTAATGATAACTACGGTCATGAAGTGGGTGATCAATTACTGATTGAGGTTGCTCAGCGTATTACAGCCAATATTAGAGAAGAAGATACCGTTTCTCGCCAAGGTGGAGATGAGTTTGCTCTTCTTCTCAATGATATTAAGTCTTATTCACAATGCGAACAAACCCTACAACGAATACATAATGCATTGGCTGAGCCCTATATTATAGATGAGCACCTTCATAATGTAACCGCCTCTAGTGGTGTCACCATATACCCACATGATGACGGTGATATTGATACATTACTGCGTCATGCTGATCAAGCTATGTATCAAGCTAAGCTAGCAGGTAAACATCGTTATCAATTATTTAACCCAGAACAAGATCAACACACCATTCAAAAACACCACCAATTGGATGAGATTGAACAAGCCTTAGTAAAGAGTGAATTCCAACTGCATTATCAACCTAAGGTCAATATGGTGACGGGGGATGTATTTGGGGCTGAAGCACTCATTCGTTGGATCCATCCTGAAAAAGGGCTTATTCCACCATTGGACTTTTTACCTATTATTGCAGGAACCGAGCTAGAAATCAGGGTGGGTAATTGGGTTATTAATGAGGCACTCGGACAAATTGAAGCATGGTATCAGCAAGGTATTAGACTTGAAGTCAGTGTTAATATTTCATCACATCATCTATTGTCAGAAACATTCTTTGCTGATCTAGATACAGTCCTAGCTAAATACCCGATGGTTGATTCTCAATGTTTACAGCTTGAAATATTAGAAAGCTCTGCACTTGGAGACCTCAATGCTATTACGACGGTTATTGAGGCCTGCCAAGGTGCCTTAGGTGTTAAGGTAGCATTAGATGATTTTGGAACGGGTTATTCCTCATTGACCCATTTAAGAAGCCTACCTGTTGATACCATCAAAATAGACCAGAGCTTTGTCAGAGATATGCTTGACGATCCAAGTGATTACGCCATTATTGATGGCATTATTGGTCTGGCTGATTCCTTTAATCGTGAAGTCATTGCTGAGGGTGTGGAAACCACTAATCATGGTTTAATGTTATTGATGATGGGGTGTGAAGAGGCGCAAGGCTATGGAATTTCTAAACCTATGCAGGCTGATGACTATCTACAGTGGCTCAAGGACTACACGCCTAATCAAGAGTGGCAGCAATGTGGTAACAAGCATCGCTCAACTAAAGAAAACAAAGTCAAACTATTCAGATTAGCAACGCAACAATGGGAAGATAAATTTATCATCAACATTCGCTCTTCATCAGAGAGTGTTGAACATTGGCCTATTATGAAGAGTAAACGTTGCCCTTGTGGTACTTGGATAAACCGAGCAAGACATGAACAGTTATTTGAAGCAGAAGGCTTGGAGAAACTTGATAAGGCTCATGAAGAGTTACATTTCATAGCTCACGGCATACAAGTGCAATATCAAGATGGTAGGGTGAATTCTGCTCGTGAGAGTTTACCAGAACTTCAAGCCGCCTTTGACAAGATGAATAATGCTTTGGAAGCTAGCGAGTAATCTCTTTGTCCTGAGTTTTAGTCTCTGCAGAACTATGAGAGGCCCTTTAAATTCACTGGGTTGTCATGAAAACAAAGACTCATTTCTATAATGGAAGTGGGACTTTATTGATTGTCACTCTAATGTTACCCTGAGTGTGTCATAGCAGCCGAACCAAAGTGTCAGATTCGCAGGATTTCAGAGGGCTGATGAGGAAATTTATTCACAGGTTAGCTGGGAGATAAGAAATGATGCACAAAGCGCTAATCTTAAAAGAATGTCAAAAACTGTGTCCTGTTGTGATTGGTGAGCTTGAAAAAAACAATATTGAGTGTCACTTCGTCGAAACCAACATTGCTGCTGCAAAGTCTATTTTAGATGATCGATTTGATTTTATTATCTGTTGTGCTGATACACCCGAACAGGTAATTGATAGCCTTCGTTGGTTAAAAACAAGTACGATAATTCCTATCTCTACTCGAGTGTTAAGCTTTAGCTCAGGTGTCGAGCGAGAACACGTAAAAGAAGCTTTTGGAATGGGCGTATCAGAATTTTACGACGTCGCTAAAGCAAGTTACACAAATATATTCACACGTGATGAAACATTTTATCCCAGTAACATATTATTAGTTGAAGATAATCAGGCTGTTGCTAGCGTACTGATACACGCCTTAGAATCTCACGGACATCAGGTTGTTCACCATAAATCTGCAACAAAAGCACATAATTCTTTGCTTAAAGATGAGTTTGATTTGGTTGTCACTGACTTATTATTGGAAGGTAAAAAGACAGGTCACGATTTAGTCACTTACTTAAAACGTAATCAATACTTGGATAATATCCCAGCGTTAGTTGTGACCGGTTATAGTGACCCATCGGTAATTGTGGACTTATTATCAATGGGCGTTTCAGACGTATCCATTAAGCCTATTATCCCCGAAGAGTTCCTTTTGCGTGTTGAGCAAATTCTAAGAACAAAATATTACCGGGAACAGTTAGAACAGCAAACTAAACAGTTGCAAAAGCTATCGTTAATTGACCCGCTAACAGGCGCTTATAATCGCCGGTTTATGGAAGAGATATTTGCTCAGAAGATTAATGACTTGAAGCGAAAAAAAGAAGCATTTGGTGTGATGGTTATTGATATAGATGACTTCAAAAAACTCAATGATACTCAAGGTCACCTCATGGGTGATAAGGGACTGAAGATGATGACAGAGCTTATTCAGGCTGACATTAGAAACGTTGACAGCCTTTGTCGATTTGGTGGAGAAGAGTTTGTATTAATTCTGTCAGATTGTGATGAAGCTAATGCCCTGAACAAGGCTGAGAGTGTTTGTAAAAACATTGCAGATAAGTGTGACTTTACAGTGAGTGTTGGCTTAGCTGTCTTTGATGATAGCAATGTAGACCTGCAGTTAGACTTTATTTTACAAAAAGCTGATTCCGCTATGTATCAAGCAAAAAATAAGGGTAAAAACCAAGTGGTTTTAGCTGAATGATGCTGTATTCAGCCGTTCCACTCCAGAGTGTCAGACTCTCAGAATTTCAGGGCGTACCATGCCGTGAGAGTGACTTTTGGCTGTGCTGACAACGTGGCAAGTTTGCACTGGATTTCGGTCTTAGGTTGCAATTGGCTTGGGGAAGTCATTAAGTTTCTTCAGCTTAGTGTCGCTATGGACGAGATGATAGTCATTCAGGCTCGCTCCTGTTTCGCTTTTTATTGTCCATTATAGTTGCGATGTGAAAACTATCAGCCTTATTAATAATGCCTAAAAGAAGAAGTAAGTACTCGCATGGTAATAATGTCTTTGTTCGGAGTTCAAGTCTCTGTGGGCCGAGTCTATATAATCAAGCCTCAGCACTATGTCGGTGTTAGGGCTGTTTTATTAGGAAATATTGAGAGGTAAGACTCAGAAGAACTATGAAAATACCAAAACAAATCCAACCTCTTGTTGATGATGGCTTAGTCGATGAAGTTGTCAGACGATTAATGAGCGGTAAAGAAGCTGATGTCTATGTTGTAAAATGTGGCACTGAAATACGCTGCGCCAAAGTCTATAAAGATGCCGTCAAGCGTAGTTTCAAAAAAGCAGTTCAGTACCAAGAAGGGCGAAAGGTTCGTAATAGCCGTCGAGGTAGAGCCATGGAAAAAGGCTCTAAATTTGGTCGTAAGCAACAAGAAGAAACATGGCAAAATGCCGAAGTCGATGCGCTTTACCTTCTTGCTGGTGCAGGGGTTCGAGTCCCTCAACCCTATGATTGCCTTAATGGCGTGTTATTAATGGAGTTGATCACTGATGAGGACGGTCAAGTAGCACCGCGTCTCAACGATATATCGATGACTGCCGATCAAGCATTGGAAGACCATGAAATCGTTATGCACTCTGTGAAGAAAATGCTTTGTGCGGGGATAGTGCATGGTGACTTATCTGAGTTTAATGTTCTAGTCGATGAAAATGGTCCTGTGATTATCGACCTACCTCAAGCTGTGAATGCCGCTGCGAATAACAATGCTCAATCAATGCTAGAACGAGATGTGCAGAATATGACGCGTTACTATGCCCAATACGCTCCCGAATTAATCAACAGTCGATATGATAAAGAAATATGGTCACTGTTTGAGAATGGTAAGTTACAGCCAGATACCGAACTCACTGGCTATTTTGAAGAAAATACGCAAGCAGCGGATGTCGATGGCGTCATGCTTGAAATTAAATCAATCTTAGCCGAAGAACAAGAGCGACAACTGCGCTTACGTGAAGAGGATGATTGAAAGGTCTCGGTTCCCTTTCGAGAATCTAGGGGCGGACTCGATTGAGTTAAGTTTGAGCTACCTTTGTCTTGGGCTCAAATGCCTGTACGTTCACCATATAATCAAGCTTCATCTCGCTATCGTGGGTTGGGGCTTTTTCATGGGTGGGGTTTGGGTGTTGCAATATCATTAATGGTATAGTTAGATTCCAGCCTGTCCTTAAATGGGTTTAATTAGATGGATAAAAGCGTATTACTCGTCATTAGAATCCTTTCGGTTTTACTACTGACATTTTCTAGCGCCCTTTATTCAGAAACGATTGACCATAAGTCAGGCAAGCAGTTAGAAACGGTCAATCTCCAACTTAAGTGGTTCCATCAATTCCAGTTTGCTGGTTACTATGCCGCCATTGAAAAAGGGTTTTATGAAGATGAAGGTCTAGATGTTCAAATTCATGAGCTAGCTAAGAATACCAGTGTTGTAAGTCAGGTAGTTTCGGGGCAAGCGCAATACGGGATTGGTGACTCAGCCATTCTTATTGACTATGCTGAAGGTCAGCCTATAAAGGCTATATCTGCCATTTTTCAACACAATTCATTGGTATTTATTAGTAAACAATCCTCTGGAATATTCAGCCCTTATGATATGGCTGGAAAACGTATCATGCTCAGCGGCAGTAGCCGCGATTCGGCACCTCTTTTAGCGACGCTGCTTCAAGCAGGGGTACTGAAAAGTGATTATACCTATGTCGATAATACCTACAGAAATGATGATCTTATTGAAGATAAAATTGATGTAATGATTGGCTATCGCTCGAACGAACCATTTTACTTTGCCGAGCAGGATGTTGGCATCAACATCATCAGCCCTCGGAACTATGGAATAGATTTTTATGGTGATCTGCTTTTTACTAGCCAGCAGGAAATTAGTGAGCATCCTCACCGTACTGACCGATTTCGACGTGCATCCTTAAAGGGGTGGCAGTATGCGCTTTCCAATCCAGAAGAGATCATTCAACTGATTCATAAGAAATATGGTAGCCAGTCGAGTATTCAACATTTGCGTAATGAGGCAAAAGTAACCCGTGATTTAATCCTGCTTGACTCCATCCCTATAGGGACAATTAAAACTGAACGTTTCCAACAAGCCGCAAGAACGTATGCACGGCTCAAGTTAACTGAGTCGTTGAGTAAGCAGGAAATAGAAGGCTTTATTTATAAAGGCAAGGAACCTCAGATCGAGCTGTCAGAAGAAGAAGAGCAATGGTTACATAACCATCCTTCAATTCGTATTGGTATTGACAGTAAGTTTGCACCTTATGAGTGGGTGGATGACAAAGGAAATTATATTGGACTTGCTGCTGACTATATTCATTTATTAGAAAAGAAATTGGGTCTTAATGTCGAAATAATAACTGAAGATACTTGGCACAAAGTTTTAGAATTGGCCAAGGAAGATGAGCTTGATATGCTTTCTATTGCGGTGAAAACCGGTGAGAGAAGTGAGTTTTTAACTTTTTCAAAACCCTATGTTAGTAGTGCCGCAGTCATTATAAATAGGGAGTCTCAAGGTTATATTGGTAGTTTGTCCCAGCTAGAGGGAAAGCAGATAGCTATTCAAAAGGGACATTATACGCAGGAATTAATAGCGAGAGATTATCCTAGCATTTCCATTATAACGACGGATAATCTGGAGAACGCGCTTACTATGGTGTCTAATGGTGTGGTCGATGCTTATGTAGGTGAAGTATTAACGGCAAGTTATGCAATGAAAAAAGCGGGATTGGTAAACTTAAGGTTTGCAGGGCAGACTGAATATAAAAGCGAATTTGGTTTTGCCTTTGTTAAAGAGCATCCTGAGCTAGCATCTATGGTAGGAAAGGCCCTAGACAGTATAAGCCAACAAGAAAAAAATCGAATCTTTGACCGTTGGCGTTCACACGATATTGACCTAGGCATTCAAATTGAAACCATAGTTAAATACTTAGCAGTGATAGCAGGAATCTTTCTCATTGTTATTTACTGGCTGTACCGATTAAAAAGTGAAATCGCTCTTCGAAAAGAGGCTGAAAAATCACTACAACTTTCATCTAGAGTGTTTAGTGATACTCATGAGGGCATAACCATTACTGATGCCAATAGGACGATTGTTGATGTCAATCCTGCCTTTTCTGATATCACTGGCTATAGTCGAGATGAAGTCATTGGCCAAAATCCTCGTATCTTAAGTTCTGGTAAACAAAGTCCTGAATTTTATGTTTCTATGTGGCAGAAAATTAATGATCAAGGTCACTGGCAAGGTGAGATTTGGAATAGAAGGAAAAGCGGCGAGGTGTATGCTGAATCACTCACCATCTCTTCACTCACCGATTCTCACGATAATGTTGTCAACTATGTCGGTGTGTTTACAGATATCACCCACA
>ENA-OSET01005173-OSET01005173.1-sediment-metagenome-genome-assembly--contig:-NODE-5173-length-11155-cov-4.148131_pt1 | contig 11155 bp, 9 predicted proteins | sample MGYA00237882_ERZ534229 | MGnify/ENA primary metagenome ERZ534229 (study PRJEB26408, sample SAMN06266212) | sediment metagenome | isolation source: Hudson Canyon methane seep mesocosm | place: USA:Hudson...
GCCATGGTCCCGCCACTGACAACTGGCAACAAGGCGTAGCTAATCAATTACGTTATTTATCTGTTATTCGAGACGAGGTTCGCGTTATCATTACAGACTTAGGAACTATCGAAGAAGCATCGGCACAGGTTGGGCTTCAAGAGCAAGAACAATGGGAACTTTTCGACAACTACCATCGTCGTAATATCACCGCATCATTCGTTGAGCTCGAATGGGAATAATCAAGACTACTCGTAGGAGACTTCGCATGTTTAACCGTATTTTTAATTTCATTCTTGTCAGTATGGCACTGTCATTCTTCACAGTGGCAGTACAAGCTGAAACTCCTAAGGAACCTTTATGGCCAACCCTTAAAGAAATTTACTTCGAAGGTAAAACCATTCGTGAAGATGCTAATGACTTATTAATTATTGAAGCGCCAATTCGTGCGGAAGATGCTGCAATCGTACCCATTTCAGTTAAATCATTGCGTGCTCAAACTGCAGATAAATACATCAAGAATATTCATATTATTATCGATAACAACCCCGAACCCTATTCCGCAAATTTCGCCCTTTCTCCTGAATTAGGTTTGGTTGATATTTCTACTCGCATGCGTGTAGATCAATACACCTTTGTACGAGCCGTTGCCGAAATGAACGATGGTTCACTACATATGGTATCTCGTTTTGTCAAAGCATCTGGTGGCTGTAGTGCGCCTGCAGGTAAAGATGCTGCCGCTGCATTAGCTCGACTGGGCAAAATGCAAATCCGTATGCGCAAACCAACCGTAGGTGAACCCGTTCAAGCTCAAGTCATCGTCAGCCATCCGAACTACAATGGTTTACAGTTTGACCAAAAATCACGTAAATACATTGATGCACACTATATTAAAAATATTACCATCAGCTATAACGAAAAATCGCTGATTAATGTAGATACCGGTATATCAGTTAGTGAAGACCCTAGCATCCGTTTTACTTTTACACCTTCAGCATCAGGCATATTAAAAGCAGATGTAAAAGACAGTAAAGAGCAAACGTTCAGTCTGCAAAAAAACATTTAACCCTAAACTTAAAGATCAAAAAAGCCGCGGTTAACGCGGCTTTTTTTATTTTATTCAGACTTATTTTATCGAATACGACAGCTAGCGTAAGCATCACCATGTGTTTTCTTGAACAAGCCGATGCCAGAAGTCACATCTTCATCATCTCTAAACACTCCACCTCGATCGCCAGGCATATTTCTTAATTGAAAGCCGGTATCTGCATCCTCAAACTCACGCTGTGTAAAAACAGCAGCCAACTTATCAACAACACATGAACATTTATGTGTAGCTTCATAAAGGTTCATTTTTCCTTCATTTAACTGCATACATTCCATCACATACTGCACACGCGTAACAGTAGAAAAGTCATTCGCCATACCAACTGCAGGTAATACTAACAAGCCAGCGGCGATCAACGATAGTCGAGGGTGTTTCATCAAACTGCTCCTAAATTTTTTCTTGGAAGAACCTACAAGACACACATAAGTAACTCGAAGTTCCAGATAATTAAAACAAAGCTAATGCATCATACCTGAACTCTAGCGAACCATGAAAATGAAAGTGAATTGAACTAATTACTACATTTTTACCAACTCTCGCTAAGTTCAGGTAGAATCGTAGTTTATACATTTTTTTACCCCCATAAAACATGCAGGAGAAACTTCATGAAAAAACTGTTACTTCACCTAGACACCGATCCCGTTGCAAGCGCTTTTGACCAAGCGGTGGCTTTTGATGCAGGTGTAGATAATGTCCTATCTTATGGTGGTATAACTCGAGACAATGTGACACCCCACGTACATGGAATGATTTTCACGCGTGGTGGCAAAAACTTAAAAAACAGCGCTATCTTCATCGGCGGTTCAAATGTACCTGCCAGTGAGCTTGTTGGCAGAGCGGTCAAAAAAGCATTTTTCGGTCCAGTACGCGTGTCAGTTATGTTAGATCCCAACGGTTCAAATACAACGGCAGCATCAATAGCTCGCAAAGTATTAACTGACTATGACATCACGGGTAAAAATGTAGTCATTCTAGGTGCGGGACCTGTAGGTCAACGTACAGCAATGTATTTACTACAAGAAGGGGCAGCACAAGTCACCATTACTTCACGCAGCATTGAACGAGCTAAAGTCATTACTGCTCAATTAAAAGAAGCCTATGGTATTGATGTCGTTCCTGGTGAAACGCGTAGTGATGAAGCTGTAAATCAACTATTGAAAAATGCCCATGTTGCTATTGCTACTGGTCCAGCTGGCGTCTGTGTGCTTCCAAAATCTGCATTAGATGAAAGTGATACTTTAGAAGTTGTCGCTGATGTTAATGCTGTACCTCCTTTGGGTGTTGAAGGCATCGAAGTCATGGACAACAATACTGAAAAAAATGGTATTCGCTTCTATGGTGCGATTGCAATCGGCAACTTTAAAATGAAAGTTCACCATGGCTGTGTATCATCATTATTTGATTCTAACGACCAATTTTTAGACGAAACGACTATTTACGATATCGCTTGTAAAATCGATACGAAATAGTGTCCGTAGTTGAGGGGAAGAGTACTCACGTATGCACCAAGGTGCGAGTGAGTGCTCCAGCTCGCTTACATTTGGGGTTTCTTGACCTGAATGGTAATGCAGGTCGAAAGTTTGGCAGCATAGGACTTGCTATCAATAGTCATTTCACCACTTTAACGGCCCAGAAAGATTCATCTATTTCAATTGTAGGACCGGTAGGAAGTGATGAAACATGTAAGCGCACTGAATCAATTGTTCAGACGTTTTATCAGACATTGGGCATCGCAATTACAGAAGAAAATAAGGGCGTAAAAATTGTCCTCGAGCAGCTCATTCCCGAACATGCTGGTTTTGGATCTGGTACCCAGCTCAATTTGGCCATTGGCACCGCCTTATGTAAGTTACATGACATCCCTGTCACTACACGTGAACTTGCCGCCCAATTAGGCCGCGGCTCACGTTCAGGTATTGGCATATCCACGTTTGATCTAGGCGGTTTTATTGTTGATGGAGGCCTCAAGCCTAATACTACCGTACCGCCTATACTCGCACACCATACTTTTCCCGATGACTGGCGAATTGTACTTATCATGGATACACAGCACCAAGGCGTGCATGGCGACCAGGAAAAACAAGCATTTACAACTCTGCCAGAATTTCCGCAACACCGTTCTCAAGCCATTTGTCATCTGACCTTGATGCAACTGTTACCAGCGCTTATCGAACAAGATATTGACCAGTTTGGTGATGCTATTACGCAAATCCAATCTCTGATCGGGGATCATTTTGCACCTGCTCAAGGTGGTCGTTATACCAGTCCGTTAGTGGCTCAACTATTACACCATGCTCAACAACTCGGTCATAAAGGCATCGCTCAAAGTTCTTGGGGACCGACAGGTTGTGTATTTGCAAAAAGTCAGCAACACGCTGAAAAACTCATCACCGATCTCTCCATCTATTCCAGTTCTATGTTAGACACAAACCAACAACCAACGCTCTTGATTACCCAAGCTAATGAATTTGGAGCAAAAACTGAAGTTTGTACTGTATAATATTTCCATCTGAATTAACTATAAAGGTCTTCCAATGACTAAACGCTCAATCATCCACATGATCAACCCAATGATTAAAAACAGTCCCTTTGATATCAATATGGCACTAGATGCTGGTTACGACATGATCGTTCCTTATGCAAGTACGTCACTTGAAGAAGTGGCTGGCATGACACAAGATGCTATTTTTTCTCGTGGCCCTGCAGGTGTGAAAAAAACCGGTATGTTCATTGGTGGCCGCGATATTGGTCTGGCTATGGATATGCTTGATGCTGCGAAAAAAGCCATGGTGCCGCCATTTGAAATTTCAGTCTTTGCCGATCCAAGTGGTGCATTTACTACTGCTGCTGCCCTTGTTGCATGTATCGAGCGTGAATTGAAGAAAAACTTTGACCAAAATTTAACGGGTACGAGAGCAATTGTCTTTGGCGGTACAGGTCCTGTAGGTTTAGCCACTGCGGTTCTTGCCGCAGAGCAAGGCGCTGATACAACAATCGTCGATCATTTTTCTATTGATACGGCATTAGAGTTCGCAAAAGAAGCAAAACGTCGTTATGGGGTTAACCTTCGCGCGACTACCGCTGCCTCAGATGCTGACAAAGCACGATTAATTTCGAATGCTGATGTGGTTTTCTGTACAGCAAAAGCTGGTGTTCAAGTGCTTAGTGCACCTGTTCTAGCTGATGCAAAACAATTAAAAGTAGCTGGTGACGTTAATGCTGTTGCGCCTCTAGGTATCGAAGGTGTTGACTTAATGCACAACGGAGAGCCACTCGTTCATGCAACTGCTTGTTCTAACGCAGTTGGCATCGGCGCTCTTGCCATCGGTAATGTTAAATATAAACTACAACATGAATTGTTAAAACAAACATTAACCGCAGACAAACCAGTCTATCTTGATTTTCGCAATGCTATTGGTGAAGCACGTAAATTAGTTTAAAACTTAAACCAAACTACTTTGTCATGCAGGCGCAGCTACAAGTCCCTGTCTTAATTTTTGCACAAAGTGGTCGTCATTTGGCCCAATCAGCCACCCAAGCAGGACATACTGTTTGGGTGGCTGATTGCTTTGGCGATATCGATACCCTCGACATTGCTGAACGCTGGCAGAAACTACCTCCTCTCCACACACTTAATAACGTTGACTTACTAGAACTACTAACAACGTTTGTTAATGGCGAAAACTGTCTATTAGTCTGCGGTGGTGGTATCGAAAAAACCTTTCCTATACTGTCACAACTACCGACAAACATTAAATGCATTGGCAATAACAGCAATACTATTAAAAAAATTAAAACTCCAGAGCAATTTTTTTCATTATTATCGCAACATGATTTGCCTTATCCTGTCACGCAATTTAGTCCACCCAAAATAAGCAAGAACTGGTTATTCAAACAAAATGTTGGTTTAGGTGGTACTCACATCACTACCGTTGACGAGCATGCTTCCAAGCAAGGTGGCTACTTTCAGCAAAGAATAAGAGGCAATAGTGGCTCAGTTTTATTTCTTGCAGATGGGAAAAAAACTCACTCTATTTCAATCAATAGACAGTTTGTCAGTAATCACCTGACTAGCCCATTTCAACTTGCAGCGGTCGAAACACCCTTCGAAATATCTCAAGATCATCATCAACTATTAACTACCGCGATAGACATCATTACACAAGAAACCGGCTTGCTCGGGCTTAATAGCCTAGACTTTATTATTGATAAGCATGCTCAACTCTTTATTTTAGAGGTCAATCCTCGTCCCAGCGCTTCGAGTGAGTTAATCAATGATGAACAACTCTTTCAACGGCATATTCAAGCCTGCCAAGGTAAACTGCCGAAGTCTCGCACTATTAATCCAGATCATTATTCGGGCCTATACTATCTGTATGCCCCTCAATCGTTAACCATTCCACTGGATATGAGCTGGCCTATTCAAAGTCATGACCTCCCTCATTCTGGTACCGTCATAGAAGCAGAACAGCCTATATGCACGATTACAATCACTGGCAAAGATGAGGTGAGTTGCCGACAACAGCAACAAAAAGTGTCATTGGAAATCATGCAGCAGCTCAACTAAGCGCGCTTGGCATCTCATGTGGAAAAAGCTCAGGGACTTGCCATGACATACCTTCGTATAGAAGATCGTATCAAAGCCATAAAACAACGGTAAAACAGTGACTGAATGTTAGCTATAAATCATCATCTTCAAAATTATAGTCCAGCTTTTCTGATGGCTCATGGATGTAGTAGCCTTGAGCATAATCAACACCCAAACGCCATAATAATGCGAGACTATTAGCATCAGATACAAACTCTGCGATACAGCGCTTTCCTGCCTGCTTAGTCATCTCGATGATGGCTTTCACGGCTGCTTGGTTTTCCGTATCTTTAGCCATATTTTGTACAAAATGACCATTGATCTTTAAGTAATCCACATCAAGTGCACTCAAGCTTTGAGAAAAATCAATACCCGAACCAAAGTGTTCTAAACCAAATTCACAGCCAATATTTTTCAATTGAGAAATAACCGCTTTAGTTTGTTCTAAATTTTCTAGTGCTGACGTTTCACTAATTTCAAAGACCAATGCACTACCATCAAGGTTGTGTGCATTTAGCGTGACACATAACCAATCAACATATTCACGCGTACATAAAGTTTGTTCTGATAATCTTATAAAGAAACGGGTTTTGGGATATTTCACTCTATGTGTTGCCAGCGCATCAAATGCTTGCCTAATAACCCACTTATCAATCTCGCCCATCATATTTGCTTCAATAGCATGTTTAATAAAGCTTTCTGGTGACGAAAGTGAGCCATCTGGATTTTTAAATCGTAATAAAACGTCGTAAATTTCCTGCTCTTCACCATGTAGGCTGACTATTGGTTGGTAGTACAAACAAAAATCATCATTCTGCAAGGCCTTTTCCAACTTAGTCTTCCACTCGCTTGGTGACTGTGTAGCTCCCACTTTCTGTTGCTCAGTTGGATGATAGCGTTCAATGCGGTTTCCGCCAGCATGTTGAGCCTGAACACAGGCCCTATCAGCGTTCTCTAATACGGTTTCAGCTGAAGAGAAACTTTCATTTATATAGCTAATACCAATACTACAATGTAGATCTATAGCACTACCATCAATATGCGACACATAGTCGCCGATAGCTTTGAGGTAACTTTCAGCTCGAGCATCAACTTTATCATTCTCATTAGTCGGTACAATCACGGTAAATACACGATCAGAAAAATGGCCCAGCACTTCACCTTCTACCAAATTTTTACGTAATAAGTCGGCAACACTTTTTATAATAATGTCACTAACACCTAAGCCAACTTGTTCTTTAATGACTTGGAAATCATCCAAAACAATATATAACAAGACTGCATCGCCGTTGCCTTCGGCTGCAGCATGCATCACTTGCTCTAGCTCTTCCAAGAAACGTACCCGACTATATAAGCCTGATAAGAAATCATGGTCACGCAATAGCTGTAGCTGCGAATCAGTTCCAGCCGCTAAAATCTCATCGCGAATGACAACTTGAGTACAATCTTCACCCTCTACCCGTGCATGGCTAAACTCTATATTCGCTTTAAAACTTTCGCCATCGGCTTTTACACACTGAACTGCTACCGTTTCTGGGGCAGAAGTGTCGGCTGATTCTGAGAATTGACGAAAAACAGATTTGAAACGGCCATGGTCGTCCACCGACACCATATCTAAAAATGGCAAGCCATCAATATCTTCAACTTCTTCATAACCAAAGAGTACGAGATAGGCACTATTGACATAGATATGCATGCCTTCATGCATATACGCAACTGCATCGCGGGAACTCTCCAGCAATGCATGTGACCGTTTTTCACTCTCACGTAGAGCACGCTCATTTCGTCTTGCTAAACGTCGATTAAATACATTCGTTAGCTCTCGTTCAACAGCAAACTGTAAGCGTTTTATATCTGCCTGCAAGACAACATCGTAAGCACCACAAGTGAATAATTGTTCTTCACTAGCTTTATCTGAAGCTAAAACAATACAGGGAATATCTTTCGCCAAACCACGTATCAGATTCATTATTTCTGCTGGTTGTGGATTTTCCATCGAATCACTGCAAATCAATAAATCCCAAGTATGATTTGTTAATGCTTTCTCTATTTCCGCCAAGGTGTGTTCGCGTGATGCTCGCACTGCATGACCTGCACTTCGAAGAGCATTAATAACTGTATCAGCACCAGTGAGTGAATCATCAACGATAAGTAATCGTAATATGCCTTCTGCTCTTGCCACTCTAGTCGTCCCCTTTTTTTCGAGATTGTAATGCCGGCGCTTTACCCTCAAGCACGGTCATCTCGCCTTCCATCCATTCAAATACTTGTTGGTTTAAATCTGATGCTGTTTTACCTTCTGTCGTTATCTTAGCGCCAATAACCAATTTAATCACGCCTGGATATTTAATAAAGCCATGTCGCGGCCATGATTTCCCCGCATCATGTGCCACTGGAGTGATAGAAAAGCCTGTTTCCACTGCTAATCTAGCACCACCGATACCAAACTTCCCCATGGTCCCACTGGCTATGCGTGTGCCTTCTGGAAAGATAACGACCCATGCACCGGACGACAACCGCTGTTGTCCTTGTTCTATCACTTGGTTTAATGCTTTGCGCCCAGCGCCACGATCAATGGCGATAGGATTTAATGACGCTAAACCCCAGCCAAAAAAAGGAATCCATAACAATTCTCGCTTTAATACCCAAACTTGAGGAGGGAAAATAGCCTGCAAGGCTAACGTTTCCCATGAGGATTGATGTTTACATAATATGATGCAAGGCTCATCGCTTATATTATCTAATCCTTGAACTTCATAACGAATTCCACAGATCACTTTCAATAACCACAAGTTTAAAATAGCCCACTGACTAACAAACTTATAACGCCAGTTAAACGGCAGTGGCCAGATTACGATAGCCAGCAGAGAAAAAATGACTGCTGTAACGATATGTAATCCTGCAAAAACTAACGATCGAACAAACAACATTACGCCGTAGACTCCAGTAGCGCTGTTACCGCCATCGCCAAGTCATCATAAACCGGTATCCCTTCGGGTATACCCTGTTCAAGCGTTCGCTCGCCTTTGCCTGTTCGAACCAATATCGGTGTTGCACCGGCAGATTGGGCAGCCTGAAGATCACGTAGTGAATCTCCTACTGCTGGCACACCTTCTAAGTTAATTCGTAAACGATGTGCTAATTCCGCAAAAGAACCGTCCTGCGGTTTACGACATTGGCATTCATCGTCTGGTCCATGAGGACAAAATATGATTGCCTCTATTTTTCCGCCAACCTGAGATAACATGCGTCGCATTTTGCTGTGTATGCGGTTAAGTGTTTCAACATCAAATAAACCACGAGCAATACCAGACTGATTGGTAATCACCACAACACGGAATCCAGCATAATTTAACCGTGCAATGGCTTCTAAACTGCCGTCAATAGGCTCCCACTCGGTAGGCGACTTAATAAAGTCATCCGAATCATGATTAATCACACCATCCCGATCCAGAATTATCAGCGACATAAATTGCTCCGTTTATTCCTGCAAGTAGGAAATATCTGCAACACCTAAAAATAAAGCACGTGTTTGATTTAACAAGGCCAAACGATTTTGTCTGATTGCTTCATCATCCGCCATCACCATCACTTCATCAAAAAAACCATCCACGGTTTCACGCATTCCCGCCAAACAGGTTAATACCGCCGTGTAATCTGCTGTTGCCATCAAGGGTTTAACCGCAGCGGTGATATCAACGAGCTTACTAGCCAGCGCTTTTTCAGCGGCTTCTTGCAATAAACTGTCATCAATCACACTGCCATCACCTTCGGCATCATTTTTGCGCAAAATATTACCGATGCGCTTATTACCTGCCGCCAAGGCTTCAGCCTGCTCTAGTTCACGGAAAGTGCTTACCGCTTTTAAGCGCTGCATAAAGTCGATAGGTTTTGTCGGTTGCACCGCTAGTACGGCTTCAAATACATCGGTCTTGACGCCCTGATCTGCAGCATAACCTCGTAAACGATCATAAAAATAACGCATTACCTGTTCAGTAACATTATCTTCACTCAATACACCGTCTAAACCTTGACTGGCTTGTTCAAGTAAATCAACCAAATCTATATCAAGATCACGTTCAATAACGATACGCAATACACCTAGGGCTGCTCGTCGTAAGGCAAAGGGATCTTTCACCCCTGTTGGCGGCTGGCCTATGCCAAACAAACCCACTAAGGTATCAAGTTTCTCAGCCAAACTAACGGCTTGGCCGCTCTTTGTTTGCGGTAATTTGTCACCGGAAAACCGTGGTAAATATTGCTCATCTAACGCTTCCGAAACTTCATCATGCTCACCATCTAAACGTGCATAATACCGGCCCATTATGCCCTGTAGATCAGGGAATTCACCGACCATTTCTGTCACTAAATCGCATTTGGCTAATAAGGCTGCTCGTTCAGCTAAATCAGCATCACCACCAATCTTTTGAGCAATCGCAGCAGCTAATTTGGCAACACGGGCGGATTTGTCATAAACCGTTCCCAATTTATTTTGGAAGACAATCGTTTTTAACTGTTCCTGTCTCGCCGCTAATGGTTGCTTTCGATCCGTTTTCCAGAAAAAGGCCGAGTCACTTAGACGAGGTAAAATGACGCGCTCATTTCCCGCGATGACTTGCGCAGGATCTTGGCTTTCAATATTACAAATGGTAATAAAGTAAGGTAATAAATCACCTGCTTTATCACGAACAGCAAAATACTTTTGATGCTCCTCCATAGAGGAAATTAGTGCTTCAGCTGGTAACTCGAGGAAACTCTTATCATAAGAACCCGATAAAGCAACTGGCCATTCCACCAGCCCAGTGACTTCATCCAGTAAGTCTTCATTGAGCACCGCTTCACCACCTAACTTAGTCGCCAACTCAATGACTTGAGCATTGATCGCATCACGACGTTTGTTCATATCAACAACAACGTGACCTTCAGTTTCTAATTGTGCTGCATAAGTTTGAGCTGATTGAATGCGAATTGCTTCAGGGTGATGAAAGCGATGACCATAACTATCTTGACCGGAAGTCACACCTAACAATTCAACCGGGACGACATCATCACCAAACAATAAAACTAACCAATGCACGGGACGAACAAACTCACCTGGCAGATTTCCCCAACGCATGCGTTTAGGAATAGGTAAATCCTTCAGGGTTTGTTGTAAAATTTCGGTGATAAGGTCAACCGTATAAGCGCCTTGTTGTTGCTGTTTATACACCAACCAAGCCCCTTTTTCGGTTTCCATTTTTTCTAAATCATCAACCGACACACCACAAGACCTTGCAAAGCCCTGCAATGCTTTTGTGGCATTGCCATCTTCATCAAATGCAGCTTTGATCGCTGGACCTCGACGCTCAACCAGTCGATCTTGTTGGCGCACTTCGACATCAGAAACCACTACGGCTAAACGTCTAGGCGCAGCATAAGCTTTTATCACACTAAATTTAAGCTCAGCTTTCGTTAAACCTTTTTCAATGCCTGCCTCAAAG
>ENA-OSET01005175-OSET01005175.1-sediment-metagenome-genome-assembly--contig:-NODE-5175-length-11153-cov-4.326652_pt1 | contig 11153 bp, 7 predicted proteins | sample MGYA00237882_ERZ534229 | MGnify/ENA primary metagenome ERZ534229 (study PRJEB26408, sample SAMN06266212) | sediment metagenome | isolation source: Hudson Canyon methane seep mesocosm | place: USA:Hudson...
CGAGCCAGACGACATCAAGATGGTATCATCGTTGGCACCGCCGCTGATCGTATCGTCACCAGCGCCGCCGTCTATTGTGTCGCGCCCAACTCCGCCAAGGATTGTGTCGTTTCCTCCGGGGCCATCATCTGGGTCAATTGGAGTCAGAACTTCTCCCGTGATATCATCGACAGAAATGACACCACCGGTATTAAAGACAATTTCAATCGTAATAGGTTGTCCGTTGAGGGCTTGGTCTGAAAAGCCGTCACTGGAGACGGTTAGTGAGTCCAACCGGTCTTCGTCACCCGTGTCGCCAGTAACCGTCCCAATCACAGTGGACCCGGCGTAGATATTGACGCTGAAATTGGCGCTGCTTTCGTAAGAATCACCAATTTCCATGTGGAACTGGTATGTACTCCCATCTTGGTAGGCTTCGGTAAGCTGTTGGCTGATCCTGTCGCCATCATCATAAAGGTAAGCAACATTTCGACCAGTGACGGTGCTTTCATCCAGTGATGCAGATGTAGGGTTCCATACCCCCGTGTCCGAGCCATCAATTGTCCAACCAGACAGTGTATCTACTTCAAAGTCGTCTTCGCTTAAAAAGTCATTTTCGAAGCTGGCATTGTCGATAGTGATACTTGAGGATGAAAACTGAGTTTCGTGTACGCGGTCGCCGTAGATTAAGTCGGCTCCTCCGTTCCCCGAAATGCTGTCGTGCCCGCCCCCACCATAAATTGTATCCCTTCCCGCGCCGGCAGATATGGTGTCTTCGCCATCGAGGGCATCGATGACATCATGAAGGCCATCAGCTCCGTCAACTTCCTCCCCGTCAGGGTCCCCGGTATAGGAGTCGTCAATATTGTCATTGCCAGAAGTGCCAGAGATAACCTCATCATCCACATATTCGGGAACTTCGATGGCCATCCCGGATCCGCCGTCAATCAAGTCTGTATCAGGGACAAAGTAGACGTTGCCGTCAGTTCCTAAGCAGTAGGTCCCTGTGTCAAAGACGTCTTCTTCATAATGCGTGTGGTCATCGTGCACCCTGTTACCATCGTACATCCAGGAGCCGGAACCAATTACTTCAGAAGACGAAAAACTCGAGAGTTCTCCAGCGATAACATCGCCTGGATCTAGGGAAGAGCCCGCAAGCGAAACAAGATAACCAAGTACCATCTAGTAATTTACTTTCTGCCATTGAGAACGATTACCATGAAACGTTACATTTTGCCTCCAAGCGACGTACCAGGGCCATCAATACGCTGGTGAAGGTCATGCTCTAGGCGTTGTGTTCATCTTCATGTAAACATGAAAGCGCTTACATTGTACTAATTGCGCAACTGTAGCATTCGAGAATTTGCACTTCCCCTGATCAGCCCCACTTTGATGGCCCAGTTTACCCAATGCAATATAAGCCTGACGCGCGGCATGGGCGTAATTAACTTCAGCTTCGCGCGGCAGATAGTTGGCTTTCAAATTGTCAAAGTATCCCTGTATCAGTGGTAGATCGCCTCTGGCTTCCACATTCAATTGCGTAACCGTGTCGCGCAAAAGCGGCGAATGCTCCATTACATCGACATTGGCGTGAAGTTTGAGAGTTGGGTCCATCCTAAGACGCTAGCCTGCCCACCCAAACGCAAAACTTTGCGACAGAACCTCGACCGGAACGAGCCAAGCTGGAAGGAACGAAAGTAACGTGCTTTGAGGGCTGATTGCATGACTTGCCCATCAACAAAGCCGCATGTGATCATACACCTTAGTTGAATAAGGACTGGACGCCCTCAATAATTTTGTTCCTATTTATGGGCTTAGAAATATGGGTATCGCAACCTGCCAACCTTGAACTTTCCACATGTTCGCGCATGGCATTGGCCGACAGCATGGCAATTGGCGTGTGTACCCTCGCACCATCGGCCTCTATCTTCCGAATTTCCACTGCGGCCTCCAAACCATCCATTTCAGGCATCATCATATCTAGCAGAATGACATCAAAACTGGATTGCCTGTAGAGATTGACCGCCTCAAGCCCGTTGTCGGCGAAAGTGATTTTGCAACCCATTGGTGACAATAGCAGGCTCAAAACCTTTTGGTTCGCCTTCATATCCTCGGCCACCAAGATATTCAGCCCCTTAAGAATATCACCCTTGTTTCCCGGTACTGCCTTGCCACTTGCGTCTTTTGGCTCTTCCGGAGCAGCTTCTAGCGACAGCGAAAGATCAAATCTTGTCCCCACGCCGGGCATAGAATCTACTTTGAGCGTTCCATTCATCTGCTCGGCCAAAGACGCACTGATGGCTAGTCCCAAACCACTACCACCGAAATGGCGTGCATCTGAGGTTCTCTTCTGATCAAAACGCTCAAACACATCGCCCTGAGTTGCTGAGAGAAAGCCAATCCCCGTATCTTGGATGGAAAAATCCAGATGCCATTTACCGGCTTCCTGCCGCATTGCTACTGAGGCAGTGACACGACCTTGTTCAGTAAACTTGACCGCGTTCGAGGCCAGATTTGACAGAATCTGCCTCATTCGAAGGCTGTCTCCAAGCACCTTCAGTCCCGTCGGACAATCGGACTTGAGCTGAAAATCCACACCTTTCCCCTCGGCATCGATCATGTGCAGGTCCAGCGCGGATCGAACTTCATCCTCCAAGCTGAATGGTGTCTCCTCTATGGACAGTTTTCCCGCTTCGATCTTCGAGAAATCCAGGATATCAGACAGCAGCTTTTCCAAAACGCGCCCGGAGTCCGAAATCATCTCAATCAGATCCCGCTGCTTACCGGTCATGTCGCTGTCGTTCGCAAGGACATCAGCCACTCCGATCATTCCGTTTAGAGGGGTCCTAATTTCATGGCTCATGTTGGCAAGAAAAGCCGATTTGGTGTTGTTTGCATCCTCCGCGGATTGACGTGCCTCGGATAGCGCTTCCTCTTGTTGCAGGATTGCTGTGATGTCCCGGGCCGAGGCAAATATAAGGGAATCGAACTGGCGGGCCTGCCATTCGATGACCCGCGTTTCCCCGGACGCGATCTTGTATTTGTTCCGGAAGCCGGCCGTATCGCCGCCCATGTTGAGCTTGTCTAGCTCTTCGGCAGAGGCGTCGAGATCCTCTTCACGGACAAAGTCGGAAAATGACCGACCCTCAATTCTCTGCCGGGGTAGCCCTAGCATGCCGCAGAATGCATTATTGACCTTAAGGAACACGCCGTTTGCGTCGACAATGCAGTTCGGCGCCAGTGACACGTCAAAGTAGCTGGACGCCATCTTTGAGGCTTGGATCCGCTCGGTGACATCAAAGCAGATCGACATGTATCTTTGCGGTTTTGCATCGTCTCCCAAGATTGGGTAGATTGTTGTATCTACCCAGTACAAAGCACCGTTTTTGGCCTTATTACAGATCTCACCACGCCAGACCTTACCCTTCTCGATAGTGTTCCAGAGATCGGCAAACAACTCTTCGTGGTGATGGCCGGAGTTCAGCACACTGTGGTCCTGCCCAAGCACTTCCGCTTCAGTATATCCTGCAATCTCAGTGAATTGGCGGTTTGTCTGAATTATTTTCCCGTCGGAGTCTGCAATCGTGACGATCGCGGCCGAATGAATTGCATTGCTCAAGTCAGTGACCTCCGCAAGCGCCAAGTCCTTTTGTTGGAGCGCTTCGGACAATTCAAATTCGCGCTTTTTGGTTTCGGTGATATCCTGAAAGGAACCCACCAATGAAACCAAAGTACCGTCCCTGTAAACAGGCTGCCCCTTCGCGCGAACCCAACGACGGTTACCCTTCGCCGTAATGATCTCCAGTTCAAGATCCCACTCTGCTCCAGTTTTCATGGAGACCTGCACGGCTTCCGTTATCTGATCACGATACTCCGGTGCATAGAAATTAATGGCTGTCTGGAGGTCGGGTTTGAAATCTTCGTCAACTTCATGGATCAATCTGGTGTGACGGCTCCACATCAGCTTTTGGTCGGTTATATCAACTTCCCAGGAGCCGACCTTGGACACCTCTTCGACTGTCTCCATCTGCGCATTTCTTTTTCTCAGAAGCGAGTGCGCCTCTTTTAGAGACCGAGCGCGGGCGGCAAACAGCAACGCTCCGCTGACTCCTGCCATAAGAAGCAGTGTGCTGCCCAAAATTAGAGACCGTATTGCCTGCCGACGGTGTTCTTCCACTATAAGGTTGGCCAGGTGTTTTACCCGGTTATCCAAAGCGGTTAAGAACGGTCCTGACAGTATCTGTCTAATCTCTTCGGCAACCGGCCGTGACACCGCATCCCCGCCTTCTCCGCCAAGAGCGGGAGCCAGTTGGCGCTTAAGTTCCGTGATCTTCGAGTCAATAATTTCCTGAGACTGCAGCGCAGGGACTGACCCTTCCAATTGCAACTCACTTAGTTCGAGAAGAAAGGTTCTGATCTCCTTCTCTTTTCCCAGAAAGTTCGAAGCGATATTTTTGAGATCATCCGGATTCACCGTTCCAGGGTTGGCGGCATCGCGGGAGGCTCGAATCAGAGCAAATGCGTTTTTCCTCTGCGAAGCCGCGATGTCCACTATTTCCGTGGACAGCCTGACGTCTTCCGGTTCCCGCAGGACCGAAACGGCCGCTAATGCACCGAACAAAAGGGTGAAAACGATACATAGTCCGGGAAGCATAGAAGCCCTGACGAACGCGAGGCTGCCGTTGATGGGGAATTTCATGTCAGTTACCAATCACTGTCAAACGCGCTTGAGGTAGGTGTTAGCCTGCGATGCCGCTTCGTCCTGGCGCACCTAGGCGATTTTCGGGCTCTGTCGCAAACTTTTCAGTTGCCTAAGGAACGGCATCAAGCCGTGGCAGGTCCAGAAATTGAAGCGACCACAAGTGTATGGTTTTCGCGCTTTCTCAACGTCTGCAAATGAAGGCTTTGGCTGTCCAGATTGTGAATGATTGCTTGCGATATCTGCTGGCCTAACGCTGTGAACAAAGCAGCGTCCTCTGTTATAGCATGCGCAAGATTGCCTTCACTGTATCCGCCCCATAGAATCTGATCATTCGCGACATCAAACAATGTTAAATTCATTGAGCGTTTTGTTTCTTCAACTTTCAACACACAGGAAAGGTGATAAGAGGCATTCGTTACCAATCCGCTCTCATGTGCGTTCATAGTCAACGGGTCGATTTTTTTCGGCGCCAATTGTGAGGTTTCCGCAAAGACTTGGCTTCTCTGAAGGTGGCGTACCAACTCCTCAGTCAACAGCACGCCCATAGTTGATAATGTCCCCATAGCTACTGGCAGTTTTTTGGCCGCCGTGGAAATCAGAGGAAGAACTGATATTTTAGGAGCCAGCTCGCCAACCATCTGTCGAGACTCATCTAAAGCATCTACCTCCTTTATTTTGATTGGCCCGTTCTCGTAAAACATTTCCCCACGTTGCACTTCCAGCCAATCGTTGAAATTGGGCTCGTTGTTCAATTGGAACCCGTCCATAAGCACCCCATGATTTGGGGTGCCCACGAGGTCCACACCGTCAAGATCGAGCACAATCCTCTCTCGATTTGCTACCACTAGGCTTCCAGCATCCACCCCCAACTTCTTTCGAAGTGTACTTAGGGAAGTACGTAAACTCGCCCTAGCCTGCTCAGGTTGGGATCGGCTCCATAGAGTTTTTTCCAGGAAAAAACGTGTCCGCCCCCCTCCGCCTGCAGTCGCAAGCAGAACTAGAAGAGCCTGGTGTTTCGCACCTAAAGTTATCTCACCACCACTGGAGTGAAATACTCTTAGCACACCAAAAAGACCAATTTTTAAAAGAGAAACCATCAAACATCATCCTAAACATCACTTTCAAATTAACTATTTGTAAGCGCTTACACATTAAAACTAAAGATATAGTATACTAACTCAACGATTCCTCTCGCCTTGTGTGTCCCAAGATACACACGCAAGTCATAGAACCGCTCCAGGCCCGCCAAAGGCCAAAGGTCTAGATGGGAATAGAATTGATAAATCAAATGGGGACTTCACCCCAAGACTGGAACAGGAAATTGGCAAAACAAGTGGAAATTACTGCAACTTTCAACTTTGTGGAGTCGTTGGCTGCGATAGCGGCCTATACGGCGACCGCATACATTAACAGTTTGAAGTTCTACAACTTTGTGCCTTGGCAGTATATTCGAACATGACCAAGATCATACTCTGTGTGGACGATTCCGCGAGCTCCCGTGCTCTGATGGCGAGTGTATTGAAGCCTCGTGGATACAAAGTGGTTCAGGCAACTGATGGGATCGATGGGCTTGCTAAGATGGCGGAGACTAAAGTTGATCTGGTGATCACGGACCTGAATATGCCGAAGATGAATGGCATAGAAATGATTAACTCAATCCGAGGAACCGCTCAGTACGACGGAGTACCGCTGATACTTCTGACCGCTCAAGGCCAGAAGGAACATGAGCACAAATGCCAGATTGTAGGCGCGGCCGGATGGATCTCAAAGCCACTCAAGGTAAGTGAAATTTGCAATATGGTGAAACGGTTAATCGGATAAGGTATTAAGAGCACAATCTAAGTTAAACCAGTATGGCACGAGGTGAAGATCAAGATGCCATCCACCTCATCATGCCCTGTTGAACAACCCCGTGCTGTAAACAACCCCGTGATCAGCCAGCAACTTTGTATTTTTTAATGAAGGTGTTTTTTGGTGCACCTAAATGCGAATGACTCGCGCCGAATTTTAGCCTGAGCCCAGGGCTCATAGCCAGAAAATGACGGTTGCGGCGAGCGCGATGACGGACAGGAATACCTTAGAGCATCTGCCGTAGCGCGTAGCGCCGCGCCATCTGACCTTCGTTCAGCCAGAAAAGACTGCTCAGAAATCTCCCTCAATTTGGGAGTTTGAAGCACACAGGCCAGACAGTCTCAAGTGGATTAACGGGTCCTGAGCCTATTCGAGGTGGTCTAGGTAAATTTAACAACAAAAGCTGTAGCACATCTCCGCCCGAAGCAACTTACTCCATCTTATTGCAATCACTAGGATAACTCATTCGAACTGAAGAGCTTACCATTGGGAAAATGTATAGTTGGTCTTTCACGGAGGATTGCATGCTTGGGCTTTGAGCGCCCTGCTAAAGCATGAAGTCCGCTAAATCATCATCCTCTTCAGAGATCTCAATTACCTGACTGCTCTCCCCTCCAAAAAGAGACTGATGTAAATTACGCTCGGGTTCAGTAGTGTAACAATTATAGATCCACACTACATCGACTGCGGAGACCCCACTATAATCCATACCAACATCAGCATCAAACAGGCACTCGAGATCTTGCACCATTGATGCACCTTCCTGGATGGTAACCCGCGCCCTTCGACATGCTTCCATTAACGTATGAACCCCCTCCACAAGACACTGTCTGGAACGGTTCAGCTCCTCAGTCATTTGCTCCATGCTGCTCCGCGTAACTTTGGATGCATCTGACTCCCTAGTAAGACGCCGAATCATTTCTTCGATTTCGGAACGTTCGACTTTAGCCAAGATGTTGTTAAAATGGTTCAAAGCAGCCATGCCGTCGGTCATGCTTTGCCCACATTGCTTTCCAATGTTTTGAATCTCAGATGTTAGTACGTAGGAGGCGCCGGTCTTTGAAGAGGAATTGGAAGCCATCAGCGAGCCGTTGATGGCAGTGAATTTCAGTGACTGAACCAGGGGGCCGAATTTGGAAATCGCTTCACTGACACGTACGGTATCGACTTGGGCATCATCAATTTTCTGAAAGGCATGCGTTAACTGTCCATGAGAACTTTTGATCACTTGAACATTCAACATCGTTGCAGTGATATTAGCCTGCAACCATGCTTCAAACCCGTTAGTCAGGTTCTCATCTGACATTACTTTAGTCGAGTGGGACGCAGTATCAAAAAGAGCGTCTAACGCTTCGATTGATGCTTTTCGTTCTACACGAGTGTCAGCACAAAGTGATCGAATTTGCTGTGCCGCCACTCCCAATACCACTTGCATCGTAGTTTCGGGGTGTTCCTTTGCTTGCTCAACGAAGCGTTGAGTGTTCTGCAATCTTTGCACAAAAGCATCAGCAAATTGCAATCTCGGAATAAGTATAGAAATTTGCGTCGCAGTATCTGTCGAAATTTGGTAGATTTCCTTGCTTAATTCAAGAAGGTGACTATCGCGAACCTGTTGGAGTTCAGCCGTACAGAGTTTTTGATTTGTTATTTCCTTAACGTGACGATTGAGACCCACTGCAGTGTCTTGCAAAGCCCGCCAGGCATCATCAATATGAGCATTGATCGGCCCAACAAAGTCGAGCGCAGTTTGGGTTGTGCTGTCGAGCATTGTCACCAACGTCGATAGATCAGTCGCAAACCCGGCTGACTTTGCTGCTGCGTGAGACGATCTCGCCGCATCAATTCTGATCATCATTGCAATAAAACTAAGTTCCTTCATGTGCCGCATGGCACGCCTTAGGTTGCCAACAAGGTCGTCGACGTTCAGATCTTTCAATGTACTGGCTGACGCATGAACCGCTCGTCTAGCTTCGCCTACTACCGCGGTGGTATTGGGTTCACGACTCTGTTGTTCAATTTCCCCCAACACATCGTGTAGTGAAGTAGAAGCGGACGAAATCATGTCGGATGCTGAACGCACGTCTCGAAGACGAGACAGTATTTGCGCGGATTCTTGAACCGCATAATGGATCGCACTATCAACATGGTCCCAAGTCTCAGGCTGAACAATTAAACTCATTTTCACACACCTCAAATTCCACTTCAATTCTTGGTATCGAGGGCATGTTAACAAATCAAAAATACCAATCAAACAGGCGAATCAAAATATCTCGAAATTCATAAAAAACCGCACAAGTTTCAAAATCGAGACGCCAAAATTTATAATGAACACGTTAATTATACATCAATACAACTAAAGATTGAATCTGATCACTCAAAAATTAGAAACCCCAGAAGCAAAATAACCCGCCGCCATAACATCCCTCCTTCTCAGATCAGACGTAAGATTCTGTTATAGCTCAAATTTCTCGCAAAAAAGATCATGATCTCAGCCACCGAATCAATTTAAGCGAAGTGCAAGAAATTTTATCATAAAAAATAACGTGACGCATCAATTTGCGATTAAATTACGATGCTCCTTCACATACAAAGCCTCGTACTTTACGAACTAGAATAATATTCGTCATTCTAAACTACTTATTCACTAAATCGCCCTCAATAATGCATGAAAGACAATCCTTGAGGAGGTTTTCGTGGCTAACATTAATTTAGAACCGCCTATCTTTTATATTCCTGCAGACCTTTGGCCGGGTGATGCGCAAGAGATGCGCACGCTGCTGCTGCAATGGCTGTCAGAGCAGGAATCATCGCCAAAAATTGAACTAGGTGACGAGACCGCTGATCCAACGGTGTCAGCTCTTCAACTTGTTGTTGCGGCAACCCGCCGGATTAGTGGCCCTCCCGTCGCACTCGGAAATAGCGCGTCTGCTGCTCTCGCTCTGCTCGCCGAACCTAAACATATGGAATGGGACGCATAATGACCAAAACAGTACTCAGTGTGGACGACTCCGCTAGTATCCGCGAGATGATGGCGTTCGCGCTTGAACCGCGAGGCTATCGGGTGGTGCAAGCCGAAGATGGTGTTGACGGGTTCAATAAGATGGCCGCGAACAAGATCGATCTGGTGATCACGGATCTTAACATGCCCAAAATGAACGGCATCGAAATGACCCGTGCTATCCGCGCTGATGCCCGGTTTGATGGCGTCCCGATTGTGCTTCTGACCACCGAAGGGCAACGCGAAAAGATGCTGGAAGGCAAGGCTGCAGGCGCAGTGGGTTGGATCGTCAAACCGTTCGACGAGCAGAAAATCTGCGGCATCGTAAAAAAAATGATCGGATAGAACATGAGCACCCCTGAAAGCACATTTATCCAGGAAGCGAACGATCTCCTTCAGATGCTGGAGGAAGTGTTGCTGGAGCTGGAAGCCGAGCCGAATAACTCAGAGAAGGTCGACGCCGCCTTTCGCGCACTGCACACGCTCAAGGGATCTGGCGGCATGTTCGGGTTTGGCGAGTTGGCAGGGTTTACCCATCACTTTGAGGACGCGTTTGACCAGTTGCGCGAAGGTCGGGCCAAAGTATCACCCGACCTGATCGCAATATCACTGGATTCGCGTGATCATCAGGCTTCTCTTCTGGCCCTTGGGGCTGATACCGAGGCCCCTGCCGAACTCCGGGCTGAGGGCAACGCCTTACTGCTCCGGTTGAGCACATTGAGAGGTGGCAACGCAGACAGCGCAGATGCCGCTCCTGACCAACCAGAAAAAACAGAGACATCAGTGCCAGAGCAAACTGCGATGCGCCGTTGGTCGATCGCATTCACACCCGAACCTGCAGCCTTGAAAAATGGCTTTCGGCCGGATCTGTTGTGGGATGAATTGGCCCAGTTGGGCCCCCTTCAACTGACCTGCCTGGACGACAATGTTCCCGCCATCGAAACTTTTGATCCAGCAGAATGTTATCTGCGTTGGGAGATGGAGCTGGAAACCAGTGCTCCGCTGGAGCAGATCGAGGATGTGTTCATTTTTTGCATGGATGCCGAGATCGTCATTAAGTCTCTGGACGAGGATGATGCGCCTAAAGAAGTTGCCACCAACCTAGAGACCGACGAAACGATTGAACCATCAAAGACAGCAGCCACTGGTCCGGCCGTTCCGACAAAGTCTGAATCAGTGCGCGTCGATGCGCACCGGTTGGATGATTTGATGGATCAGCTTGGCGAACTGGTGATTGCCCAGGCGCGGCTAAAGAGTATCTCTGACGCTCTGGATGATCCCCGACTGGATACAACAGTTGAGGAAATAGAGGCGCTGGTTACCGGATTACGAGACACCACATTATCAATCCGAATGTTGCCTGTTTCGATGGTATTTGGCAAATTCCGCCGAGTGATCCGAGACCTGTCTGTCGAGTTAGGAAAACCTGCCCAATTGATTTCCGAGGGTGGCGAGACCGAAGTTGACAAGAACATTATCGACTGCCTGACCGAACCCCTGGTGCATATGATCCGCAATTCGGTTGACCACGGCGTCGAAGATGAGGCCACCCGCAAAGCTGCCGGCAAACCTGAAATGGCGACAATCAGGCTGGCGGCTAGTCAGTCTGGCGGCGAGGTGCTG
>ENA-OSET01005176-OSET01005176.1-sediment-metagenome-genome-assembly--contig:-NODE-5176-length-11152-cov-2.176885_pt1 | contig 11152 bp, 14 predicted proteins | sample MGYA00237882_ERZ534229 | MGnify/ENA primary metagenome ERZ534229 (study PRJEB26408, sample SAMN06266212) | sediment metagenome | isolation source: Hudson Canyon methane seep mesocosm | place...
GTTCGCTGGATTTGATAGGGCCCCCTTAGAAAAGGTATCCTCGCTCATGTTGATATCTTAAATATTGGAAATCGTTTCGTAAAGGATCAAGAAACGCTAAAGGTTCATTGAATGTAGAGTCGCTTCAGCGTGGATTTGTAGTGAGATGGGATGGGTCACGAGAAGCTCTCTTCACCCGTATGGCAAGGATGCCGAGGGGGGTCTTTCTTCGGCTGTAGTCTTTTCGATTCGTATTTCGCGATGCAGGGAAGTTACTGATAGAGCTTACTTTTGGGGTGTACTTTTCCAGTGACCCGGACAGACTGTCGTCATGAAATTACAACTTCGTGCTCCTGTCGCCGAGTTTTTCGGCACCTTTGGCTTAGTTCTGAGTGCCAGCAGTGCTGGCACTTTGGCGAGTCTCGGTGAACCGATAGGACCTCTCCTAGATGGGCTATTCTCTGGAATCGCCGTCATCGCCATGATTTTGATCTTTGGCAAGGCATCCGGTGCCCACATCAATCCCGCGGTATCAGTGGCGATGGTGCGTGCTGGAAAGTTGAAGAAGGAGCAATTGCCCGGTTACTTGTTGGCGCAATTTTCCGGCGCGATATTGGCGAGTGTCGTTATCCGAAACCTCTTTCCCGACGCGCCCTCCATCGGCATGAATTTGCCAGGAAGCCTCGGAACCTTCGGCAGCATGTGGCTAGAGGTGTTGCTGACCACCATCCTTGTGGGAGTCATCTTTTGGATCATCGATCAGAAGTGGGCGGTAGGCCCGGTGCCCGCAATCGTCATCGGATTGACGGTGACAGCCGAAGTGGCACTTGCAGGATCATGGAGTGGCGCTTCCATGAATCCGGCACGCAGTTTTGGACCGGCACTGGTCTTTTCACTGGCGTCTGGTGATCTCCAGAGTCTTCAGATGGTGTGGATCTACTTTGTCGGTCCGGTGGCCGGGGGTTTGTTGGCGGTCACCGTGTGCCGAATCTGTAAGGATTGAATTTCTCGCTGCTAAGACTGTCGACCCTATTCCTTGAGTTGTGTTATTGCAGGATTTGTCGATTTGCCATTCACAAGCTTCAGGTTGCCGACCGGCCTCTATGAAACCTTTTTGTTCATAGAACCTTACAAATAAGGTCTAAAGATAAAATAAATCAAACCTAATAGAGTAGTTTATTTAAATTAAACTCAGGTTCTATTTCATAGGGAGTATAATCTTTTTTAAAAATTCTAGCCGTATTTGGACCTTTAAGAATTATGTTGTTTTCTTGAGCTTGTAGATAGCTTCCTTCTCTAAGGCCAATTACTATTTGATCATTAAACTTATGAAATTCTTTAATTCTTATTTCTCTACTCTCACCCATATGTTTACTTCCTTTAATTAGGTCTATATAGTGCGGGTTAATATTAAATGGAATAAGATTTAGGCTTTTTAAGCTAGAAGGATGTACAATTGGCATATCATTAGTTGTACCTATGCTAATTCCACAAATATTTGTCCCTGCACTAGTTCCTAAGAGTGGAGTTCCAGAATTAATTTTTTTTGTTATCGGTTTTATTAGATTATACCTCTGAATAGAGTCAAGTAATAAGAATGAATTACCTCCACCAATAAAGATTCCATCACATCTATTAATATTTTCAATAGGATTATTGGAATCATCAATTCCAAAAACACTCAAGTTTAATTGTTCAAATGTATCTTTAACAATGTTTGTATATGATTTATAGGAAAGACCGTTAGGTCTTGCATAAGGAATAAATAAAATATTTTTAGAGTTTGAGAAAAGATTCTTAATTACTGGAAACAAATATTCCAAGTATTCACTCCCATAAATTGTGGAAGTACTTGCCAATATCATTTTTTTCATAATAAAAAAAACTAAAATAAGTTTACTACAAATAAACTTACTCATTATATTTGTATAATGCTATTAAGCCAATTTTTTTTATTTATAAGCGGTGCCGAGATTGCTATGATCTTATTTATAGCTGTGCTTATAATGGGTGCAGATAAAATACCAGAATTTGCAAGATCCTTAGGAAAAGGTATTAATGAAGTAAAACATGCCACTAATGAGATAAAGGGTGAAATAAAAAAATCATCATCAGAGTTAGATGATAAATCTTCAAATATTAAAAAAGAAATAAAAAAAGTAAAAGAAGATATAGATTCAATTTCGTCTTCAATAAAGAGAGATTTATAACTCTACTTTTTTCTGCTTATACTAATTCCATCTCTAATAGGAAGTATTATAGTTTCCATATCACTTCTTTGATTCATTAGTTTGTTAAATTTATCTATCTCTTGTGTGCTTAAGTCGTCATCGGATATAGACTTAATTACTTTTCCACTCCACAAAACATTATCAGTAATTAAAACACCATTAGCATTCAATTTATTTATCAATAGCTCAAGATAATTAGTGTAATTCTCTTTATCTGCATCAAGAAATATTAGATCGAATTTTAAATTAATAGTATCTATTAGATCTATTGCATTTCCAAGATGTTGAAAAATTTTATCTCCGTAACCTGACTTATTAAAGTATTCTCTTTGAAAATCATATAATTCTTCATTGTTATCAATGGTATGCAATTCTCCTGAACCTTTAATTCCTTCAGCTAAGCACAAAGTTGAATACCCAGTATATGTTCCAACTTCAAGAATATATTTTGGTTTAGTTAGTTTTGAAATCATACTTAATATTCTTCCTTGATAACTTCCACTCAACATTCTTGGATTTAGAATTTTTAATTTTGTGTTCCTTGAGAGTTCTTTAAGCAGATTTGATTCTTCAACAGAATGATTTTTTATATAATTATATATTTCCTTAGGAATAAAGTCCACTTTTCAGATAAGCTATTTGTTATTAATTAAATGTTCAAAAGAATTACTAAATTTTTCAAATCTTGGGTTAGAGACTTTGATTATATAGATATTATTCATATTATTTTTTTTAAAATCTTGATGATAATCTTCTCCAATCCAAAACCTTTGAAATGGATATAGTTCAGCTGCTACATTTAATGAAAATTCTTCTTCTAGATATATAATTTTATTATTAGCTATTGTTTTTTGTTCTTCATTTTGAAAAAATATAATTGATCTATATTGAGATCCATTATCTGGCCCTTGACCATTTATTTGTTCAATGTCCTGTGACCCAAAATAAACGTTAACTAGTTGGCTAAAATTAATAATCTTTGGATTATAAATTACTTCTATAGTTTCAGCATGCCCAGTTGTTTCGGTGTTCACTATTTGGTATGTTGGATTTTCAGTAAATCCACCAGAGTACCCACTATTAACTTCTATTACACCTCTTAAACTCTCATAAATAACTTCAACACACCAAAAACAACCACTTGCAAAATATGCTTTATGAATTGTGTCATTATTTACTACATTAGGATATGATTTCTTAATAGTATTTAGTTTGGATGTATACTCTTGAGCACAACTATAGTTTATATATAGGAATAGAAATAAAAAAAATTTTATTGATAGAGATTTCATTACATAAAAAAAGCTCCTAAATATAGAGCCTTTTTTTAAATTATAATAGTTTAGAATAAATTTTTACAATTTAGAAAATAACTTTTTCATTTTTTGTTTTTGCTCATTTGCGAGAACTTCATCAACTAAAATTCTACCACTATGTTCATCAGTTATAATTTTTTTTCTAGAAGCAATTTCCATTTGAATTTGTGGTGGAATAGTAAAATATGATCCCCCAGCTGCTCCTCTTTCAATAGGTACTATTGCCAATCCATTTTTTACATTAGCTCTTATTCTACTATAAGCAAAGATCAATCTATCTTCAATTTTTTTCTTATAAACTTCAGATTTTTTTAGCAATACATTTTCTTCTTTTTCAGTCTCTTTAAAGATTGTCTCTAATTCACTTTTTTTGTGTTTTAAGTGTTTAGTCTTTTCAGAAGAAATAGATTTTATTTCATCAATTGATTCATTTTTTTGTTCAATTTGTGCCTTAAACTCATTAATATTTTTTTCAGCTAATTGAATTTCAAGCTCTTGATATTCAGTTTCCTTCGTTAATGAATCAAATTCTCTATTATTTCTCACATTTTTTTGCTGTTCGACATATTTTTTTATTAATGCTTTTGCCTCAGCTATTAAATTCTTTTTAATTGAAATACGCTCATTAATTTCTTCAAGTCCTTCTTTGAGTTTCTCACTTCTCTTTTTTACACCTTCTATTTCATCTTCTAAATCTCTAACTTCTAGAGGAAGTTCTCCTCTTATATCACGAATCTTATCTATTTGTGAATCAATCAATTGTAAATTATATAGAGATCTAAGTTTCTCTTCTACTGTTATTTCTTTCTTTTTAGCCATCTTAACTATACATTATTGGATTAGTATTTGCTTTTGATAAAACGATCGCAAAATTAGGAATTTTTTTTGTAAGAAAGTTAAAGATTAATTTTTTTGTGTATTGTTCGCTTTCATAATGACCAATATCTACTAATAATAGCTTATTTTCTGCCTTAAAATAATCATGATACTTTAAATCTGATGTAACAAAAGCATCAGCATCATTATTGATTGCATTTTCAATTGCAAAACTTCCTGATCCTCCTAAAACAGCTATTTTATGTACTTTCTTTCCTAATTTTTTTGAATGTTTGATCGATTTAGATTTCATTCTTTTCTTTAAAAAACTTAAGAACTTGTTTTCATCCATAGCTGAATCAAGTTCACCGATCATTCCCATACCTATATTTTGATTATAATTATCTAGTGAACAAATTTCATATGCAACCTCTTCATATGGATGATTTTCCTTTAATGTTTTAATCACCTTTTTTTCAAGGTGTTTAAGAAAAGTTATATTTACACATACTTCTTCTATTTCAGTATATGTTAGTTTGTTTCCAATTTTTGGATTTGACTTTTTGTTACCTTTAAATGTGCCTAATCCCTTATAGGAAAAACTACAATTATCATATTTACCTAAAGAACCTCCTCCAATTTTAAATATTTCTGATTTAAGTAAATCTACATTATCAGACGGAATATAGGTTGTTAATTTTTTTATCGTTCCTTCTTTTGGAATTAAAATTTTATAGTTTTTAATGTCTAGCTTCTTGCATATAGTACTATTTACACCTTTTATTGAATTATCAAGTGAAGTGTGTATAGCAATTATTGATATATTATTTTTTATTGATTTATGAATTACTCTTTCTACATATGTGTTAGTGGTAACACTTTTTATATCATTAAAAATAATAGGATGAAAACTAATAATTAGATTACATTTTGATTTTATTGCTTCGTCAATTACTGATTCTGTAGAGTCTAGAGTAACTAGTATTCCGTTAACTTTTTGATTATAATCACCTATTATTAGGCCTACATTATCAAACTCTTCTGCGTAGCAAAAAGGAGCGAATTCATCTATATAATCTATTACTTCCTTGACAATCATATATATTTATATTTTTTATCAAAGATAAATAATTACTTTAGTTGCTGTGAAAATGATTAAAAAAATATTGTTTTGGATATTTAGTATTCCTTTTTCATTAGTTACTGAAATAAGAAATTTTCTATATAATATTGGAGTATTAAAATCACACCAATTTAATATTCCAATAATATCTATTGGTAATTTAGTTTTAGGGGGATCAGGTAAAACTCCAACTATTGAATATTTAGTTAGGCTACTATCTTATAATTATAAAGTTGCTGTATTAAGTAGAGGGTATGGCAGAAAATCAACTGGTTTCATTTTAGCTGACACCAATTCAGATGCTAGTTTAATAGGAGATGAGCCAATGCAGTATTTTAGAAAATTTAAAAACATCATTGTATCAGTAGACTCTAATAGGGTTAGAGGAATTAATAAGCTCATTAATTTAAATTTAAAACCTGAAGTAGTATTATTAGATGATGCTTTTCAACATAGAAAAGTAAAACCTGGAATATCAATATTGTTAACAGACTTTAATAATTTATATTCAGAAGATAATATTTTTCCTTTAGGCAATTTGAGAGAGTCAATAGGAAATGCAAATAGGGCTGATATTATAATTGTAACAAAATGTGATAAGAACATAAATAAAGATCAAAAAAGGCATATAATTCAAAAACTTAATATTGGTGATAATCAAAAAATTTATTTTAGTTCTATCAAGTATTCTAAAATGGTTTATGATAAAGAAAGCTCAAAACCATTAAGTGAATTTAAAAATATAAAATTTACTCTTGTTACAGGAATAGCAGATAGTTCTCATTTAATTAATTATTTAAATGATAGTGGATATAATTTTAATCATATCCTTTTTAAGGATCATCACGATTTTTCTAATTCAGATATAATAAAAATTGATCGAAATAATTTAATTATTACCACTGAAAAGGACTATGTAAAATTATTTACAAAAATTACTAGTGTCTTATACTACTTGCCTATAGAATTTGTTATAGATAATGAAGTAGATTTTAGTAAGCAAATATTAGATTATATTCAGACTAGAAATTCTTAATGAATATGTTTTTGGGCTTTATAAGATGATCTTACTAATGCACTGCTTTCTACATGTCTAAATCCCATTTTTAGACCTATTTCTTTATATTCTTTAAATTCTTCAGGAGTTACAAACCTTTGTACTTGAAGATGGTTTTTACTGGGCTGAAGGTACTGTCCAATAGTTACTATGTCAACGTTTGCTTCTTTGAGCTCATTCAATGTTTCAATTACTTCTTCCTTGAATTCTCCAAGCCCCAGCATTATACCTGATTTTGTTCTTCTTTGACCAGCATCCTTTAAATATTTTAAAACTTCTAAACTTCTATCATACTTAGCTTGAATCCTTACTTGTTTTGTTAACCTTCTTACGGTTTCAATATTGTGTGAAATAACCTCAGGTTTTATATTTATTAGTCTATCAATATGTTCGTGTATTCCTTGGAAATCAGGAATTAATGCTTCAATTGTAATTTCAGGATTATATTCTCTAACTTTTTCAATGGTTTTAACCCACAATTTACTTCCCATATCATCTTTTAAATCATCTCTGTCTACACTAGTTAAAACCGCATGTTTAATCTCCATTATTTGAATTGATTTAGCGACTTTTTCAGGTTCTCCCCAGTCTACAGGGCCTGGTCTTCCTGTTTTAACTCCACAAAATTTACATGAACGGGTACATATGTTTCCTAGAATCATAAATGTAGCAGTGCCTTCACCCCAACATTCCCCCATATTTGGACAACTTCCTGAAGTACAAATTGTATGCAGATTATATTTATCAACTAAATTTCTTAATTGGGTGTATTTATCTCCAATAGGTAGTTTCACTCTCAGCCATTTTGGCTTAGGCTGATGCTTCACTTTTTTCTTTGAAAGGTCAACTTTATGCCAAGTTGAATTTTCTTTAATTTCAGTTGAATTTCCGGGTATTTTATTTTGCTCTATCATCAACAATGTAAAGATATAAACTATAAATTGAAATTATATGCCTTTTACTAAAAACCATATACTAAATCCTATAAGAAATGCAATTCCAAGTATACTTAGTATATGCAATTTCATTGAAGGCCTATATTCTTTAGGCGTATACTTGCTACTTATTAAAATATAATTAATTATAGCATAAAAAGGAGCTGTTAGAAATGACAGAATAGTAGCAATTTTAACAAGTAGTCCCATTTTTGATGAAAATAAAAAGAATATAAAAATAGTTCCAACAGATAAAATTGCCAACCAAAACAGGTATCCATGCTTAAAATCTTTATTAATTAAGAGTTTAGTTGTTCTATTCATAGCTCTTGGGGAAGCATCTAGAGTAGTAATAGTAGTGCTTAGCATAGTGGTAAATGCAGCTATCCCAATAATATAATAGGACCATTCACCAAGACTTGAAGTATACATTTCAATTAATTGGTTAGAAAAAAGACTTGCAGATGTACTAAAGGATGTATCACCTCCAAACATTACTAGATATCCTAAAGACATAAATGCAACACCTAATATCACTGTACCAATATAACCAACATTAAAATCAAATAGTGAGGATTTATAAGTGAAATTTTTATTAGTTTTTTGTTTTTCTAGGGACCACAAGGAATGCCAAACAGAAACATCTAATGGAGCTGGCATCCATCCCATAAATGCTATAAGAAAAGCTATTTCTACAGTAATTTCTGGTAAGAACTGCGATAAAATTATTTCATTAGTATTATTATTGAATGCCATTAAAGTAGCTAAGATTGTACTGATAGCTAAAAGAATAATTACATACTTTATTAATCTGTCAAGGAGTTTATATTTACCAAAAAATAAAACTACTGAACAAATTGCAATAATGATTATTGTCCATACCTCTGTACTAAAAAACCCATTAGTAAGAGATGCAGCCAATCCTGCTGTAACAATTGTTACAGCAGTTTGTATTGTAAACATTGTGGCTATAGTAATTATAGCATATGCAATTAGGATACCTTTACCTAATTTATAATACCCATCTAGCAGACTTTCTCCCGTTGCACTTGAATATCTAGGGCCATATTGAAAAAATGGATATTTAAATATATTTACAAGGATTAATGCCCAAAGTAATCCCATACCAAATTCTGCTCCTGCTCTTGTTGATTGTACTAGATGAGAAACTCCTATAGCTGCTCCTGCAAACAATAAACCTGGTCCTAATTTTTTTAGAAGTTTATTAATTTTTGACATCACAATCTTTGAATTGATCTGGAGTTTTCCCACAAAACCCACATGATTCATTAGATTTGTTTAATAATGGATTTTGACTTGCACAGGTTCCAGAAAATTCACCACCTTTCTTTGCCCATATTTTAATACTAATTCCAAGAATACAGAATCCAAGAATAATTATAGTAATTAAGGCTAGTTCCATATAACAAAGATAGATTTTTTATATAATACTCACTTCAGCTTCTAGTTCAATATCAAAAATTAATTTAACAGCTTTTTGTATGCTAATTGACAAATTCAATATATCACTTCCTTTAGCAGATTTGTAATTAACTAAAACTAATGCTTGATCCTTATGAACCCCGTAATCTCCAAAAGTCTTTCCTTTAAAACCAGCTTTTTCGATTAGCCATGCTGCAGGTATTTTATATTTATTTTTATGGAAACTATAGAATGGTACATTATTAAAATTAGCCTTGAGTTCTTCAATTTTATCTATGGAAACAATGGGGTTTTTAAAAAAACTACCACTATTTCCTATTTTATCAGGATCTGGTAATTTCTCATTTCTAATTTTAATTACTGCACTAGAAATATCTTGTATAGTTGGGATTTTTATATTTGATTCATCGAGCTTATCCTGAATTCCTTTATAACTTAAATTTAAATTATGTTTTTTGTTAGTTAACTTTAGTTTAATGCTAATTACGATGTAATTAGCACTTTTTTTGAAAATTGAAGTTCTATATTCGAATTGACAATTTTTGTTATTAAATGTTTTTATCTTTCCCGTTTCTCTATTTATTGCATCACATGAAATTATCACATCTTTTAACTCTGTTCCATAGGCTCCAATATTTTGAATGGGTGCTGCACCAACACTGCCAGGAATTAAAGATAAATTTTCAATACCTCCAAGATCTCTTTTCAAACACCATTGGACAAGAGAATGCCAATTTTCACCAGCGAATGCTACTATTTCTGTAATATTATTTTTTTTACTTTCTTCATGAATTCCTTTAATATTTATGTGAATTACTAGTCCTTTAATATTTTTAGTTATTAATATATTACTGCCTCCGCTTAGGATATATTTGCTTGGATATTCTTTCAATTTTAGGACTTCAGCTAATTCATCTATGCTATTTACAGAAACAAAATTTTCTGCAATAGCATTAATCTTAAAACTATTGTATTTCTTAAGAGAAAAATTAGTTAGAATTTCCATTAATCATGGTATTTAATTAATGCTTTTTTTAGAATATTTATTGCTGAGATTAAATCTTTTTCATTTAGAACATAAGCAATCCTTATTTGATTTTTTCCAATATTTTTTGATGAGTAAAATCCTTGAGCTGGAGCAACCATTACAGTTTGGTTATTTACAGAGAAACTCTCAAGTAGCCATCTAGCAAAATCATTAGTATCATCAACAGGTAATTCAACAATACAATAAAAAGCTCCTTTTGGAGTAGAGACCCTAATTTCAGGTATTTTGTTGAGCTCATTAATTAAGACATTCCTTCTCTTTTGATATTCTCCAATAACATCACTAAAATATTTTTCTGGAGTATCCAGAGCAGCAAGACTAGCAATTTGAGCTAAAGTAGGAGGAGACAATCTTGCTTGAGCAAATTTTAAGACTGTTTTAATTAACTCTTTATTTCTAGAAACTACACATCCAATTCTAGCACCACACATGCTATATCTTTTTGACACTGAATCAATCATTATAGCATTTTGGTTTATGGAATCCTCTTCCATAATTGAATAGTGCTTATATCCATCATAAGTAAATTCTCTATACACTTCATCTGCAATAAGAAATAAATCATATTCTTTAACAATATCAACAAGTTTTTTTATTTCATCTTTAGAGTAAAGATAACCAGTTGGATTGTTTGGATTACAAATAAGTATCGCTTTTGTTTTTAGGATTTATAAGCTTTTTAAATTCACTAATTTTTGGTAGAGAAAAATTATCATCAATTGTTGAAGTAATAGGTGCAATTTTAATTCCATTTGCAATAGAAAACCCATTATAATTAGCGTAGAAGGGCTCAGGAATAATTATTTCATCTCCAGGGTCCATTATGCTGCCTAAAGTAAAGAATAATGCTTCACTGGCTCCACTAGTGACTATTATATCATTTTGATTTATAGTTATTTTTTTTTTAAAATAATTAATTTTTTGATTTAGGTTAGAAATCCTATAATTTTTTAATTCTTTATTAAAAAACATTTTAGGAATTGGATCAAAGGTTATAACGCCTAATTTTACTTTTTTTTCTTTTTTATATTTTTTTGCTAAATTAAATAATTTTTGATGTCCCAAATGTAAACCATCGAAGTTTCCAACAAGCAAAATAGAATTTTGATGTTTTTTTAAAATATTAAAATTTTTATATATTTTTAATTTTTTTACCATTTTAAACTTGATTGAATATAGTCAACTTTAACATTGTATTTTAAAA
>ENA-OSET01005177-OSET01005177.1-sediment-metagenome-genome-assembly--contig:-NODE-5177-length-11151-cov-3.551291_pt1 | contig 11151 bp, 10 predicted proteins | sample MGYA00237882_ERZ534229 | MGnify/ENA primary metagenome ERZ534229 (study PRJEB26408, sample SAMN06266212) | sediment metagenome | isolation source: Hudson Canyon methane seep mesocosm | place...
TCATTCCAAAAACCGCCGTTGAATGCATGTAACATGCCGTCATTGGCGCCCGCATAAATTACATGCCGGCGGTCAGCATATTGCTTGACGAAGTCGGCGTAACTGTTATCACCGTTAGTGATGTCGTAACGTTTAGCGGGCGGGCCAACCGACACCGGCGTGGAATGAATAATATCGCCCAAAATCCACGGCTGAGCAACGCCATCATTGTTCCAGTCGAATTGGCGTGTTCGGTAACCGCTGACATCTTCACCGCGAACCCACTGGATCACCTTATCCGCTTCGCTATCAGATAAGTCCATATAAGGGCTCAAACCAGTCGCATTGTCATGGTTTGATTCTGCTAATACGAAAGCAGCGGTTGCTGCGTTAAAGTCTGCTACTCTTTCGTTCAGAAAACTAAGCTTGGCGTTATATAAGGCGAGGTCAGCCAGGTAGGTTGGATCTATTTCAGCGACTGCGCTAGCCTCCGCCTCTGCAACGGCAACTGTTTTAAGAGCCGCTATAGCGGCATCATAGACAGGGTCATAAGCTGCTTGGTAGGAGGCATTTTTGGTGTCTTCAGCTCCAAGTGCTGACAATTGTGCTCCGGGCACTAAAGCACCAGTACTAGTAACTACAACTGCTGCATCATCTTCAGCGTCGGCAAGGTCGGAAATTCGGGTAAAGCCGATAAGGCTACTGCCATCAAGAGAGGTGTAAATTGCGCGCCCATTACTAGCGATATCGCTATAGGATCTGGGGGTCATGAGTTCACTAACATTGGCCAGCTGATCGCGCGCGTTCCAGATATAATTTATCTGTTCGAGTTCTTTTGCCGCGCCAAAATCAGCTAAACCGGCGGGAGTAGCCGTGTCGGTACTACTCTTTAATTGAACGAGGGTTTGTGATCCATCGTAAAAATACTCGACGATCTTATCCTCATCGTAATTACCAAGGGTCGCATCGCCATTACTGTCTTCACGCAGGTAGCCATAACTATCAAGAAATAAGCTATTGAGTACGCCGACCCAGGTGACCTTATTTTTAGGGCTCATCTCATCTTCTTTTAGCGGTACATAAAGTGCTTGATAATATGCCCCGACGCCCTGACTGTTATTCGCTAATATAGAAGCGCCGGTGCCAGATGATTCACGATTGCTGATAAGTTGAAAAATTTCTCTTAGCGCATCATTTAGTTCGTCTTCATCATCTGCATAATAAGCTTGATCCGAGCCGCCCGCTGTGGCAATTGTATTGAAAAGGTCTTCGTCAACGGTGGCGTTAAGTGCAAAACCAATTACATAGGTTATGACTCGGTTATCGTCATCATTATCTGGGTCGCCGTCGTAAAGGCTCTTTGCGGCAGCAGCGGCAGCAGCGATACCAACCTCGGCAACGCTTAAACCGCCTGCCGCTATTATGCGATCTCCGTCTTTATCCGTGGAAGGTAAACCGTCGGTGATTAAAATGACATACTCAGAAGGTTCTGGGCAGATGTTTGGCGAGCGGAACTCATCCCGAAAATATGTATCAGCGCTATCTAATGCGCCTTCAATAGGGGTCAAACCGGCATTACGTAAAGGTAGTTCTTTGACATCGTCAGCATCATCATAGTCATCGCTGTCATCAACGGTTGACATGGCTAATTTATAATTTAAGTCCCTAATTTGATCGCTATCGAGATCATCAATCTCCACATGGACTTTCCCTTCACCCGGTGATTCATTAGAAAACCAGGTGTCGTCCACGCCTTGCCAGGTTAAATATGTACCAAAATCGTATATACCTAGGGCCAGATCACTATCAGTTGGTCCAAATCTAGCCTCGTTATATAGACGAGTGCCGCCCATGTCTGCCGTACCATTATCTACATTGCCTGTTTTTTTCGAATAGCAAGTGTACCTATCCCAAGGGCCTGTCGCGCTACCGGTTCCAAAATTAGCGCTAGCGGAGTAACAAAAAGCGTTACCTTGGTCGGTGCCTGCATAAAATGGTAGCGCGACATTGTAGTTAATATAGCCGACTGCAGTAGGGTTATCGACACGCTTTTCTTTGGGGTCGGGATAGTTACCAGAGACAAAACTGACATCATATTGACTGTCGTGTAAGTACTTATGAGAAACATTATCTTGATCGTAAGCCATTAAGCCCAGTCGAATGCTATCGCTATAGGACGTTATAATGTCTTTCACCGCATGCCGGGCAATTCTTGACTTCCCAGGGTGATCTTCTTCATCTAAACCCTCAAAGTTTTGGCTTCCTACGGCATGACCATCTGGCGCTTCGTCCATCGAGTTGGAATTATCCAGAATGATCATGACATTGGGTTTATCGCCCGCGGACTCAACTGAAATAACCGGCGGTACAGCATCGTAATCAGAATATAAACCATCTGCGACAGCAGTCGTGCATAAACTGGGTAGGCATGCTACTAGTAATACGCTTAGCAGCGTGCGCTTGGCGGAAAAATTAGCTTGATACATCTGTTGCCTCCGGCTCTTGGGAGCCCGTTCGATTAAATAAGTTTACGAATGTCAGGTGCTTGAGCATTTGTGGTTAATAAATAACGACTTTAACCAGCCGTTTACCTTTATAAATAAGCGATATGTTCGCCTTGGTCGGGTTTACGTACCAGTCATCGATGGCGCGTCGGTCGTCTACCTTGACTGCGGGCGTTAATTTAATAATGCCTCGTGAGGTATGTAATTCACCCGATTGATGTCTGGCAGTGAGCTTGGCATTAATATGTTTTTCTTGGTTTTGGACATCATTCATTGGCTGCTCATCTACCAGTGTCACGGCAGCAGACGAAAGCGATAGCAGTAAAAGATAAATAACTGCAACTGACTTTATAAATAGTTTCATTGTGTGTTCTCCATTAAGTTCGTGATGGCTCTTATTCATTGAAGGGCGACTTTAAAGGTAGATTGCAGCATGCTTTTACTTCTGTCGTTTCTGCCGACGCCATACGCAGTGATGCGATAGGTATATGCCCATTCGTTGTTATAGTCTGGGGGGAAGTTATCCGGCTCTAATTCTGGGTCGACCAGGGTGTAACACATAAATTCCACGATGTATCTTGGTTGTTGGAATAATCCGTCAATATCGGCTGAGTGCTCGGTGTAGCGTGAAGACGTCTGCCACGTTTCTGGGGTTACCCATAAATTGTTGTCAAGTGGGGTGGTGTCACAGATGCCTGCTGAAGCACCTGCTGCGTCTGTTGCGGGATAGGTGCCGTTGAAGCACAAACCGCTTTTACAGATTGTAGTGAAGCAGTCAACGGTACAGTCGGGGTCCATAAGGCCAGGAATGCCGTCTAAACCGGTTGCATTCAGAATGTCTGATACGTCAGTGGCACGCTGCTCTCCTGCTGCTAACGCGGCTTCTGCGGCCTGAAATGCAAGACCATGATCACTGTAATTGGAGGCCAGTTTCTCATTGACTCCGGTACTGGATATTGAGGAGACACCAATGGCCGTGACCACGAGTAATAAGATCAAGCTGATAATTAAGATACTACCTTTGGCTTGCTGAGGTGTGCTTATATACTGAAATTTCATGTTAAGCGCCTCTATTACGAATGCTGATGTTGGAAATAAACTCTCTACGCAGGTAGCGGTCCGTCGGTGTATAAGTTGTGCCAAAAAAGCGGAAGTCGACGGCTTCGGAGGTGACTTCATTGATAGAGCGCATTAACAAATGAATACGCACACTAATGACGGTTTGCCAGTCTGCGACCGCGTCGGCACTAACATATTGATTCGCAATACCGTCTGGGCTGACATCGGTATCCACGCCATAACGCACTTGCATACTCTCAACGCCTTGCGCTAATTCTTCACCGTTAAGAGGGACGTCGTCGGGGACATCGCCTGCAATTATTTCATTGCGGTAAAAAGACGGCACGTCATTGGTGGCCATTTTAATGTAATAGGCATGTGATACCACACGCAAAATAGAAGCCTCTCCAGAGTATTCATAAGCCGAATTGGTGGCGCAGTCATTCGGTAGGCCCATTTTCTTAGTACAATTTCCAGGGGCGCCAGCTCCAGTATTATGACCAAGTTTTCTTCTGTTACCGCCGGTAAATTGGAAAACAGAGGCATGGTCACAGTCCGAGATAGCGAGTATATCGCCGTCCACAAAGCCATGCTCTTCTCCTACATCAATCACCGCGGAATTGGTGTTGTGGGACTGCACTGTAAAGGTGTTTTCACCATCTTCTGCGCGTAACACTGTGAAGGCATCACTTGCTGAACCTATTGTGGTTGGGAGCGTTGCATCTGCGAAATCGTCTGGGAAGTCATCATCATCACCATCATAACCCACTAGGCCCTGGCCAAACTGAAGTGCCCAGTCATCGGCGATATCTCCCGGTTCTAAAGTGCTAACAATGGTGTTAGAACCACAACCATAATAACCGGCCATGCGCACATCCCGGGTAATAAACTCCATTACAAAACGAGAGTTTTCTTGCATGCCGGTCATTTCCTCGCTAAAGGAGAAGGTGTCTTTTGAGTTAATGAATACAGACAGTGCCCCCGCCATCAAGATGGATCCGAGCAACATTGAGATCATCAGTTCAATTAAGCTAAAGCCCAATTGACCTTGTGGGTGTAATTTATACTGTAATGTGTGTTTAGTTGGTTTCATCATCACAGTTGCGTCCTAAAGGTAATTTGTTTGGCTGCGATAGTAGTTTCTTGCCCTGATGCGGAAGATTTTTCGGCGCGTGAATCATCATACTGAATGGTAATGGTATAAATAGGAGAAAGGCCGCTATTGTCGACTGAAATTTCTCCGAGACCGTTGGGTAACAAGGTGTCGAGATCAGTAAGCCAGGTATAAAGGTCGTATTCGGCAAGCTCTCTCGGTGTGCATGTATTTGTTATACAGGAATTATTACTGGGGAGGGCATCGTTGATACCGTTCATATAAACAGCGACTGCGCCATTATCGCCGCTATTGGCGCGCATTAGGTCGATGATGTTATAGGCCATGGTATTTGCTTGAGAGCGATAAAGTGCGCTGGTATTAAACTGCATGGCTCTGGCTTGCAGTGATACCATGCCTAACATACCTATCGATAATACCAAGACCGAAACTAGAATCTCTATTAAGGTGGCGCCACTTTGACGCTTAACCTCTGACGTGATATTAAATGTTTTATAATGCTTCATAACAAATTTCTCGAATAGTTAACAATCGAAATTATACCCATCAGCATCTTCACGTATGCCGTCATCGTCATCGCCGTCGATAGCAAAACGTAAACTGCCAGTTCTTTGCAATATAATGCCGCGTGTAAATACATTGTCATCATCATTTGGAGCACACATTCGAAAGGTGCCCATTTGGTCGTCAGTGAAACCTCGACTTAAAAACGTTACGCTGTTCGGGGTGGCATCATCAAAATCTAGCTCGTAACCAGTTTTCAAGGCCTCATGGACTCGGAGTAAGGTGTCTGTGCTAGGGGTGAAAGTACCTGCGGAATCGACATCGGTGAAGATAATCCAGCCATCTTGCCAATCACCAGTACACGTATCTTGATTGCTGCTGGCACAAATGCTTACCGAGGAATTTTGGGTGATGGCTTCACTGCGTGTAAATTTTATCGCGCTGCTGAACTCTTTTAAGGCGTTGTCAATGTTGTTTCGTTTCATAGTGCCCTGAAAACTGGGGACTGCGGCGGCTAAGCCGATAGCGAGTACCGTTAAGGTGACCATCAACTCTATTAAGGACATGCCTGCTTGTTTCATAATTGTCTCTCGCACTTTGTTATTAAATACCATAGCTAAGAATTGCCACAATGACAGCTGGACTTGGACGAAAGGTTGATTTGAGTGCTGAACGGTCAGTTATGCTAATAATATTTGAACTGAGTCAAGGTTTTAGGAGAAGGACGTATAATGAAAAAGCTCAACAACCCGTGTAGATAAGTCAATCGTCCTGATCGACTTAGACCTAGAATCAACAATTGAATCACCAAATTCAGCATACGCCAATGGGGTACACATCTTTTAGCGCTCAACAGCTGTTAATAGGTGATTGAAACAGGCCTGGTTGTTGAGTTGAGTTATGAAACTCAAGTTGGATCTTACTATGCAATGTGTCGTCATTATTTAAGTGCCAATTCCGCCTCATTACCCGAGCAACAATAGGTGAAACTCGAATAGCTGTCACCGCAAGTTTACTTGCGCTTGAGGGAAAAAACTTAGCGAATGTATTTCATTAAAGGAGGTAGCAGTAAGCTTAATGGCGTCACCTCTGCATCGGCAATTAATTTAGCCTGATTAAGGGCCCAGGTTTTTAGCTGTGCTTGATTTGCCTGATTTAACTGAGCGAATCTGTCGTGTTTGTACTGAATATCCCGCGTGATGTGGTTTAGTATGCCGAAGGCATGGCCTAGTTGAATCAAGAGCTCATGTGCTTCTTTATTAGAGGGGGTAGTTGAGATAGTTGAAATAGATGAGATAATTGAACAATAAGCTTCAAACTGATAACCCGACAAACCCTTGGCTGCCTGCATTGATTTTTTAAGATCCCATTTCTGTGTACTAATATTAGCCTGCTGGGTTGCGCCGACCAATGCTAATAATTTGTAACAGTGGATTTGTTGGCTTTCGTTAACATGTGCGCGGGATAAACTTAGGTTAAATAAATGCTGCAAAGTAAGTACGCAACTACTAACTTGCTGCATATTTAATACGCCTTGTTTTTGGTTCTCAGTTGTTAGCAGAAAAGCAGAGCGTTGAAATAGGATGGGTAACACACGTTGACAGGCGTCGTTATGCGCTAAACCTGAATAAGTACCCAGTTCATACATGAGTTGTAATATCGGTTTTTCTGTCAATTTGATTGCTTGGCTTAAGTCCTGGAGTGCAACCTCGCCTAAGGGTAGGCTAGATAGAAAATGTCCACAGTTTTCTAATACCTCTTCAGCACTCATTTTGTTTCCTTAAACGGGACTCTAATGAACTAAGGGCATGGGTAAGGTAACACACACTTCAGCACCGCCGTCGTCTTGGTTTTGATAAGAAATTGACCCTAGGTTGGCGGAAATAATCCGCTCAGAAGTATAAATACCTAAGCCAGTACCCGTTACTTTGGTGCTATTGATGGCATTGAAGTTAGCGTTAATCTGTTCATTATTAAAGCCAGGGCCGTTATCGATGACTTTAATTTCAAGCTGATCATTATTTTCAAAGAAAGCAAGAGTCACTATATTCGCGGCCTCTTTACCGTTACCTTCGCTGGCATTGATTAATAAATTTCTTAATACACGGTGTAATGAAAGTTCGCCTCCGTGTAATTTAATAAAGGGTTTTGCTTGGACCTCAGCTGAGAATTCCACAGCAAACACAATGTTAGGGTATTGGTTTTCTAAATCTGTAATAAGGGTTTGTGCTAGTGTTTGTAAGTTAACAGACTCTTGTTCTGAGGCTTTTTTACCCGCTTCACGTCCTTGCTCAATTAATTCACGTAAGTGTTTTGTTGAGTAGGATAAATCTTCTGACATATTTCTAAGTTCTTGAAGTTGTTCTTTATCCAGATTGGGTTTAGAAAGCATTGAGCTAAGTAGTTCAAGGTTCATTAATATTCCTGATAAGGCATTGCCTGCATCATGGTTTGCGCCACGAATTTCATAAATTACGCTTTGAGCCTGCTCCATTTCTTGAACGCTATCGAGTAATATTTGGGCATCGACTGCCGCTTTAAGCGATCGGGTTTGTTTTGCGGCCGATTGCTTTATGTGAGCGTGACTACCCATTGTCGCGGCTGACCCTAAGGCGATTAAACCGCCTACGCCTAGGATGGCATGGTGCTGAGCATCTGGGCTAAAGAAAAAGGCTATTAGTGTGGCGCTAATCGTCGTGAGCGCTCCCCAGGGAAAGCGCAATGAGAGCTGAAAGAATTCGCCATGGTAGGCTGCTAGAAGAATTGGCAGTGCAGCCATCATAGTGGCACCAGGTAACTCTGAAAAGCAAACTAGTAGCCACAGGAATAATTGGAAACAAGTTGAAGTTAGCAGCATCACAATAGAAAAGGTGAAACCAGATACGTTTAGTCTAAAAACTTTAGAGCTAATAATGGCTGCAAAGAATGAAATTGAGGATAAGCCAAGTAATGAAGGCTTTAATTGAAGTTGAAAGAAGTCGCCGGCGATAGGGGCTTTACTGGCAATAAAAATAACGACCACAAAGGTGATAAGAATAAAACACCAGGCCTTGAAATCGACTAAGGCGTCAATTAATTCTTTATCCAGGGCGGTATACCATAAAGCGTAATTTCGTTTCACGCGAGCCTCTTAATTAGTGCCTGAACGGGAAGTTGATCTGACTTTTCGTTCAGTCACTAGTTATAGTCATCCATAGAGATAGATAATTCGCTGATCATTTGTTGCACGGCTTGCCGAGAGATCTTAAGTAATCGGCTTGCCTGGGTTCGATTGCCTTTTGACAGCGCTAGGGCTTGCTCAAGCATGGTTTTTCTGACATTGGAATGCACCTCTTTAAAGGAACTTTTACCCACATGGGCGGATACGTGGGGCTCAATTAAGGGCGGGGTGATCAACAGTTCTCCCAAAGCATTCTGAAAATCTACTAAGGAAAATGGTTTAGCCAGATAAGTTTGTACACCAAAGGACTTTAAGAGAAAGGCTTGTTCTGCTGTTGCTTCGCCACTAATGGCAATGGTAAGTGGCATTGGTCTTGTTTGGCTGAGTATTTCAGCGAACTCCACCCCTGAACCGTCAGGTAAATTAACATCTAGAATCACAATGTCAGGTACTGTTTCTGACAGGGCTATTTTTGCGGCATCAAGAGACCCTGCTTCAACAATATTTTGTGACCAGTCCAGTAGAGCGCGTTTAAATGTTCGTCGAAGAACAGCATCATCTTCAATGATTAGAATGGATAGTTTTTGTAATTGTTCCACGGTGCGTTTCCGTATACTTCAAAGGTATGATCCTAGATACTGCAGTTGAGCGTGAAAAAGATGTGCGAGCAATTGGTGTGCATAGGAAATTCGGGTAAGTCGTGCTCACCTGATTGGTGAGTCGAGCTTTCACGGGTTTTCTAAGTGCGCCAAGGGCTTGTGCATACTTTCATGATTCAACTACAGAATTTAGGATAATATAACGCTCTGTTATAAGACTATCAACTTAGAATGATTTTATGGCGCCGAATAAAGCGATTAGACCTGCGCAAGCACAGAGAGTGAGTAGTAAGGGTCGAAATCGACCTGCATCGACATAGGGCTGGGTTTTCTTTCCGAGGATAAACCCTATGATGCATACCGGTATAAGGCTAAGTGAAACGAGTAGAATTGTGTCTGTTAATAGGCCCATATAGGCATAAGCGGCGATACTAACACTGCAGCTATAAACAAAGAAAAATGATAAATTCGCCCTGACCGTTTTCGGATCGCCATGCTGCATTACCAGCGCCATGGGTGGGCCGCCAATTGACGTGGTTGTGCCGGTAATACCGCTGACAAAAGACGCTATGGCTAGACGGGTTGGCGTGTAGGGGAACTGTTTACCAAAATAACTGACTAACACGGCTAGTAATACGCAAATAGCGACGCATACTTGCAGCCAAAAAATGGTTAATTGCATTAATAACCACGCACCGATGAGGGTGCCCGGAATACGTGTCAGCATAGGGATATATAATTGTTTTGCTTGAAGGGAGTGCTTTTGGTCCCAGGTATTTAAGATACTTAATAATAATGCTGTAAAGGTGATTACGGCAGGTACCCAGAGTGGTTCAACCATTACTAAAATAGGCGCGGCGAAAACCGCCATGCCAAAGCCCAGCGCAGTTTGTATCCAACAGCCGAGTAATAAACTCAACGCGGTGATGATCCAGGTACTTAATTCCAAAAAGTTCTCGCTGAGTAATCTCTATTTTAAAGCAACTTAAAATCAGAACAGAGTTGATCGAAGTGTTCAATGACCTGATCAGTAGAAATTTGCGACATGATATTACTACCTTTAACGCGTGTGCCCCAAGGGAGTGTGGTCGCTGTTTTTCCTTTTTGATCAAATAAATTCTGGTGGTAAACCTCAGCCGCATACTCTTGATATAAATAAGGGCCGGTTCGTTTCGGATTAGAGTGCCCGTATAACCCCAGCACCGGTGTGTTTTGTGTGACAGCCATATGTGCTGGCCCTGTATCGGGCGCCAAAACGATAGAGGCATTACCGAGCAGTGCGAGCATTTGTTTGAGGTTGGTTTTTCCGATTAAATTGGTAATAGATGTTAAGGCTTGTTTTTCGATCGATTTACCAAGGCTGCGGTCAACCTCAGATGGACCGCCACATAAGACAATTCGGAAACCGTGTTGGTGTGCATGATTGGCAATGGCTGCATATCGATCCGGTAACCAATTACGGTCTTGTTTGCTGGCCGCAGGTGAAATAATCAGGGTATGAATGCCGGACTGCGAAAAAGGCGCGATATATTTATCAGCAAAGGCTTGGTCTTCGGGGGGGATGGGGATGTCCCATGTTAGCTGATGCTTGGCGGAGGCCGGTACGCCGAGCTTTTCAGCGAAAGCAAAAAAACCTTCTAAAACATGTGCTTGGGTTTGCTTGGCAATTCGTTCATTGGTAAACCAGGCATGTAATTCTTTTGAACGCGTCCAATCAAAGCCTATCTTTCTTTTTGCCGGAATGAAGAACGCCGCAAAATTTGCGCGTAAGGCAACTTGCATATGGAGCAAGACATCAAAGTCTTTGCCTCTCATATCATCTCTGAGTTTGGTGTAAGCCTGGATACCTTGGGATTTATCAAAAATGATAAATTCAACGTCGGATAAACCTTCCAGCAAAGCCTTTTCAATTTTGCCAATCACCCAAGTAACTTTCGCCTCTGGGTACTGCTTTTGGATCGCTTGCACTGCCGCTACAGCATTACAGACATCTCCGATGGCAGAGAGGCGTAAAACACAAATAGATTTAGGCGTGCGTTCTTCTCGGATCATAGTTTACTGCTAGGCTTGTGTTTTAAAGTTCAGGCTTCAATTTTTTTGATTGCTTCGATGGTCCGTGTCGTAGAGCAGCCATCGACAAATTCGATGACGCGGACTTCGCCACCAGCAGCATGAACGATGTCGGCACCAATAATATTTTCTACGCTGTAGTCTCCGCCTTTCACTAATAAA
>ENA-OSET01005178-OSET01005178.1-sediment-metagenome-genome-assembly--contig:-NODE-5178-length-11149-cov-3.790011_pt1 | contig 11149 bp, 10 predicted proteins | sample MGYA00237882_ERZ534229 | MGnify/ENA primary metagenome ERZ534229 (study PRJEB26408, sample SAMN06266212) | sediment metagenome | isolation source: Hudson Canyon methane seep mesocosm | place...
TGTTTATTCAAAATGCTTACAAACAGCAAATTAAGTTGGTTGGTTTGTGCTTTGGTCATCAACTCTTAGCCGAAACGCTTGGTGGTAAAGCTGAAAAATCAGATAAAGGTTGGGGGGTGGGGGCTATGCTCAGTCATTGTGTTGAGCAAGCTGACTGGATGCCGACAAAAGTGACCTCAATTAACTTGCTATATAGCCATCAAGACCAAGTGACACGTCTACCACCAGAGGCGAAGCTACTGTTTACCAGTGACTTTTGCCAGTTCTCGGCATTTTATATCCCTAAACAGGTACTGGCTTTTCAAGGGCATCCGGAATTTACCCTCGATTATTGTGAACGCCTTATGTTTATTCGCCAATCGCGTTATGCTGAAGGGCAGTACGAACAAGCAGTGCGTTCATTGAAACAAGATCTCCATAGTGATGTCTTGGCAAACTGGATTCTCAACTTTTTACAGGACGAAAAACGCGGATGAAACTTTCAAGTTTTGGTGAGAAATTTACCTCTAAAGCGGGAATCACTTCCTTAATGGATGACTTGGGTAATGCGCTTTCCTCTAGTTCACTTGCTTCAGGGCAAGAGATGATCATGATGGGTGGGGGGAATCCTGCACATATTCCAGAAGTTCAAGACGTTTTCAAAAAGCGTTTAAGTAATATGCTCGCGTCAAAACAAGATTTTCAGCGTTTAATTGGTATTTATGATCCTCCGCAAGGCAATGTTGAGTTTGTACAAGCTATTTGTGACTTATTGAATGATCAGTATGGCTGGGGCTTAGGTCCAGAAAATATTGCTTTGACTAATGGTAGCCAAGCCGCTTTTTTCATGCTGTTTAATATGTTTGCAGGTGATTTTCCAGATGGTAACAAGAAGCAAATTCAGCTGCCTTTAGCGCCGGAGTATATTGGCTATTCGGACGCAGGTTTAGTGGATAGTTTCTTTAAAGCCAACCGACCCAGCATCGAACATATAGACTCAACAACCTTTAAATATCATATCGATTTTGAACAATTTAAAGTTTCATCTTCTACAGGCGCTATCTGTGTCTCACGCCCTACCAACCCTACAGGAAATGTACTGACGGACGAAGAAGTCAGTCGCCTGGATGCTTTAGCTAAAGAGCATGATGTGCCCTTAATTATAGACGGCGCTTACGGTACGCCGTTTCCAAATTTGATTTTTAGCGAAGCGCGTCCCGTCTGGAATGAAAACACAATTTTGTGTTTAAGCCTGTCTAAGTTTGGTTTGCCCGCTGCCCGAACGGGGGTCGTGATTGCAGATGAGGGTATTATTAAAGCGCTTTCCGGGGTCAATGCCATTATGAATCTTGCGACAGGTAGCTTTGGCAGCCTGTTAGCTTTGGACCTGGTGAAATCAAAAGAAATCATTCGTTTGAGTAATGAAGTAGTCAGGCCTTATTATTTAGAAAAAGCACAGCGGGCAGAGGCGCTTTTGAGATCGCAACTCGAAGACTTGCCTTTTGCTTTGCATAAAGTAGAAGGCGCGATGTTTTTATGGCTTTGGTTAAAAGATTGTCCTGTGACTAATCAGGAACTGTATGAGCGTCTAAAAGCCAAAGGTGTATTGATCGTTTCTGGGCATCATTTTTTCCCAGGTCTTGATTCCGCAGATGATTTGAATTGGCAGCATCGAAATGAATGTTTGCGCATTACCTATTCACAGGATGAAGCCTTGGTTGAAAAAGGTTTAAAAATAATCGCACAAGAAATTCACCAAGCTTATCAACGCTGATTAGTTTGCTATGCGCTAATACATTTCATTATCTGGAGCCTCGAATGCCAAAATTAAGCCCTAAAACTGTCTCAGACTCAGCGATTGAAGGTCACGTATATAAAGTATTTCCCAATGACTTAAATGCTCATGGTACGGCTTTTGGCGGTATGATTATGGCGAAGTGTGATCGCCTTTCTCTTGTGGTTGCTGAGCGGCATAGTAGCCATGTTTGTGTGACGGCTTCAGTCGATTCAATTCACTTTATGGCACCTGCGAAAGAAAATGATACTCTGATATTCAAAGTCTCAATAAACCGTGCCTGGAATTCATCTATGGAAATTGGGGTGAAAGTGGTGGCAGAGAACAGTTACACGCGTGAAAAAAAACACATCCTCTCAGCGTATTTTACATTTGTGGCTTTAAATGAAGAGAATAAATCAGCACAGGTCCCCGAGTTGATTTCAGAAACCAGTGAACAAGAGAGGCGTTTCCAGCAAGCGTCTATTAGACGAAAAGCACGGCTTAAAACGATTGAGGAATTAAATGCGTGTGAATAAAAAAGGAGAGACTTTGGTCGGGACCTTATAAGACGCTTGTAGTATTACAATTTAATTTTAAGCAAACGCTATGTTATCGTAAGGGTACGATAAAATTACATCTGGAATGAATTAAATGGCAGGCTCTGGTTTTACAAACTCTAGTTTGAAAGTCTCTAATTTGGCAGGTAAGGGTGTAACAGAACCCTATCTGGTTGATGCGCATGAGCATTTAAAACAGGCTTTTGAGTCCCAGTTAAAAGCGCCCATTAACTGCTGGGACGCTTTAGCCAGTAAATTTCACTTTCGAGAGTTTGTAGCACACGAACATTGGATCAAAGCTGGTGATGTTTGTGTTGAACTTTGTTTCATTCTCAAAGGTTTATTTCGCGTTTACTATATTGACCAAGCTGGCAATGAAGTGAATCAGCACTTCTACCAGGCCAATGAAGTATTCGCACCGGTTAGCGCAATCATTAGTGATGAAGCTTGCCAGTACTATGTTGAAATGCTCGAACCGACTCAATTAATGCTTGCCGATTATAATGACCTGTATGTACTTGGGGCGCAAAACCCTGAATGGTTGCGTTTGGAAATTAAATTACTGCAAACTGTTTTTGTAAAAAATGCTCGTCGGGAAGCACAGCTTTTGTTAGGAAATGCTGAGCAGCGCTACAAGTGGTTTTGTAAGCAGTATCCTGAGTTAGTGAAAAAATTACCGCAATACCATGTCGCGTCATTTTTAGGTATTACGCCGGTTTCGCTTTCTAGGTTACGCAAAAAAATAGATGCTTAAAAATATGGGAGGGTCCATATATGACAGGGGTTGAGTCTTGTAAAGCTCTCTAAGTGAGGAAACACTTATGTTTGTTGTTATTTTTCGTGCTAAGCCAAAAACTCAAGATGAAACTTATTCCAAAACTGTCGCTAGAATGCGGACATTGGCCTTTGAAAAATATGGTTGTTTAGATTTTGTTGCTGCTACTGAAGCCGGAAGTGAAGGTGAACAGGAAGTTGCGATTTCCTATTGGGAAAATGAAGTAGCGATCAGAAAGTGGAAGCAAGACTCTGAGCACCTATTAGCTCAAGAGACAGGTCGCGCCAACTGGTATGAGTCTTACACTGTTCAAGTGCTTGAGCTTAAACGCGAATATAGCTACTCAGTAAATGAAAGCGACTAATTTTAGGCATTACTTGCTGATAAAGTGCTTGTCTATTTGCATCGGCCTGATGACACCTGCTTATTCTTGGGGGAGTTTAGTAAAACCAGCCCCTTATATTTTATATGACTACTCACCTCAACATCAGAGTAATAAGCTTCATGTTGAAAATATTCAGGAGTCATCCATGCTATCTCAATCTGCTGACTGGCTGATTGAGCAACGTAATGAATGGTCTACTCTTATTGGTGATACAGGTGCTCAGCTGGATAGTTTTTTTGCCGGGCAAGATGTAGAACATTTACCTAACGGTAGTTTTTTGCGACTAGGCCTGGAAAGTAAATATTCTAAAAAAGGGGAGCTTACATTTGAACCCGTTTTCAGGTTTAAACTTGACTTACCAACCTTACAAGAGCGGCTTAAATTAGTACTTGAAAGTGATTTGCCCGAGCAAAAAACGCTTAATGAAAGCAAACTGGAAAGTGCTTTAGCAAATGAAAAGCGAGTTAGCGGTAATTCTACCGGCGCCCTACAATTGATTTTTGACTCCGCAAAGAAGTGGCGGGCTTCGACCTCGATTGGCGTTCGCTTGCATGCTTCACTTAACCCTTTTTTTCGTGCAAGAGCCCGTCGTACTTGGGCGTTAGGGAGTGATTGGCACCTTAAAGCTTCACAAAATTTGTATTATTTTCATGATGATGGGTGGGGTGAAAATACAAACTTTACGTTCGAGAAGGCTATTCATAGTTACTTTTTGACATCCACAAGCGAAGCAAGGTGGCAGCACGACGAGCGAGTGATGGAATTTGCCCAAGTGTTCTCAAGCAAAAAGAAGTTGAGTGCGATTAGAGCAATAAAATATAGCGTAGGTATATTGGCGAAGAACCAACCGAATGTGAATGTGACAGATTATTATTTTAATACCACTTACCGGCGCTTAATTTATAAAGACTGGTTGTTTTATGAAGTGACTCCCGAGCTGCTGTTTCCACGAGAGGATAGCTTCAAGGCAAACCCTTCTATATTACTGCGCTTGGAAGTTTTATTTTCACATTTTTGAGAGGAGATTTTCGTGGCTATAGGGCCACGAAAATAGAGGTCAAATAAATAGCTAGCTAGTTCGACGCTAGGCTAGAGATAGAGCACTCAGTACGTGTACGTTCCCTTATAGTATCCAATAGAACATCATCGCGCTCATATTCAGTAATTAATTCGTCAAAGGCATCAAAGTTGTCATCGGTAAGTCCGTAACTGTCTTCAATTCGCATCAATTCTGCTTCTTTCTTGGCTAAGTCATTATGAAAATTTATATCGGCACATTGGTAGAGGACGCTGTAATCTGCGTATTGATCTTTCGTCATTAACGCATCGGCCCAAGTTTGACTTGATAAAACTACGAGTGAAATACTTAACAGCTTGGTTAAGGATTTAATCATTCAGATCTCCAGTGCTAGTGATAAAATTGAATCATACTTTAAATTCATTCGTGTGATTCACTTGTGCTGCCAAAACTACGAGCGAAATTATAGTCGGAAACTTTGTAAATAGTGTTATGTTTGATTGTTAAAGCGTTAATGCTTGTATCAAAATGTAATAACAAAAATACCCCATCAAACTTAAATTAACTCGTCTACACTAAAGGAGTCTTTCCTGAATATAAGTGGATGCAGTGTCTATATTTCCAAGCCTTTGGCGTATTTCCCCCTTCTTGTTAGTGCTTTTTTCCTATGTGTTGGTTCATTCAGCTATTTTGACCTCCATTGATATTCATGTACTCAGAGCCATGCCTTATGTCTTAGGGGGGGTATTGCTATGTTTTGCTGCAATGTTCAACCGTGGGCGGTTCATTGCGCCTATCGTGATTACTTTATTTACCTATTGGTTTATTCGTACGCGCTTACAATCCCCCTTGAGTCAGCCTGAAATTCAAAGTTTGTTTGTGGGGTTGAATGTGCTCTTTTGTCTGCAATTATTGTTTAGTGCGGTAGTGCCTGAAAAAGGACTAATGACACGTTTTGGTTGCTCATTTTTGGTGATATTGGGTGCAGGAGATTTATTGCTATGGTTTTGGGGAGATAGCTATTTTTGGATGTCGATATGGCAAGGCATAGCCTTGCCTGAATATATTTCTTTTGATGATCATTATTGGCTCAATAGTCTGGTTTTACTTAGCCATGGTTTTACCTTACTTGTGTTAAGTATTATGGCTATATGGCGACGAACAGCTGCTGAATTTGCTTTGTTACTCTGTTGGTTAGTTGGCTTTGTCGTGTTTGTAGATTTTGCTAGTGCAGAAGTATCTTCGTTTGGTTTTAGTGGTTTATTGCTAGCTTTGTTCATTCTTTTTCAGCAGAGTAATTACCAAGTGACCTATATGGATGCTTTAACAGGAATACCAAGCCGACGTTCCATGGAGGATTACTTACCTACCTTAGGAAAGCGCTATGCTATTGCCATGTTAGATGTAGATCACTTCAAAAAATTTAATGACACCTATGGGCATGATGTGGGGGATCAGGTACTGAAAATGGTAGCGAGCCGAATTAATCAAGTAGCAGGTGGTGGTAAGGCTTTTCGTTATGGTGGCGAAGAGTTTATGGTGATTTTTAATCGTAGTGATGCTAATGCTTGTTATGTTTATTTGGAAGCTGTTCGTGAGTCAATACAACATTACCAGATGACCTTGCGTGGGGATGATCGTGACTTGGATAAAACCAAAGGGAAAGAGAAGCGTGGGGACAAGAATGCCGGCTTAAAGACTATTTCTGTCACTATTAGTATCGGTATTGCGAATGCTTCAACATGTTTGAGCACCAAAGAGGTCGTCAAACTTGCTGACGAAAACCTTTACAAAGCTAAGCAGACTGGACGAAATTGTACCGTTCGTCCTGAGTGAGGTAATTGCGACGTTATTGTAGGTCATTCCCGAGGTCACTTCATCGGGAACCCACTCCCTTCAATATCGCAAGGGTTCACCTCTCTTGAAAGCGGTGGATATGGCTCAAGGAACTGCAGGCTCAAGGAACTACAGGTATAACAATGAGTAAGCGACCTTGTTCAAACTAAAAACTTCAAGCGCCATTTAAAGACCAGTCATAAACCAGATCAGGATCTACATCATCAAACTTTGCCTGAGGTAAATGCTTTTTGATGAAAGTCTTTATGCCTCCCTGAGCTTTAAAATCCACCTCAAACCAGTCAAAAATTTTTGAAATTTTAGCTGTGTTGTCTTCGATCTTTAAACCTTTTTTAGGGTTTTGAAGAAAGGCTTTTACCTGATCATTTAATTGAACATCCAAATAATCACTATTGAAAGCTTCATTTCTTAGGTCTGGGCAACTTAATGAGGCACAGACAATGGCAAAATGGATTCTGGGCTCTCCCATAGGGCGCAATATTACATGCTCAATTTCATCCAATGAAATCGCTTGGCCATTAATTTTCCCAGCGGTCTTTTTCCATACAGGGCTTATCCAGCTGCCCGCATCTTTTATACTTTTGAGTGGCCAATTATCATGGACTACTTTTATGGCAAAAATGTTGTAAGCATTGATATAAAAACTTAGTTTTTCATCTTTGGTTATCAATGTTTTAGTCGGGAAGCTTTCGATAGTATTCACTACCTCTGAAAACAATGGGTCTTGAAATAAATCTTGATAGTTAAGGTAATTCAGTTGAATACCTTTGACCGTTTTTTGTGTTAAGTAACGTTGTAATAGCTTGTCATAGTTGTTCCAGTCAGGCTGAGCGGCACTGATATTCATTGAAAAAAGCAACAGAGACAAAAAATAAATGATTTGCTTGTTCATAATCATCTCTCCTAAATTAATCCTGTGCAGTATCTAATGTTTCTTCAAATCGAGAAGGGTGGCTCTTATTGCCTTTATCTCCTCTTTGCCAGCTATGAAACTTTTCAACAAGAGACAATAACTTTTCTGGTTTATGTGCACGCTTCCATTCACCCGCAGCATACTTGTTCATTTCGGCCAGGGTAGGGTAAATATGAATGGTGCCTAATATCTTGTTGAGACCAAGGCCATGCTTCATTGCCATGACATATTCTGCAATCAAATCTCCAGCTTGCTCTCCTACAATCGTAGCACCCAATATTTTATCTTTGCCAGGAACAGTCAATACTTTTACAAAACCATGCGCTTCTTCATCAGCAATAGCGCGGTCTAATTCGGCGACATCAAACAGTGTGACTTCATAAGGGATGGCTTTGTCTTTGGCATCTTGTTCATTCAGACCTACGCGAGCCACTTCAGGCTCTGTAAATGTTGCCCAAGGAATCACTGAATAGTCGACTTTGAATTTCTTGAATTTACCAAACAAAGCATTTACTGCGGCATACCAAGCTTGATGAGCTGCTGTATGCGTAAACTGGAAAGGACCAGCCACATCCCCTACCGCATAAATATTAGGGTACTTGGTTTGCAGAAAATCGTTGACCTCAACGGTGTTTACACGGGTTGTAGGAATTCCCAGTTCTTCTAAGCCAAAGCCGCTGACATTCGCAGCTCGTCCTACTGCGACTAATACCTTATCAAAGGGAACGCGCACTGTTTCGCCTCCGTGGTCACAAATCAAAACTTGCTCACTGCCTTCAATAACAAACTCAACCGCTTTGTGACTGGTCAGAATGTTTACACCTTCTTTTTCAAAACGCTGGCTTACATGTTCAGAGACATCTTTATCTTCTCTAGCCATAATACGATCAGCCATTTCAATTTGGGTGACCTGACTGCCCAAGCGTGAAAATGTTTGTGTAAGTTCACAACCTATTGGCCCACCGCCCAATACGACTAAGCGTTCTGGTTGTTCTCTTAGGTCCCAAACGTTATCAGAGGTAAGGTAATCAACCTGGTCAATCCCCTTAATGGGTGGTACGAAAGGGCGAGCTCCCGTTGCAATGACAATATTCCGGGTTGTGAGTGTTTTACCATTTACCTCTACTGTATAGGGAGAGGTAATTTTTGCAGTGCCTTGTATGACATTCACGCCTAATTTTGTATAGCGTTCTACTGAGTCATGCGGCTCGACGGTTTTCACCACACGCTGTACGCGTTCCATTACATCTGAGAATTTGAAATCTACTGAGGCTGACTCAAAACCTAAATCTTTTGAACGTTTGATATCCGCCATAAACTTTCCTGAACGAATCAAGGCTTTGGAAGGTACACAACCTGTATTCAAGCAGTCACCGCCCATCTTATGTTTTTCAATTAAGGTAACATTCGCTTTTACGGCTGCGGCTATGTATGACGTTACCAGTCCTGCCGAACCACCGCCTAGTACAACAATATCTTCATCGAATTTTTTGGGTTTAGGGAAGCCTTTTAAAGCTTTTTTACTTTGTACGGTGGCAATGATACGTTTGGCTAGTAATGGAAAGACACCCAACAACACGAATGAAAAAATAATGCCGGGTGAAAGAATGCCACTAAGAGATGTGATTGAGGCTAACTGTGTACCTGCATTTACATAAACCGCAGTGCCTGCCAACATGCCAACCTGGCTGACTAAAAAGAAGGTTCTTGTTGGCAGTTTTGTTAGGCCCATAACCAGATTAATGATGAAAAACGGTACTACAGGTACTAGGCGCAAGGTAAATAAGTAGAATGCACCTTCTTTTTCCATACCTTCATTGACTGACTTTAACTGAGTAGAAAACTTATTCTGAATGGCTTCCCTCAGTAAAAATCGAGACACTAAAAAGGCTAATGTTGCACCTAATGTTGACGCGAAAGACACAATAACTAAACCGCTTACAAGTCCAAACAAAGCGCCTGCGATTAAAGTCATGAGCGCAGCACCGGGCAAAGAAAGCGCAGTTACTATGACGTACAGCGTAAAAAACAAGGCGACACTATTTGCAAAATGGTTAGCAACGTATTGGCTTATTTCCGCTTGCTGGGATTTAAAATAATCCAGTGACATATATTGACTAAGGTCAAATATAAAAAACGACGCGATAAACGTGACGATGATCAGAACAAGAATGACTTTACTTTTACTCATGCTAGAGAGCCTATAATTCGTATGTGTATGAATGCGACTAAGCTGTTATTAAAGTATAGATGCGCAAAAGCAGAAAATGTTACAAGTTGGAGGGGAATTAATTTTTAAATCGTTATTTTTTACCTAACATACTGCTCTTCAATGAGTCTTGAGCAGGTTTGTCAGATAGCCAAATACCAAACAATGCTTTTTTAAAAGCTAGGCTGGCTGACATGCGTTTAGTGATATGACGGTTTTTTACGACGGTGACACCTATATCTGGTTGGTAAACAATCTCAAAAATATCGCCAATGGTGACGGTTTCTTTAAAGGCATCTAGGAAATCATCAATTTGATTTTGAATGGCTGCAGTATTGTTATTGGTGGACTTGCTAAAGCCTTCTGCTGTACCTCTGCTCAAATTCTCACTGGTAATCAGGTTCGATATGACATGTATTTGAATGAGCATTAGCTCATCAGAATTTATAATTGCTTGTGCATCTTGGTTTTTATCGCTTAAGTAGAGTGCGCCGATATATAAATCAACGAAGAACTTGCTTCGCAGTCCCGCACCATTTAACCGCAAATTCTTTTTACCTAGTTTAATGTTTTCTTTAATTTCAATATTGTTAATCTTGGTGGCGTGTGCCGGTATGGTGAGTGAGAAAAATATACAAAGCAGTAAGCAATAAATGCTTTGCGCCATACCGTTATGCTTGATCTTGTTATTCATTTTAGCCCAGAGATATCGTGTTCAAACCTAGTTAGTTGTTCTATACGAAAGAATAAAAATTTCTTATAAGTTAGTCTGCTGCATAGGTCTCGTTCTTTAAATATTTAATTTATAAGCCTAAATTCAATTGAGAATATGACTCCACTGCCATCTTGACGATTTTTACCGCTTAGTTTTGCTTTATGTTGGTCACTAATTAATTTTGCGATATGTAAACCTAAGCCTAAGTGAATACTCGAGCCGCTGGAGCGTGTTGAGACCATGGGTGAAAATAGTTCTGCACTATTTTCTGTCGATAAAAGTGGGCCATCATTTTCTATTATCACTGTTATTTTTTCAGGGTGACGTTCGACGTGTATTTGTACTTCTCCATCACCAGAGCAGAAACTGTTTGCGTTATCGAGCAGCTTGTCAAACAACTGTTCGAGCCGGCTACTATCGCCTTGTATGAGGGCTGGTTTTTTATCCCACGTTGAACATACTAATGGCTTCCCCCAAGCAGCAAGATAACCGTCAAGAAACTGGATCAGGTCAAGCTGGCTCAATTGTTCATCCTGAATGGCACTTTCAAGGCTAGCGGCTTCGGTCAGGTGTAAGGTGATGCGACTTATTTGGTCGATTCCTGCATCAATTTTACCAATATAATTGTTGTCGCTGAGTTCCGGCTGGTGGTCGAGTAGATTTTCTAAAGAGGTGCGTAGTTTGTTAAGCGGGTTTGAAATCTCATGGCGTAGTGTTTGGGGAATGCGTTCGAGAAAGTTCATGTAAGAGTGCTGTTTTCCCAATAGCGTGGTGATACTACGTGACAGATCCCCAATTTCATCGGGGAAGCGTTGGCTAGCTTTTATGGTCGTGTGTTCAATGCGACCGTGGGGGTCAATAGACTTACCGGTCTCTTCGCTTAGTTTTGCGATGCGACGTACGAGCGTGAAGGCATAAAGAAATAAAATTAACAGCAGCAGCACAATGGTTCCCCCAACCTTTG
>ENA-OSET01005179-OSET01005179.1-sediment-metagenome-genome-assembly--contig:-NODE-5179-length-11148-cov-3.649444_pt1 | contig 11148 bp, 11 predicted proteins | sample MGYA00237882_ERZ534229 | MGnify/ENA primary metagenome ERZ534229 (study PRJEB26408, sample SAMN06266212) | sediment metagenome | isolation source: Hudson Canyon methane seep mesocosm | place...
TAGCTTTAATGAAATGCTCTACTAACTCTTCCTGAAACTCAACATTACGACTTTCATATAGTTTTGAAACGGCCATAGCCGAAGGTAAAGGAGTAATACCCTGTCTTGGCTCAATCATCTCTTGGTAGGCATCAACTAAGCCGGCAATTTTAGCTAGTAATGGAATTCGATCACCCGTTACACCATGAGGAAAGCCCGTTCCATTATGTCTTTCTCTATGACTCTGAACGACAGCAATAGTGGAGCGAGGTATATTCTCAGCTGACTCTAAAATTTCGACACTATAATCAACATATTTTTTATACTGCTCAAACTCATCAGCTTTAAGTGAATGTTGATTTTCGAGAATCTCCGCAGGTAATTTCGCCTTACCCACCTGAGACAAAAGCACCGAAGTAGATAACTGCTTAAGAACCTCTTTTTCAAGCCCCAAGTATCGACCTAAAACTAAAGCCCAAATAGATGAACTTATTGCATGTTGATAAGTAAAATTATCGTGAGTATTAACGCGCGCCAACCATACCAATGCGTCAGGATTTCTAATAACACTTTCAACCATGCCATCAGCCGCTTTATTAACCTCTTTATAACTGGGTGTGCCACCGGAATGAATGGTTTCGTAAATAGAGGCTAAGGCCAAACTGACATTACGTTGTAATTTACCCGCTTTAGATACTTCTTTTTTTAGCGATGTTACAATTTTTTGTGAAGAAACAGGGGGATACTCAACTTTATTTCGAATTTTTAAAGGCGGTAATTTCAGTATATTTTGCTTTGAAGTATGTCCCTCTTTTTGGCGCCCTCCTGCATCAACCGCATGAGAGTGTATCTCTTGCGAGCTAGCAGGTACTACATCAACATAAACATATTTACAATAGGACTCAAGGGACTCAACATCCGCCACACTTCGAACATAAAACCCTTGAATAGGAAAAGGCGTTTCACACCAAGGACGATCCAGGTCAGAAATATACATTCCAACTTGAAGTTGATTAACGGGTATTTTTTGTTGATTACCCAGCATTGTATTCACCCTTTAACACTCGAACACCCAATTAAAATAAAGACAATTTTCATAGTGCATATTTTGCCTAATATTGAACAAGGTACAATTACAGTTTTGTGCTCAAGTGTAACCTGACGTTGCATTTGTATTTCATAAAGTACGTTGTGAATTAGCTCACAATAAGTTTAGCTTCAAAATAAGCTTTCAGCCTTAAAATATTGTGTATTCTTTTAACAAATAACGTACTTATTCAGAGTCACATATTTTATCGGACATAACGGGTGCCTTGTCATTAAAGCTATAGCGCGCGACTTTACGGGTGAATACGCTATAAGGAACAACAGAGGCTTTAAGGTAATCAATATTCTTAGTGTCGTCTCCGTCTTTACGGCTTACAACCCTAGGTAAACAACTCACCTTAATCAACATGCTATTACCTATGTCAGCAATGTTTTTTGCACCATTTGGATTACTTACAGAAATACAAACCTGATTGTTATCTGGTAATTTTTTACCTGATAACATGAGGTCAAGTACAGGATCGCCACAAGCAACTATGCCTTCATTTAATTCGGTGCATTGGTTTTTCTCACTGGCAAGATCGTTAAGCTGCCACTTTCTGTCACTACATTGAGCCTCTAACAATATCTCAGTAGACTTATTATCTTGAATAGCCCAAGAAGGGTACTCTGCAGTTCGCCATGAAACCACAAACAATCGATCTTCTCCCTGAGAGTTTTGAGCCGAAAAGCTTCCATAGTGAGAGTAGTAAGACGCACAGCCTGTGATATTGAATAACACTACAAGCCAGAAGGCGCCTTTAATCATGTTCTTATTCATGTATGCTCATGCCTTAATAGGTAAATATTCACATGTAAAACACATGTGTTATGTATTTTTAGGGGGGGATTATAACGCTAAAAGACAAACACTTAAGCAGTATTTATGACCACACTGATCACAATGCGATAGAGTTCAAAGATTAAAGTTTCTCGGTTTTAGTCATAAGTGCGACTCAATTTAATAACAAGTACATCAGACACTTTCTGTTTAAGCGTCATCAGAAACAAACCTCAAGCCGAACCCATCCACCCCTTTTCGCACAACCACCATATCTAAAATGGGTGCTTCAAATGGAAGGCCTTGCATTTGTACCTTTACTACACTCCCCAACGTAGGAAATTTCGCTTCGCCGACAATAACAAAAACGCCACCATCGGAAATATCCCTAACATAAAAAATGCCCTCCTCAAGAATATCATGGGTTACCTTTATCTGGGCATTTAAAAGTGTTCTTGTATGGTCTCTCTTATCTCTACTCATATTTATTATTTTTTGTCCTGAAATCCTTGAAAACCTGAGATATTAAGCACGCACAAATGATTAAGATCACAATTAAATGATAGCATTACACTTAGAATGAGCGAACTAAAAAAGACTTTTTATAAGTATTTATTGACAAACGCCTCACTGTAAATGAGAATGATTCACATTCTTACTACAGTTCGCATTCAAAAAGGTGTCCAAATGTTAAATCTTAAACGCTTAATACCCTCAACTTTAGTCATGATAGGAAGCGTCTTATCAATAACACAAAGTCAGGCATCTGAAGAAGTAAATGTATATTCATACCGCCAACCCTTTCTGATTCAACCTATTTTCGACAATTTCACAGAAACTACAGGCATAAAAGTTAATGTAGTCTTTGCAAAAAAAGGGCTAACAGAACGCTTAAAACGCGAAGGTAGAAACAGTCCTGCTGACTTGGTGTTTACTGTTGATATTGGTCGTCTTGATGAAGTGGTTAACGCTAAGGTTGTACAAGGAGTAACAACAGCTACGCTCAACAAAAATATTCCTAGCCAGTATCAAGGCCCTGAAGGGCAATGGTACGCACTAACTACACGAGCACGGGTTATTTATGCATCTAAAGAACGCGTAAAAGACGGTGCTATCACCAGCTACGAAGATTTGGCAAACCCTGAGTGGAAAGGAAAAATCTGTACCCGAAGTGGCAAGCATCCTTATAACGTTGCGCTTATTGCATCAATGATTGCTCACCACGGCGAAGCTGAAACAGAGCAATGGCTTTCAGCAGTAAAAAATAATCTCGCTCAAAAACCTCAAGGTAATGACCGAGCTCAGGTTAAAGCTATAAAAGAAGGTGTTTGTGACCTTGCTATTGGCAACAACTATTATTACGGAAAAATGTTGATGGATAAAGAACAGTCAGCATGGGCTCGTGCCGTAAATATTGTATTTCCAAACCAGGGAGACAGAGGGACTCACGTTAACATCAGTGGTATGTCTCTAACCCAGAGCGCCCCAAACAAAGAAAACGCAATTAAGCTTATGGACTATTTATCAGAGCCTATGGCGCAAAAAATGTTTGCAGAACAAAACTTTGAATACCCTGTTAAAGCAGACGTTGAACCTTCTGCTTTAGTCGCATCATGGGGGAAATTTAAATCAGACTCACTTCCTCTTAAAGATATTGCTAAATATCGTAAATTAGCCGTTAAACTTGTTGATAGAACAGGTTTTGATAACTAAAGTACGCAGCTCAGGCTCAAAATTAGTACTTATAATCTCGAGTACTAAATTGAGTCTGAGCACCTAATTAATCACCATCGGCCTTTTAATGTACACACCCGCCCATCCAGATGCAGTATCGCTAAATAAACTCTTTCGAAACCCCTGGTTCGTTTCGGCGTCATTCGTCGCCTTTATGGTTGGCCTTCCTATTGTGGCCGTTTTTTACCTTGCGCTTTATCCTGAAGAAAATATTTGGCCTCACTTAGCAAGCACCGTTTTACCCGGTTATATTTCCAGCACTCTGATACTCATGTTTGGTGTGGGCTCTCTCAGCCTATTTATGGGGGTTGGCTCTGCCTGGCTTGTTACAATGTGCAAGTTCCCAGGTCGTAAAGTATTAGAATGGGCTCTACTTCTTCCGTTTGCTGTTCCTGCTTATGTTATTGCATACGTTTACACAGATCTTCTAGAGTATGCAGGCCTGGTACAAGGTGGGCTTCGTGAACTATTTGGCTGGAACTCTTCTAAAGATTACTGGTTCCCTGAAATTCGTAGCATGGGGGGCGCTATCACGATGATGTCACTAGTGCTCTACCCTTATGTTTACCTTATGACTAGGTCCGCCTTTCTTGAGCAGTCAATGTCACTCTTTTCTGTCAGTCGAAATTTAGGGCATACGCCATTACAAAGCTTTTTTCGAATTTCCCTGCCTGTTGCTCGCCCAGCTATCGCAGTGGGTTTATCTTTAGTATTAATGGAAACCTTGAATGATTTTGGTACAGTTGATTTCTTTGCCGTTAGAACACTTACCGCAGGCCTATATGACACTTGGTTAAATATGGGCAATATTGGAGGCGCCGCACAAATTGCCAGCTTAATGCTGATTTTTGTTGTCACGCTTATTTACATGGAGCGCTTCTCTCGACGAAAACAGAAACAGTTTGAGTCGAAAAATCAGGGACACGCTTTAGAGCAATTTCAGCTAACAGGTTTACGCGCGGCTGCCGCATTATTTTTCTGCGCCCTTCCCGTTATAGCAGGCTTCCTCGTTCCAATAACGGTACTGGGCTACTATGCCTATCATTATTTTGAAGTAAGCTGGACTAATAATTTTTTAAACCATGCACTCAATAGTTTCACGCTATCTGTAATTGCAGCCATTACCACTATCGTGCTGGGTGTCATGCTCGCTTACAGCAAGCGACTAAACTCAAGAGGAATCACCCGCTTTTTAGTCCGTTTTTCTGGTTTAGGTTATGCCATGCCTGGTGCGGTACTTGCGGTGGGAATTATTGTTCCCTTTGCTGCATTTGATAATGCAGTAGATGATATTTTCAGGCAGCACTTTGGACTATCTACAGGTCTGCTATTAAGCGGTACAACCTTTGCTATCATCTTTGCTTACACCGTTCGCTTTCTGGCAGTCTCTGCAGGTTCAGTAGAGTCTAGCCTGGCAAAAGTAACCCCTAGCATGGATATGGCGTCTCGATCCTTAGGACACAATAACCTAAGCACCCTATTTAGAGTTCATTTACCGGTTATTCGTGGGGGTATTCTCACTGCGGCACTGATAGTTTTTGTAGATTGCATGAAAGAACTTCCTGCCACCTTGATTCTTCGCCCGTTTAATTTTGAAACACTCGCAACTCATGTATACCAATTCGCCTCAGACGAACTACTTGAGCAAAGCGCCCTTGCCGCTCTCATTATTGTTTTAGTGGGCATAATTCCTGTTATTTTTTTAAGTAAATCTATTTCATCAACACGTACTTATAACAAAAATTCGAGAAACTAAACGTCATCATTAACTTGACACTATTTAGCTGAACAAGGAAGATTCACTTTCATGCTTAAAAACTAAAAATAAACTGGAACTGAACTTATAGTGGAAAATCGCCGAGTGGATAATAATGAACTGCTGTTAACCCGAAAAAGTAACCGACGATACCAATCAATTTTCACTTGTACTAAATGCAAGCAAGGCCAAATGAACCCTCTTCATCAGGAAGGGGAGCCCGAATATACAGATATTTTTGTCTGCGATAAGTGTGACCACACTGCAACAATTCCTTCTCTTGTCATCATCTTCACCCAATTTATTTCAGCAATAGCGGGTGGAATGGTCTCGGCCTACCTTTTTATTCAGCATCTGTCTAAAGTGCTAACGGCCTTTCAATTTAATACAACTGATCCGTTATCTAGTAATATTTCATTAATGGCTGTAGCCGCGCTGTTCCTTTGTGGGTTTGGTTATACACTTTTCCGTGCTTTCATCGGTATAAATCGTCGTAGAAAATATCGTAGACCTAAATAAAAAATCAATCCCTTTCATTATACTAACCTGAAAAAAATAAACCTACGATCTCCTTAATCAACGCAACATCCCCCGTCAATAACAACACATTAAGAGTCACTGATACTGCAATAATTGATACAAGTAAGATAAGCAACCAAGGCTTAGTCACTTTATTCCTGTCCATTGTTACCGATGAACGTTTAGCCTCATTCCCCCAAGCAGATTTAACAACCGTTTTTTGATCTTCCACCATCATATGAAACTCAGACAGCACAGCTTCTACACTTTGAGGTCTTAACAGTGGGTCTTTCTCTAGCATTCTAATCAATAGTTCCTGAAATTCACTATCTAAACTATTAAATATTTTGGAACGTACAAGAGCCCCTCCCCTCATCTCAGGAGGCGCCCCTGTTAGTGCATGAAAAAAGACTGCACCCAAAGAATAAATATCCAATAACTCAGAGTTCTCTTCGTTATCAGGCCTATACCAGTTATGTTTATCTGAGTTCACCAGATAATGCTCATCAAGACCAAAGTCAGACAAGCGTGGCTGCAAATTTGTTGTAAGAAGAATATTGCTGGGCCGTAAATTTCCATGAACAATACGGTTACGATGCGCAAAAGCAAGTCCTTCACATACCTGACAGGCCATCGACAAAAAGAAGCTGGTAGACATCGGTTCTATCAGGCGATCTTGTAATGTTCCTCCTGCAATGTATTCCATCACAATAATAAACACATGCTGCTTATTTGAGGTGCCCAAAATATTCGCAATATTAGGATGTTTTAACTGGCTGAGTAATTTAGCCTCTTTAAGCCCTGATGCCCTTCCCACTTTTTTCTTAATGACTAATAGATTATTAGACGACTTCTCTTCATATAAATAAACAGCACCATGTTTATCATCTCTAATAACATCTAATAACCCAAATCGATTCTGAATCGCGGCCAAGCCTTCTCCAGCCCGCTCTTGCTGATCTTTCCCAATATGCTGCCCTTGCATTACTCTAAGGATGGTATTTTTAACCCCCTCAACCGTACTAGGGCGGTCTTCCTTATGCTCTGATAAACATTGCATGACTAGAGTATTGAGTTCTTCAGGCACATCAGGAACCAAGACTGATAAAGGACGCACGGGACTGACAGGCAATTGACCACTGAGTAATTCATAAATAACCACGCCTAGAGAATAAATGTCACTTAGCTCTGAGGTCTCAGAAATACCTAGTTTCTGCTCTGGTGCCATATAAGATTCCGTTCCCATAACTAGCTTTGTTTCTTTATCATCTCCGCTTTGTTTATCTTTAAAAAAGGAGGCAATACCAAAATCCAATAACCGTGCATTGCCCTCACCATCAATTAAAATATTGGCCGGTTTAATATCACGATGAATAACCCCCAATTTGTGAGCATAACCAAGCCCCTTACAGACCTGAATAAGCAAATCAATTTTACGATTAAAGGTTAAAATTCCATCAGCAATTATTTCACTCAGCGTTTGCCCTTCAACAAACTCCATAATAAAAACGGGGCGACCAGAACTGGTGGTTCCTTTATCGATTACATGAATAATATTAGGGTGATTTAACTGCGCAATAATTAATGATTCACGTTTAAAGCGCTTAATGATTGAAGGGTTGTCCGAGAGCTCTGCAGAAAGAACCTTAATCGCAACCGGGCGATTCAACGAGCGTTGAATCCCACGATAAACTGTGGCCATACCACCTTCGCCAATTTTATCCAGATATTGATAACGGCTATCTATCATTTATACATTCCCTATACACTACCTGTCATATAAAAATAAGCGCAACGGCAACGAGTAACAACGCTGCCATAATGCCGAACACTACGAACTTAGCAGCAGAACCAGCATTGCTTATTGGGTCAGAAACTGTGGCTGCCAAGGGCTGCGTGTAATTCATATCATCACAAGATGACTTATCTAATGACACCAATGCAATAGTTATATTGTCACTACCTCCCCGCTCCAATGCTTTTTCTATCAGGTGGTTAGCAATAAGTTCTAAGTCATTCTCTTTTTTGAAAGATGCAAATATTTCGTCATCAGCTAATTCACCAGTAAGCCCATCACTGCATAATAAAAGTGTCTCACCTGCAAACAACTTACCCTCAACCTGATCAACGAGCCAGTGCTCGTCATCTACCCCCACTGCATGCATTAACATTCGCTGAGCAGGATGTGTACGCACTTCATCCGCCGTTATTTCACCCTGTTCAAATAGGTACTGTGCTTGATTATGGTCTGCAGTCAACGGCTCGATTTCAGCGTCATTAATCAAATAAGCACGACTATCACCCACCCAGCAAATCACAAAGTGTTCACCCTTAAATTGTACCGCCACTACAGTTGAAGCCATTCCTTTCACATCAGGCTTACTCTCACCTAGCTTTATTATGGTTTTATGGGCATCTACAATAGATTCCTTGAGTGTACTTCCTAAGCGTAATTTGCGTTCAACAGTTTGAGACACTACCTGACTGGCAAAATCACCAAAGCCATTCCCCCCTACACCGTCCGCCACTAACCAAAGTCCAAGCTCTTCATTCGCAACAAAGCTATCCTCATTGCAAGCGCGTACATGTCCTATATGAGTTCTTGAGAAGGATTTAAACATTATATTTCCGATACAGAGGCCTAGACCAAAGTTAATTGTGTTAAAGCTAATATTTAATAAGATCAGTATAGGCATATTTTCCAAGATATAAAATCAAACCTAGCGCTAAATACCTTTCTGTTTCATTTGCTTACAAACACTATTCAGCTAATGAATAGAATTAATCGTCTCACTTGAAAGTTACCCGCTATACTCAATGAAGGTTTGTTAATTTTGTATTTCAAAAAGGCATAATTAAGCATATGTTAAAGCTACAATTTAGGGATAGACGACAGGAAGCAATATGGCTAGTAGACCCGCTATTCACTATTGGTAGCGCACCAGAAAATAGTCTGGTTATTAACGATACAAATATTGCTGATTTTCATGCTGAAATACAAAACGAAAACAATAAAGTAGTTCTTTTAAGCCGAGACAAAGGCGCAGCCCTCTATATTAATAACGAAAAGGTCACCAAAGCTAAACAGTTAAACCCTGGTGACATCATCAAACTGGGAAATATAGAGCTTGATGTAATTGACCCTCAATCAACACAATACCAGTCTTCCCTTGGTTTAAAGCCAGCTAAAACACCTGAATGGAAATTAAAATCTACCGCTAGCTGGATGGAAAATCAGCTATTCCCAATCGAAGGGAAAACCGTTTTAGGTAGGGAGGCGAACTGTGATATCAGCATTCCAGTAGAGCATTTGTCTAGACGACATGTTGAGTTTGAAATAAAAGGTGGAAAATTACTTATTAGAGACTTGGACTCATCAAACGGAACCTTCCTCAACGGTAACCGCATTACTGAAAGCTATGCTAAACCAGGAGATAAAATAAAGGTAGACGTTATAAGTTTTGAAGTAATTGGCCCTCAAGCAGACCCTAATAAAACGATAATACGCTCAATTGGTGATCCAAAACCACCAAAGAAAAAAACTGAAAATAGCAACGCAATAAAACCATTATTACAGTCTAGAAACACAGCAAAATCCTCTGCTAAAAGACCCCCTCTCGCCTCAAAAGGAAAGCAAGCCTGGATTGAAGAGCCAACCATTAGTCAAAGTAAAACTAATTACTGGTGGTTTGCCATAGCAGGGTTTTCTATTACATTATTGGCTATTGTTGCATTTTTCAGTTTGAGATAAGCACCGCAGGGGCAACCTTTGATTGCCTGGTTACGCTTTTTTATCTTCAACCTTCTTAACTCGTATTTTATTGCTTCCGATAGCTTTATTGTTGAGATTTTTAATTGCAATTTTAGCATCTCCAACTTTTGGCATTTCAATAAAACAAAAGCCTTTAGATTCGCCGCTATCTTGATCAATGACTAAATTGCAAGATTGAACTTTGCCAAACTCTTGAAATATCCTTTTTAACTCTTCTTCTGTCGTTGACCGATCTAAGTTGCGCACTAATAATTTCATATATATACCAAAATAGCCTAATAATTAGGGATACGTTTTGCCTACAACACCGCGATAAAGAACAGGAGCTGCGCAGCAGTGGAGATTCACCCCCATAGGGTGATCTTTGATGTTCTTGTTAAATGCTATATTAGATGCCTAATATAGCATTATTTGTAATTAGAAATGCAGCTGTATACATCACCAAGTAGGTTATCCGTTCCTATCTTGTTTGACTCGCCAACTCAAAACTACCTCTTATTGCCATTGTCTCGCCTGTAAAAAATACAACTATGTTGAACAATGAGAATATACTTACTACTAACTAAATTAGCATTAAAACAGTAATGTTATGATTTTGATTTAAGGTAAAAATCCCCATCAAAACTATATAAATAAATATGGCTATGAATTTCACTTTACCTAAGCTCATAAGACTTTTACCATTTAACGCCTAAATTTGCGGAGAGCGTAGCGAATCCACAACATTTTTTGGTTAGCTGACTGAGCTACGTTATTACTCATAATGTGTCCACATACGAAGAACTTTAACTATTTTTTGTTCTTCAAGAACTTCATAGACGAGCCGATGTTGAATATTTATGCGCCTTGAATATGCGCCAGACAAATCACCAACTAATTTTTCGTATGGAGGTGGGTTTTGATAAGGGTTTGACTCAATGACTTGTAATAGCTTTTTTGCCTTATCTTTTAGCCCTGATGAAGCAAGTTTTCTAGCATCTTTTTGAGCTTGTTTAGTATAAAGAAGTTGCCAACTCACCAATCTAGCTCCTTGGAGCATGAATCAATTGGTTCTTCCATACCTTCTTTAATACTTTCCCGCATTCCTGGTACAGCCAATAGATAAAGTGTTTCCTGAATAGATACCCAGTCCTCTGCTGACACTAAAACAGCACTATTTCTTTTTCCTGATATGGTGATAGGTTGGTGCGACTCAGAAGTTTGGTCAAGTAATCTATATAAATTTGCCCTAGCTTCACTTGCAGTAAGATTTTGCATTGTAAGTACCCTAAATATCAAAATACAATCGTACGACTTAGCGTACGGTAATGCAAGTTTTTATCACTTAACGAGGGTGTAGAAAAATACAAAACTTAGATATTCCCTATCAATCCTTAATTTATTTTTTTGAATTTCACAAATCTATTCAATTCAGCACCGATATTCAATAGTTTATTCATATACGCATCAATTCTACGATAAACAGCCCATATAAGCCCTTATATGGCCTTAAGTCATCAACCAATCACCTTTATCTGCATT